>Ga0209826_1002442_pt1 | contig 12165 bp, 9 predicted proteins | sample GOMGulsemesocosm_5_FD_184637 | JGI IMG/M metagenome (GOLD analysis project Ga0209826, IMG submission 184637) | Methane-oxidizing microbial communities from mesocosms in the Gulf of Mexico - GOM15C Gulf of Mexico (SPAdes) (version 2) | ecosystem: Environmental > Aquatic > Marine > Cold seeps...
TGTATTTGGTGTTTTTATCATTTGGCTGATAAAGGGTTAAGAACCACTGGAGGACTCAAAAAGCACAGTCTTTTTGAAAGAATTTTGCTTAAATTTCAAATATGCACAATTATGCCACAATTAACTTCCAGTTATTTGTAATCTGTTGATTGAGCGAGTAACTCTGGATATCTGGTGAAAAAGACATAATTAAAAGTTGTGAGCATAATTTGAAATTATTCAAAGTCTCGGATTATGTGTGAGGTTGACCCGGTATTCACAGAAAGATTTATGGAAGGACCATAATTTTGTACACCCACTATCAGGCATTCCGTGGAACACGGCAGGAAAAATCGATGTTAAAAAAAGAACAAACGACCTTACTGGATATGTCTAAAACCTACCTGACAATGGGGCTTACCCTTTTTGTTATGCTTACCCTGTTCGCCTATAATGCGGCAGCAAAGGGTGCACCTGATAGCTTTGCAGATTTGGCAGAGAAACTTTCACCGGCAGTTGTTAATATTTCGACGACACAAATTGTTAAAAATGAGCGTGCTGGAAACAAGCCGCAATTTCCTCCAGGGCATCCCTTTGAAGATTTCTTCAAAGACTTTGGCGGAAAAAACAAAAAAGGGGAGAAAGAGCGTAAAGCTACTTCCCTAGGTTCTGGATTTGTTATTGATTCTGACGGCTTAGTTATTACAAATAACCATGTTATCGACGGCGCGGACGAGATTTTTGTCATCTTTCAAGATGGCAATAAAGTTCCTGCTGAACTTGTGGGTACCGACCCTAAAACCGATATCGCGGTGCTTCGCATTGAACCTGATGATATCGATCTGGTCGCGGTTTCTTGGGGGAACAGCGACAAGTCTCGCGTTGGAGACTGGGTAATGGCGATCGGTAATCCCTTTGGCCTTGGTGGAACAGTAACAGCAGGGATTATTTCAGCACGCGGCCGGGATATTCGCTCAGGTCCTTATGATGACTATATTCAGACTGATGCCTCAATTAATAAAGGAAATTCTGGTGGACCGCTTTTCAATATGAACGGTCAGGTAATTGGTATTAATACAGCTATTTTCTCACAATCTGGCGGTAGTATTGGTATTGGCTTTTCAATTCCGTCCCAGCTTGCCAAAAATGTTGTGAAACAGTTAATAGAATATGGTCAGACAAGACGTGGCTGGCTTGGTGTGGTTATCCAGAATGTAACTGAAGAACTTGCTGACGGATTAGGTCTAGAAAACACAGATGGTGTCTTGGTTGCTGGTGTTCCAGAGGATGGACCGGCTTTCAAATCTGGCATAAAAGCCGGTGATGTGATCTTGGAATTTGATGGAAAAGAAGTTGGCGAAACACGGGAGCTATCCAGAGCCGTTGCTGAAACTGATGTGGGTGCCAGTGTTGATGTTGATCTTTGGAGAAATGGCAAACGGATAACCAAAACGGTCAAGTTGGGCGAGCTTGAGAAAGCTGAAACGAGACTTGCAAGTACAGGACCTTCTTCAAAAAAGGCTCAATTAGCAGAAGTACTTGGAATGCGTCTGACAACAATTACCCCAAAAGTCCGTGAGCAGTTTAAATTAAGTGAAGAGGTAGAGGGTGTTATCGTTGTTGATATTGAAGAGGGGTCAGAGGCTGCTGAAAAAGAAATTCGGCCAGGCGATCAGATCCTTGAGGTTCAATTGAAGCCAGTCGCAACAGTGAGCGATGTGAAGGCAACTTTGAAAGATATTCAGGGAACAGATCGTAAATCAGTCTTAATGCTTATCAAGCGTGGTCTGAATTCAAGATTTGTCGCCCTAAGTACTGAAAAAAAATAAATTAAATTGAAAAGAAAGCCCTCACTTCGGTGGGGGCTTTTTTTGTGTCATCTAGCTATTATCAGAAACTGTCACACCGTCCAGTAACTGGCGAACTGTTACTGCTAACTTTGATTTGCCATACGGTTTTTGTAGAAGGTTTTCAGAAAGTTTTTGAATTTCCGCATTCTGCGGGCTTATAACTTTCTCTCTCATCTGAGTATATCCGCTGGAGATGAGAATTTTGATGCCAGGATTGATTTCTTTGGCTTTTAGCGATAGTTGAAAACCGTCAATGCCACCGGGCATAATAACGTCTGTGAATAGTAGGGCGATTCCAGGATTTCTCTCTAACTGCTTTATTGCTTCGGCGCCATTGGATGCTGATATGATTTTATAGCCGAGTCTTCCAAGAATAGAGGCTGCGATATGAACTAATGAGGCTTCATCATCAACGATAAGGATCGTTTCTGTTCCTTGTCGAACGGCAAGTTTTCCTACGGCTTCTGATTTGCCTTTAAAACTAGATTTTGACCGAGGAAGGTAAAGAGAAAATTCGGTTCCTTTTCCAACTTGCGATTTAACTCTGATTTGGCCATCTGATCTTTGGATAAACCCATAGACCATGCTTAAGCCCAATCCGGTTCCTTTTCCTGCTTCCTTCGTTGTAAAAAAGGGTTCAAATATTTTCTCTTTAATATCATCAGAGATTCCCATGCCTGTATCTGTTACGCTTATCTGAACGCAGTCTCTACAAGCTGGAGAGCTGAAAATATCCGTAAATTCGTCTGTCAAAACACAGTTTTTTGTTTCAATTTTTATGGTGCCGCTTCCAGAAATAGCATCGCGGGCATTTAGAGATAAATTAAGAATAGTATCCTCTAAATCACCAGAGTTTGCTTCAATAGCCCATAAGTCGTCTGACAAATTAAGCTCGATTTGAATGGAGGCTGTCAGTGACTTCGCAATGAGTTCTTTCATGTTTTCAAGGAGACTATTTGCCGAGATACGCTGTGATGAGGCATTATCTTGTCTGGAGAAACTAAGAAGTTTTTTCGTTATTTCTGCGCCGCGATGGCCGCCTTTTATCGCGCTGTGAATATATTTTTCAGCTTCTGAATCTTGATCTATTATATCTTCAACCAGTTCAAGATTTCCTATGATGATACTGAGAATATTATTGAAATCATGTGCTATGCCCCCCGTTAGTTGCCCAATAGCATCCATCTTTTGAGATCTACGCAGAGCAGCTTCAACTGTCCGCTGGTTAGTTATGTCGCTTTGAATACTAACAATGCCGCCGCGGCTCGTTTTCCGGTCGCTTAGCATAAGGATGCGGCCATCTTTTAATTTGACTTCGAATGCCTTTGGCGGCCCTCTTTTAATATTCTCTCTTCTATTTACATAATTTTCTGCCTTTTCATCGGCGACAACAACGGTTTTTCGTTCAATATCAAGATGCCCAAGATACTTTCTATGAGCACCAAATGAGGCTTCTTCTTCACTATAACCATAGAATTTTCGGAATTTTGAATTGCAGATAATTAGGCCGCCTTCAGGGCCATAAAGAACAAAACCTTCATTTATGGATTCCAGTGCATCAATGAGCATTTCTCTGGAGCTTAATAGTGCTTCTTCGGCAAGTTTTTTTGATGTGATATCGTGGCTAGAAAAAAGGAGCAGTTTTTGATCGCCTACCATAACGGGTTGCGCCGTTAGTAGGCAATAAATCTGACTTCCATCCTTCGCTTGCAAAACGACTTCCATGTTTTTGAAGGAGCCTTCTTTCTTCAGGCGTGTTGCTATTTCTGTAGCGTAAGAAGCGTCTGGCCACAGTTGTATGTCTATGGCTGTTTTTCCGATCACTTCGTTAGCATCATATTGTAACGTAGAAAGCCACGCCTCATTCACTGCCAAACAAGATCGGTTTTTGTCATCTGTGAGCGCCATCAAATTTGTACTTGTTCTGAAAACAGTCCAGAAAAGGTCATTGATGTTTGATTTTGAATCTAAGTTCAGAGTGTTCAGCATCTTCATAATTTGGCACACTGTATTCGTTGTTCGGTTGTGTTTATTGTATTGTCAATGCAGTTGAAAATCAAATTGCGGCCGCAATAAGTCTCTGACTTTGCACCAAAATATTGATGGCTTCATATTTCCCCTAGGAAAAATCAAAGTACAAAGTCTTCGCTTCTATAGCCTTGAAAATACAACAAAGTTGTCAAATCACCAAATCTAATCATTGCGTCTGCAGCGTCGGCAGCTTTTGGTTTTGCATGAAAAGAGACACCAAGCCCCGCGGCTTCAATCATAGGAATGTCGTTTGCGCCGTCCCCAATGGCAACACTTTGCGTGCGATCTAAATTTAACTCTTTTAAAAGGCGGTTCAGATTATTGAGCTTAGCTTCTGAATTAAGAATGGGCTCTGCCGCATTCCCCGTCAATTTACCTTTATCGAAAATCAGCGCATTACTGTCGTCCATGTCAAATCCGACTTTCTCACGAATTCGGCTCGTAAAAAATGTAAAGCCGCCGGACACGAGAGCGGAATAGCAGCCATTTGCTTTCATCGTTTGAATAAGCGTCCGCGCGCCAGGCATTAGTGTGACCCGCTCGTCATAAGTTTGCTGCAAAACAGTTTCATTCAATCCCTTTAACATTCCAACGCGAGCGCGAAAGGCGTCATTGAAATCCAATTCACCGTTCATCGCTTGTTCTGTAATTGCAGAGACTTCTTCTTTAATTCCCGCAAAATCGGCGAGTTCGTCAATGCATTCAACGGTAATAATCGTACTGTCCATATCGGCCAATAGGAGTTTCTTTTTCCGATGATGCGTGGGCTGTAGGCAATAGTCTGTTGGATCAATAATCGAGGAGATTTCTTTCAATGGTACATCGCCATCGAACAAAATATCGCAAGCAACCGCTTCGCTTAGCCAGTCGAGGGTGGCATTAACAGCACCCAATTCCTTGAGCCTAGTCATCACAGCGTCAACTATGCTAGAGAGGGGGTGATCAGTGTTAGGATCTTTTACGAGGGTTAATACTGTCGTTGTCATTGTTTCTACCGGTAAGTCGTGGATGATCAATCAAGATATTAAAAGTTCAAATTCTAAAGGTTGTGTTCTTTTAGCAGGACCGACGGCGAGCGGCAAATCCGCATTGGCCATCGCAATAGCTAATGAATTTGACGGTGTCGTGATCAATGGGGATTCAATGCAGATCTATAACGCATTGCGCGTGATTACTGCAAGGCCAAGCCTGGAAGAAGAAGCGCTAACTCCTCATAGGCTGTATGGCGTCCTGGAGCCTGATGATTATTGTACAGCAGCCCGCTGGCGAGATATGGCTTTGGCTGAAATACAGTCGTGTCATGAAGCAGGTAAACTCCCTATCATTGTTGGCGGAACCGGGCTTTATTTTGAGATACTGACAAAAGGAATTGCTGAGATTCCTGCAATCTCCGAGGTTAAAAGATCGGAACTCCGAACTTTGCAAGCGGAGCAGGGAAATCAGGTTATTTTTGATCGGTTGCTGCAAAAAGACCCGGAGATGGCAGCCAAGCTGAATTTAGGAGATACGCAGCGATTACTCAGGGCACTTGAAGTTGCCGAGGATACAGGAGTTACACTGTCCCAATGGCAAAAAACAGCTTCGGACGGACCCGTTTTGGAGTGTCCAAGACTATGGTTGGCTCTGACACCTGAGCGACAGTGGTTATATGACCGGTGCAATCGCCGACTTGACTGGATGGTTGAAGAAGGCGGCGCGGAAGAAGAAGTTAAAATGATTCTCAAACGTAATTTCGATTCCTCACTTCCATCCATGAAAGCGCTTGGTGTTCCGGAAATTATTGAATATTTGGAAGGTCGCGTTTCGAAGGAAGAGGCTAAGGAACGCATTAAAATGCAGACCCGTCGCTACGCAAAGCGCCAGATGACGTGGGTTCGGAATAAGATGAACGAAGCGAAAACTTCATCCGCGCAAGATATGGAAAGTTTGAGTGCTGATTTCTTTCCATTTATTCGCCATTTTTTGTTGACCCTGCAAGACTGAAGAGCTAGTTTCTGACCAAATGGTGGGTGTTGGGGGCTTTTTGTCTTCAATCTTACCAAATTCGTATCGCTCGGATTAAAATCCGGGCGCTTTTTTTCGTTAAAGCAATTTTTTAGATGCTCATTTAGAGAGATTAGGTGACCCCCATGGCAAATCAGGAAATGTCAGGTGCTGCAATCGTTATCAAAGCGCTTATAGATCAAGGTGTGGAGGTGATTTTTGGATATCCTGGTGGCGCTGTGCTGCCCCTTTATGATGAGCTTTTTAAGCAAAATAGCATCCGCCATATTCTTGTGCGTCAAGAAGGTGGCGCAGTTCATGCCGCTGAAGGTTATGCAAGATCGACTGGAAAGCCAGGTGTTGTTCTCGTGACATCCGGTCCCGGTGCGACAAATGCTGTAACCGGGCTTGCCGATGCGCTGCTCGATAGTATTCCTATCATTTGTCTGACAGGTCAGGTTGCTACTCATTTAATTGGTAATGACGCGTTTCAAGAAGCAGATACGATTGGCATTACACGGCCTGTTACAAAGCATAATTATTTGGTTAAAGATGTCGCCGATATGGCGAAAACAGTGCATGAAGCGTTCCACGTAGCGACCCATGGGCGGCCTGGGCCTGTTGTGATCGATTTGCCAAAAGATGTCCAATTTGCAATTGGCCCATATACACCGCCTGCTCTTATTCAACATAAAAGCTTCAAGCCTCAGATTAAAGGCGACATTAAAGCAATTAAAGAAGCTGTTAAGTTAATCGCTGGTGCCAAAAAACCAATTTTCTATTCTGGTGGTGGTGTTATTAATTCAGGCCCTAACGCTTCTAAATTGTTGGCGCAATTTGTCCGTATGACTGGCTATCCTATAACAAGTACTCTAATGGGGCTTGGCGGCTATCCGGCTAGTGATAAGCAGTTCTTGGGAATGCTCGGAATGCATGGAACGTATGAAGCCAATCATACGATGCATGACTGTGATGTGATGATCTGTGTTGGTGCCCGTTTTGATGACCGTATTACTGGCCGTCTTGAAGCCTTTTCACCAAATTCGAAAAAAATCCACATTGATATTGATCCTTCCTCAATCAATAAAAACATTGCTGTTGATATTCCAATTATCGGCGACGTGGGTCATGTTTTGGAAGATATGATCAGAGTTTGGAAATCTGAAGTCTACAAACCTGATGTAAAAGCACTGGAAAGCTGGTGGGAGCAGATCGAAGAGTGGCGGTCTCGGAACTGCTTGAATTTCACGCAATCTGGAAAAGTGATTAAGCCACAATATGCACTGTCCCGCCTGAATGCGTTGACCCGAGACAAAGATCGTTATTTCACAACAGAAGTTGGACAGCACCAAATGTGGGCCGCTCAATATCTTGAGTTTGATGAGCCAAATAGATGGATGACATCGGGCGGTCTTGGTACGATGGGATATGGTTTGCCGTCTGCTATGGGCGTGCAAATTGCGCATCCTGACGCGTTAGTTGTTGATGTGGCTGGCGAAGCGTCCACAATGATGAACATTCAAGAACTCTCTTGCATTGTACAATATCGCTTGCCTGTTAAAGTTTTCATTTTGAATAACCAATATATGGGTATGGTTCGCCAGTGGCAGGAACTACTGCATGGTAGTCGTTATTCCGAGAGTTATATGGAAAGCCTACCTGATTTTGTGAAGTTGGCTGAAGCCTTTGGAGCGTCCGGTTTGCGATGCTCTGATCCTGATAAAGTTGATGATTGCATTAAAGAAATGATGGCGATTGATGGTCCAGTTATTGTCGATATGCTTGTGGATAGGGAAGAAAATGTCTATCCAATGGTCCCTTCTGGCGCAGCACATAATGAAATGATATTAGCCGACAGTAAGGATGGAGAAGGTCCTGAAATGACAGCCGAGGGGCTTGCGCTGGTATAATTGGACCGAACAAACCCTCAATTGCATGTGAGAAATAATAGGCCTACTATTCAGGGCCTGCGAGAAAGACAGCTTGAATTATGATGCAGAAAACTGAAATTCATCGGCATACAATTGCCGTATTGGTTGACAACGAATTTGGCGTATTGGCGCGCGTCGTTGGCTTGTTCTCTGGCCGCGGCTATAATATCGAAAGCTTGACCGTTGCTAAAGTTGATGATGTGGAAAATCTTTCCCGCATAACCATTGTGACGACTGGAACGTTGATGGTTATCGAACAGATCAAGGCGCAGTTGGAGCGGTTGGTTCCAATTCATCAGATTGCGGATCTGACTTTGGATGGCCCGTCTGTGGAGAGAGAAATGGCGCTGGTAAAAGTCGAGTGCACGGGTGAGAAGCGCGTTGAAGCATTGCGTATGGCTGATATTTTTCGGGCTCGCGCTGTTGATACGACCGAAAAATCATTTGTATTTGAGGTGACCGGGGTTAGGGATAAAGTGAAGGCTTTTATTGGCTTGATGGATCCTCTCGGAAAAACCGAAGTCTGCCGAACAGGTGTTGTGGCAGTTAAAAGAGGCAAAAACACCATCTAATTTTCGGTGTTTAAAATTATTTGAGACGTTTATACCTAGAAGGAAATAGTGAGATGCAAGTTTATTACGACAGAGATGCCGATGTTAATTTGATCAAAGGCAAAAATGTTGTCATCGTTGGTTATGGTAGCCAGGGGCATGCCCACGCTAATAACTTGAATGATTCAGGTGCGAAAAACGTGGTTGTGGCACTTCGTGCAGACAGTTCTTCTGTCAAAAAAGCTGAAGGTGCCGGTCTTAAAGTTATGACACCTGCAGATGCCGCTAAATGGGGCGATGTTGTCATGATGTTGACACCAGATGAATTGCAAGCTGATATTTATGAAGCAGATCTTGCACCAAACATGAAGCAAGGTGCAGCCCTTGTATTTGCTCATGGTCTGAATGTTCATTTTAACTTGATTGAACCCCGCAAAGACATGGATGTTTTCATGATTGCACCAAAAGGCCCAGGCCATACTGTGCGTTCTGAATACCAACGTGGCGGTGGCGTACCTTGCCTTGTAGCTGTTGAACAAGATGCGACAGGTAATGCACTTGATATTGCATTGTCTTATGCCTCTGCAATTGGTGGTGGTAAAGCCGGCATCATCCAAACTACTTTTAAAGAAGAATGTGAAACTGACCTGTTTGGTGAGCAAGCCGTTCTTTGTGGTGGTTTGGTTGAGCTCATCCGCGCAGGTTTTGAAGTTCTGGTTGAAGCCGGTTATGCTCCTGAAATGGCGTATTTCGAATGCTTGCATGAAGTGAAGCTGATTGTGGACCTTATGTATGAAGGCGGAATTGCCAACATGAACTACTCCATTTCCAACACAGCGGAATATGGCGAATATGTAACAGGCCCACGGATCATTACATCTGAAACCAAAGCTGAAATGAAACGTGTTCTTGAAGATATTCAAACAGGTAAATTCACACGTGACTTTATGCTGGAAAATAAAGTGCGCCAGCCATTCTTGAAAGCAACACGCGCTCAGAATGATGCCCACCAGATCGAAGAAGTTGGCGGACGCCTTCGTTCCATGATGTCATGGATCGGCGAAAACGCTATGGTTGATAAAACTAAAAACTAAAATTTCTCTAAGTGAGAATACTAGAAAAGTCAGTGTAGAAATACACTGGCTTTTCTGCGTCTATGGCGGCTTATAGTCGTAAACTTTAGAGATTGGCCGTTGACTAATTATGTAAATCTATAATTCATTTGAGAATGGACGATAAATCAGTTGCTTGCCTGCCCAGAAAGATCGTAATACTGAAGCTGTAAAAGTTGGAAAAAATTAACTATCTTCTGGCATACGAGTAGTTGAAGTGTAAACATGTGTTTACAAATCTAGGCTAAAGTTAAAAATGATGTTGCCAAATTAGGATCATTTCATTTCTGCAAGACGATGAAATTGAACCGATTAGTATTTGGGAATTGGGTTGTAGAGCAAGGGGGCTTGCTCTTTGTTAAATAAGGTTAATGAGGCAATTTAATGTTTTCCAAACTGCTCGGCATGTTTTCCGCTGATATGGCTATCGACCTTGGTACTGCCAATACTCTTGTATATGTGAAAGGCCGTGGGATTGTTCTGAATGAACCATCCGTCGTCGCAATAATACACAGGCAAGGTAAAAAACAAGTTTTGGCTGTTGGTGATGAAGCCAAAATGATGCTTGGCCGGACACCCGGAAATATCGAAGCAATTCGCCCACTACGTGATGGTGTGATTGCCGATTTCGAAATTGCCGAAGAAATGATCAAACACTTTATTCATAAAGTTCACAATCGGCGCAGTTTTGCGCGTCCTATGGTCATTGTATGTGTGCCCTCTGGATCTACTGCCGTTGAGCGTAAAGCAATTCGAGACTCCGCTGAAAATGCAGGAGCTAGAGAAGTCTATTTGATCGAAGAGCCTATGGCTGCCGCAATTGGCGCCGGCCTTCCCGTAACAGAGCCTACAGGCTCTATGGTTGTGGATATTGGTGGCGGCACCACTGAAGTCGCGGTTTTATCCCTCGGTGGTATAGTCTATTCAAAAAGTGTTCGAGTGGGCGGCGATAAAATGGATGAGGCTATTATCGCCTATATTCGCCGCAATCATAACTTGCTCATCGGAGAAAGCTCTGCTGAACGGATTAAGAAAACGATTGGTTCTGCCTGTCCCCCAGAAGAAGGAAATGGGGAGACAATGGAAGTTAAGGGCCGGGATTTAATGAACGGCGTTCCCAAAGAGCTTATAATTAGTGAACGCCAAATCGCGGAAAGCCTTGCTGAACCTGTTGGCGCAATTATTGAAGCTGTAAAAGTTGCTTTGGAACATACTGCGCCTGAGCTTGCTGCTGATATTGTCGATAAAGGGATCGTTCTGACTGGTGGTGGTGGATTGCTTGGTAACTTTGATCAAGTGCTCCGTAACGCGACAGGTCTACCGGTGTCAATTGGTGATGAACCTCTTTCCTGTGTTGCTATTGGTACTGGTCGGGCACTTGAAGAAATTAAAGTGTTACGCCATGTATTAATGGGCGATAATTAGGAAACGGTTATAGACGTGGAGACAAAAGTACTGCCGGAGTTTTTATCATGGCCTTGAGTCAAGGAACTGCCTGGAAATTTGCGTTACCGCTGAAAATTGTTTTTCAGCGTTTCGCCTTTTTGTCTCTGATTTGTATTTCTGTCGCTCTTTTAGTCCTTGGAAAGGCCGATCTTGTCTTGTTGGAGCGTGTTCGCACGATCAGCACAGATGCCTTGACTCCAATTTTAGGAACACTTTCTCAACCGGTTAATGCCTTGAATAAGGGGATTGAACGCGTAAAAGAGCTTGCAACGCTTGTTGAAGAAAACGAAAGACTGCGTCGCGAAAATGAACGGCTTTTGAAGTGGCAGGCTGTTAGCCGCACTTTGGATCAAGAAAACGAATACTATCAGCGACTACTCAATGCCTTGACTGATCCGTTGGTTCTGCCAATCACAGCAAGAGTTGTCGGAGATTCCGGTGGGCCATTTGTTAGAACGTTGCTTTTGGGCGCGGGAACTCGAGATGGTATCCGAGTGGGCCAAGCTGTTGTTGGGCCATTGGGATTAGTCGGACGTATTGCCGAAGTTGGCCGTAAATCTTCCCGAGTTCTTTTGCTGACTGATTTAAATTCTCGTGTTCCTGTAATATTACAAAAATCACGACATAAAGGAATTTTAGTTGGTGATAATTCAATAACACCAAAGTTGGAATATCTTCCGATTAATGCGCAAGTGTCGCCGGGTGATCGGGTGGTGACTTCAGGGGATGGTGCAATGCTACCTGCTGGACGTCCTATTGGAATAGTCTCCTCTGTAAACGATGGGCAAATCCAAATTCAGGCATTTGCAGAATGGGCGAAACTCGAATTTGTGAGTGTTTTACGCTATGACTTACCCGGTTTGACAGACAGGGCGACAAATCCAGGCGATCTTGGCGAGAGCCAATTGAGTAACTGATGGTTTGCAGAAGGCAGGAGCGTGTTTGGTAATGACACCCTCAATTTCATATCAGGTTGACCGAGTATTACGAGGGAGTATTCCCTTCTGGCTTACATTCTTTTTGGCACTACTCAGTGTAGTGCCTATGAGGATTGAAGGCTTTGCAATTGTGACTCCTTCTCTTGTCACAATTTCAGTTTTTTATTGGAGTCTGCATAGGCCTAACCTTATGTCAGCCCCAGTGGTTTTTGTGCTTGGTTTGCTTTCCGACATTTTGACGGGGGTTCCAATGGGGTTGTCTCCGCTAATACTGTTGTTGGTCCACGGGATATCGGCTTCTCAGCGACTGGTGTTTGTCGGACGGGCATTTATTGTGACTTGGT
>Ga0209826_1002443_pt1 | contig 12163 bp, 12 predicted proteins | sample GOMGulsemesocosm_5_FD_184637 | JGI IMG/M metagenome (GOLD analysis project Ga0209826, IMG submission 184637) | Methane-oxidizing microbial communities from mesocosms in the Gulf of Mexico - GOM15C Gulf of Mexico (SPAdes) (version 2) | ecosystem: Environmental > Aquatic > Marine > Cold seeps...
TTAGTGCTCACGGCGTATCTAAAAAAGTGCAACAAGAATCTAAAGACCGTAATTTAACAGTTTTTGATGCTACCTGCCCTCTAGTCACTAAAGTTCATATTCAAGTTGCAAAACATGCCAAAGCAGGTAGAGAAGCTATTCTAATTGGCCATGCAGGACACCCAGAAGTTGAAGGCACTATGGGTCAATATGAAAAGCTAGCTGGCTCGAAAGGCGGCATGTATTTAGTAGAAACGCCTGAGGATGTTAAAAATTTAAAAGTAAACAATCCTGAAGACCTAGCTTATGTGACACAAACAACTTTATCCATGACTGATACTCAAGTTATGGTTGATGCCTTACATAAATACCTGCCTTCTATCCAAGAACAAAAGAAAGATGATATTTGTTATGCCACCCAAAATCGTCAAGATGCTGTTCATGACTTAGCTGAAACTGCTGATGTTATCTTAGTTGTTGGCTCACCTAATAGCTCAAACTCAAATCGATTACGTGAAATTGCAGAACAATTAGGCAAAGATGCTTATTTAATTGATACTTATAAAGATATGCAACAATCTTGGTTTGATGGTATTGATACGGTAGGCGTAACAGCTGGTGCCTCAGCCCCAGAGGTTTTGGTTCAAGCTGTAATTGACCAATTAAAAGAATGGGGTGGCGATAATGCTGTTGAAATACAAGGCATTGAAGAAAAAGTAGTATTCTCTATGCCAAAAGAACTAAAAAAACACCTTAAAACATAACAAATCTATATTAAACGCAGGCTTTAGTCTGCGTTTAATATACTTCACGCGGTCACGACTGCGTGAAGTATATAATAAAAAAAGCCCGTTCTAGCTCCCCTGAGTCTTGTTATTTTTCCGTGTTAATAACCAATTAGCCAAATAACTTCTGGGTTTATACACACCATGCTGAATATAATAAAGTTTATACTCACTATTAATTGTCGCATTAAACAGCCTAGAAGCTAATCCCGTACCACAAAATAATATCTCGTCGTTTTCCTGGATTTCATATTCCTCAGGTGGCAGTACAATTTCCTGGCCAGATGATTTAATAACAAAAACCACCAAATCTAATGGTTTTTCTCTAGCCCTTGGGTCTCGAATTAAATCACCCAAAATCACTTTCTTTCCTTCATCCAACAATTGAACGACAGCTTGACTCTTTTCTCTTGTAAAGTGAATAGTAACCAAGTGAGGCGCTCGATTACCCACCTTTCTTCGTAGGCAATTAATCACCTTTTCCATTTCTGCTTGTCGACCAGGCTTATTTTCTAATAGATAACGAAAAAAAGTTTTTAACAAAGGTGCGATTAATAAAAATAATATTTTTCTTGCTGCAACCAATGTTGGCTGCATAATCATATCAACTGTTGTAGCCTTAAATGCTATTTCATTTTCATGTTTATTTTGCCGAACAATAGTAAATAAGTCTTTATTAAAATAACGAGCATTAAGCAAAATACCTAAGTTATGCCCATCATCATCAGTCCCTGAAAGAATCCCCACAGCATCTTCAATTCCTGCTTGTTCAAGTGTTTTTGAGGTTGTTCTTCCAACAATATAACGTTCAATATGCTCTTCTTCTTTTGAATCATGCGGGTCAATAACGGCTGTTTTAATACCATATTTACTCAAGACACGATTAACCTCATGTCCCATCCGCCCATAACCACAGACAATCCAGGTTCCCACAGGTGGTGCAATATACCTCTCTAAAGTTGCACCTTTTTCCCTTACCAGCCACTTATTAAAAGCATAAAAACCAGGATTATGCATGGCAGCAGCTAGCACTTTAGCAAAGATTTTAAAGGGATCAACAATATGCACCTCTCCACCTAATGTAGCTAAGGTTTCTTCAAAAACTTCAACCTTAGACATGGTGATAATACCTACATCAGGGTTTAACAATCTTGCCAAAGCTGATATTTTTAAGTTTGCTTCTTCACTATTAGTAATAGCAATAACAGCTTTACAATTTGATCGTCTTAAGCCTGCTTCAAGCAAATGCTTAGGAACACTGGCATCACCACAAAATGAAGGTGTTGGAACCTTATAGTTTCGCAGTTGTAGCGCTTTTATTCGCTCTTCATCGCTATCAACAATAACAGCAGGAAAACCATAATCACTTAGCCCCCGCATCAAAACACTTCCAGTATCGCCAAAACCACAAAGAATTACAAAAGGAGTATCTATTCGTTGAACACCCCTAGAAAATTGCCATTCTGAAAGTGCCCTTAATAGGAAGGGGTTTTGAAATAAGCGAATAATCGAACCAATCGCATAAAACCAGGTAATTACACTAACGTAGAGAGAAATAATTGCCCAAAAACGTTGAGCATCACTAAACTTTATAGGAATTTCGCCAAAGCCAGTTGTTGTTGCCGTATAAGTCATAAAGTAAAATGAATGAAAAATACTCATATATTGCACTTCACCATCAATTTCTATACCTGGTATAAAAACCATTCCTAAAATAGACACTGAATACACAGTCAGCAAGGCAATTAGAGGTCCTCGCATTTCGCGCATAACAATAAAGGTTACGCGACTTAAATCAACTGATGTTGCCATTCTAATTCCCTATCAGAAGTAATATCAAAACATTTTCAGTTCTTAATTTATAAGCGATTAAATAAGGTTTCAGAAACCAAAATAATGGTTGAGATAACATTAGCTAATAACGCGCCCCCAGTTAGAGAAACAATACTCGACATAATCTCTGGAGTAAGTCCTGTACCTGTAATATGCACAGCAAAAGTCCAATAAGTTGCCGCAGCAATTAACTCTAAATCGGCCACTAAACTAGTCGCCAATAATACTGCACCAATTTGTGACCTATCACCAAACTTTAAAACAGTCGCAATTAAATTAACCACAATCACTGCAAATAGCTCTAAAACATTATGGTGTGCCGGATTATCCATTTCCCCAAGAAAGAATCCAAAATTTAATGTTAAAGCCAGCACTACAAAAAAACCAAATATGACTTTCTCTAGATTCATTTCCTTCACCCCTACCGTTGATAGCTAAATAAATAAACAAAGAAATTAAAAAATTACTTTGAAACCTTATATCTTAACGCTAAAAACAATTTTCAGAAACGTGATTTTGAAAAACTATCATATCTTCCACTCAATCCTTGCAAATGCTTTAAAATAAAGCTGGTATTTGTATATTATTTATTGCTAATATAGGTTTTTCTTTTGGAGTATTATTATGTCTATTACCGCACTAGATCTTGTTGCCGCAGCAAAAAAAACCATCACTGTCTGTGATGTTGAAACTGTAAGAACCGATCTTTCTACTCATTTAATTCTAGATGTTAGAGAACCTGCTGAGTTTGCTGCCGGATGCTTGCCTGGCGCAATCAATATTCCACGTGGTGTATTAGAATTTAAAATTGGTGCGCACCCTGCTTTTCAAGATTCACAAAATGCAAAAATATTTGTTTATTGCCTGACAGGCGGACGCTCTGCTTTAGCAACAGAGTCATTAAATAAACTAGGCTATACCCATGCTTGCAGTATGGAAGGTGGCTTTACTTTATGGAAAGAAAATGGGCTTCAAGTAGACACACCTTAAATAATGTCAGAATTAGATTCTATCCGAATTGATAAATGGTTATGGACTGCGCGTTTTTTTAAAACGCGCAAACTTGCCAGTGAAGCCGTTTCTGGCGGAAAAGTACATATTAATGGACAACGCAGCAAGCCTGCCAAAGAAGTTAGCCCAGGTATGGAGTTAACTATCACTAAAGACCAATTCCAATGGGATCTTACTGTTCTTGCAATTAATAGCCATCGACGTCCCGCTAAAGAAGCTGTTTTGCTTTATAAAGAAGACCCCGAAAGCTTTAATAAAAGACAGCAACAAATTATTCAGCAAAAAGAACAGCGCGCGTTAACGCCTCATGTAGAACGCGAACATCGCCCTAATAAAAAACAAAGAAGACAAATCCACCGTTTTAAACAAGGTTGATTTATCCCTTATCCCTATACCTTAGTAGGGCGCCGAGCTTTAGCCTGCTTTTGTAGCTAGATATGCAATTATAGTAAACATTTTTTGTTCTAAGCACCTATTAATCGTCCCATAAGCTCAGGCAGTATTATCTTTCTAGGCTGTAGAGACAAGGCATGCCTTGTCTCTACTTTAGGTGAACTCATATGAAAAATGAACATGATTAACTGTCAAAACTTATGGAACAATTAATATGCACCCCATTACCGAATAAAAGCAGCCCAATCTACAAACAAGTAGGAGGTTTAGGAATCCCAGCTATCTTACAAGCATACTTTAAAGGCCCTTCAGGAAATAGTTTATGCAAATATCGACTATTGCCTTTTTCCTCACCAAATTCCTTTTTTATCGCTTTAGTAAATACCCTCGCATTAGGCAAATGCTTAAATTGTTGATAATAATTCCGTATAAAAAAAACAATTTCCCAGTGCTGAGCATTTAACTCCAATTCATTTAATCTAGCAATTTCGATTGCAACTTCTTCATCCCAGTCATTTAAATCAACTAAAAATCCGTCATCAGTTGTATTTAAAGCTTTGCCGTCAACAATCAATTCCACGTTTTAATAACCTTATTGCTCTCAGTTAACTCAACAAACCCTTGATAATTAATCACCTTAATTCCTTCAATTAACTCTGCAATATTAATCCCTCGTGTTTCAAGTTCAATATCTAGTACATAAAGGTTAATTCTATTGTTAAGCATTTGCTCCAACGCTGTACTCAACATGCCATTTTTATTAACTTGAAAAATTGAGTTTTCTAGAAAAATCACACTATCCAGACTACTTATCCTCTGTAACAATGCATGATCAATAGCTGACTGATAAATTAAATGCAACATCCAACTTACTCGACATGGGTTAATTTAAGTCCAACAATCCCTAAAACAACGAAGCTAATAGATAATAATCTAATCCAATCTACAGACTCTTTAAAAAGAAATATACTTAAAATGGCCACACCAACGGCTCCCATCCCTGTCCATATTGCATAAGCAGTCCCTAATGGTAATGTTTTTATAGCCAACATTAACAAATAAAAGCTAGTTCCCCCAGAGGCCATAGTAACTAGGCTTGGGTACAATTTAGTAAACCCCATATTATATTTTAAGCTTAGTGCAAAGATTATTTCAGATAGTCCTGCTGAAAACAAAAACAACCACCCCATTTACTTCTCCTACTTTCAGGTGCAAAAAAAAGCTTTTTATTCTACAATAGATCTTTATAAACCAATAATTAACATTACATTTTTAATGACTGATATAGCAAAATACATAGTTAGAAGCGAAAAACAAGTTCTCGCTTACCTAAAACTATTATCTACAGAAAGGTGTTTGATTTCTGCGGCATTTGGTCAAAGTGATAAAGATACTTTTTTAACTGCAATTATGGATATTGATGAAAAAAAGAAAAACATTACAATTGATTGCGGACCCAAAGAATACCTAAACAAAAAATTAATCGACAGCGCAATTATAAAATGCGCAACAGAGTACAAGGGTATAAAGGTTGAGTTTGAAGGCCGAAAAGTAAAAAAAACAGGGACACCTAGCCAACCATCTTTTTTAATTCCAATTCCTAGTTCAATTTTCTGGGTACAAAGAAGACAGTTTTATCGTATTAGGTCACCTTTATCTAAAAAAAGCTATTGCGCTGTTTCATATAAAGATGCGGTAACAGAACAAGAAACAACCCTTAATCTACCTCTTAACGATTTAAGTGCTAGTGGCATTTCTTTTTTAAATGAATCACAAGAATTAAAAGAGCTACTAAAACCAGCTGCTGAATTTAATAAATGTCGTCTAGTTCTTCAAGATGAATCGCCTATCTCTGTTGATTTAGAAATCCGTCACACTTCTCCTCAACAATCAAAAACACCTGGAAAAGTAGAACGTATTGGTTGTTATATAACAAATTCAACACCTAGAGTTGAATCAACTATATTGCGTTATATGCAGAATATAGAACGTGAAATACAGCAAATGACAAAATAATTGTCAAGCTCAGCTACTCCTACATTTTTCAACATTTTATATTTCTGCTTTTAGATGGAAGACATTTCAAATTATTTAGTTAAAAACCCAAAAAAAATAACTACTTATTTAAATATACTCTCAAAAGAAAAATGCCTTATATCCGCAGTTTTTGGTGAAAACAATTCATTTTTAACGGCTATTTTAGATATTGATGAAAAAAAACAAACAATTCTCATCGACTGCGGACCTAAAGAATACCTTAACAAAGAGCTATTAAAGCTTGGTATTGTTAATTGTTCGACTGACTTTAATGGAATTAAAGTCATATTCAAAGGTAGACAAGTAAAAAAAGCAGGAAAACCTAGTAATCCTGCTTTATCCATCCAAATTCCTGATTTATTATATTGGGTGCAACGCCGCCAATTTTATAGAGTACGCTCGCCTTTATCAAAAAACAGCTATTGCAGAATCTCTTTGCAAGAATCAGAAAATGAGACATTACAATCATTCAACTTTAAACTATTTAATCTTAGCGTTTCAGGCTTCTCTATTACCGTTGAAGAATTAGCATTAACAAAAAAAATCACCCTAAACACAGAATTTACAAATTGCCTTTTAGTTCTAAATGAAACTGAAACACACACTATCTCTTTTATCCCCCGCAACATAATCCCTATAAATCCAACCAATCCTTCTAAAGGCCACAGGATAGGTTGTGAATTTATTAATATTACACCAAGAGAAGAAAATGCATTTTCCCGATATATGCAAGAAATAGAACGGAAAATAAAAAGGACTTTCGATTAAAATGAAAATATACAGTGTTTCAGAACTCAATAAAGAAACCAAAGATTTACTGTCGAACCACTTTGCTTTTATTCAAGTTGCAGGCGAAATTTCTAATTTAAGCCAACCTTCTTCTGGGCATATTTATTTTTCTCTAAAAGACAAAAAAGCACAAATACGCTGTGCTATGTTCAAATCACAATTACGTCGACTTACTTTTTCGCCCAGCAATGGTAAACAAGTTGTTATTTCAGCCCAAGTTAGTTTGTATGAAGCAAGAGGCGACTACCAATTAATTGCAGATAAGATGCAACAAGCAGGTGAAGGCGATTTACAATTAGCTTTTGAACAATTAAAAACCAAGTTATTTAATGAAGGTTTATTTGAGCAAAGTACTAAATTAGCAATTCCAAAGTTCCCTAATCATATAGGCGTTATCACCTCGCCTTCTGGTGCTGCTATTCATGATATTTTAAGTGTTCTAAAAAGAAGATTTCCCGCCATTCCAGTCATTATTTATCCTACCGCTGTACAAGGTGAAGAAGCAAAGTTTCAAATTTGTCAGGCTATTGAAAAGGCTAATCAACAGAAACTTGTTGATATTATTATCTTAGCCAGAGGTGGCGGCTCAATAGAAGATCTTTGGTCTTTTAATGAAGAGACTGTTGCTCGTAGTATAGTAAAAAGTAGAGTCCCTATTATTTCCGGGGTGGGACACGAAGTTGACTTCACAATCACTGATTTTGTTGCTGATTTACGAGCGCCTACCCCTTCTGTGGCTGCTGAAAATGCTGTACCCAATCAATTGTCGTTACTGAACTCTTTTCAAGCCATTGAGCAGCAATTAAAAAACATTGTTCATCGTCAGTTATCTCAATCTCAACAATCAATTAATTGGGTAAATAAAAGACTACAACAACAGCACCCTGGTCAACAATATCAACGTTTAGCTCAAACACTGGATAATTTAGAAACTAAATTACAGCATATTATTCAAGCTCGAATAAAACAAGATCTTCATTCTTTAACTAAACAAAGTTTTTTATTACAAAAACATAATCCTGCAAATAGAATAAGTAATCATCAACAACAGCTTAACTATTTAACTAATCGATTAAATACAGCCATAAGTAATAAAGTTGATAAACTTAAAACCAAACAATCAGCACTAGCCCATACCCTTAATGCGGTAAGCCCCTTAGCGACTTTAGAAAGAGGTTATTCAATTACCAGCTCAGTGCAATCTTCTTCGATTATTCACAACAGTGAAGATGTATCAATTAATGATACGATAAAAACACGTTTTGCCAATGGCTCTATCATTAGTCAAATAAAAGAAATTAATCATGAATAAATATATGTTTTTACTACTGCTTTTTTCTTCTTCATTTAGCTGGGCAAATAAACTACCTGAACAATTGGCTGTTCCTGGTGGCATTATCAAAATTGCCATTGCAAAAGTTAGTCAAGAAGCACCCTCAGTATTTTTTAATGATAATCGTGTTGCTGTAGTTAAAGAAAATACTCATTGGAACGCCCTAGTCGGCATACCTTTATCTACAAAGCTAGGGCAACATACAATAATAGTTAAAACATCACAAAACAGTAAAAAACTAAGCTTCAATATTGTTGATAAAGACTATCCTGCCCAATACCTTACAATTAAAAAGAAACGGATGGTGACTGGTTTTACTGAAGCTGATTTAAAAAAAATAAATGCTGATAAAAAAGCAATGACTAAGGCAAAGTCAATATGGGCAGAACAAGTCGTTGATACAAACTTTATCACTCCTGTCGATGGCAGATTAAGCAGCCTATTTGGGTTAAAACGTTTTTTTAATGATATCCCCAAACGTCCTCACAATGGACTAGATATCGCCGCAAAAATAGGTACGCCTATCATTGCTCCCGCATCAGCTACAGTGATTGATACAGGAAACTACTATTTCAATGGTAATACTGTATTTTTAGACCATGGCCAAGGGTTATTAAGCGCTTATCTACATATGAATACAATAACTGTTAAAGCAGGTCAAGTTGTTCAACAAGGTGATGAATTAGGGACTGTTGGCGAAACAGGGCGTGTAACTGGGCCTCATCTGCATTGGATTGTCTATTTAAACAAAACACCTGTAGATCCTGCACTATTTATTACAAATGATATTCCAAGGCTTGATGCTCGAAACAATAAATAATTTTTAATACTCTCCCGATGCTAGGTATAAGTTCCTACACTACAACCACGCAATTCCGTCCTTGATGCTTAGCCGTATACATTGCCTCATCAGCAGCTTCTATCATTTGCTTATAACTACTAAATTTCTGATCATAAAGACTAACACCTATGCTTATGGTTAAAGCGTGGCCGTGAAAACGCTGCATAAGAATTTTCCCTTTACGTTCTATTTCTAAGCGAATACGTTCAGCATAACACTGAGCTCCTTTAGCTGTTGTATTACGCAAGACAAAAACAAACTCCTCACCACCATAGCGGCCAATAAAATCACTTGGTCTTGTTAATGTCAGCATTATTTGAGCAACAATTTTCAGCACATCATCACCGGCTTCATGCCCACAACTATCATTAAATTTCTTAAAAAAATCTATATCAATGAAGCCTACTGCAACTTTACTTAATTGTTCTTTATCTTCTTTGAATGTTGCAGTCAAATACTCAGTTACCATCCTTTTATTCAGTAAACCCGTTAAAGCATCAACTTCTGCCCTTTTTTTCTCAAGTTGAAAGCGCTTAGCATTATTTAAAGCAACACCTAACTCATGAATAATAGGTGTAATTTGAGCAATACTATTAGAAGTAAGAGCTGACTTTGTTTTCTCATTATCGATATAAAGTAATGCTATTAACCTATTCTGGTTTAGTACAGGCACAAGCAAAAACTCATCAACATCAAAGCCCTCAACAAAATGGGTTTTAGTATCATTAATAACCATAGCTTTACGTTCTCGTAAGCTATTCAAAATAGCTTTAGGTAAAGACTCTATTTTAATTAAATGCTTTTGAAGAGTATTATTAGCTAATGACTCAGGCAAACAATAAGACGCAACTAAGCCCCTTTGTTTGGTTTTAACTTCAAAGAAAACAACCCGATCAAATTTAAAATCAGTCTGAATAGCAGCCAAAGTCCAAGGCACAATTTTGTTGGGGTCAAGGCTTTTGTGGGGTATGGTTAAACTCGCAAAGCTATCATTAGTTAATAATTTCTTTGAACTATCAATCGGTTTTTTATAATGACTTAGCAATAAAGCTGTTTCAATTAATGTCGCCCGTAATTTATTAAGACCAGGAAACTGAATGCCATAAAATTCACGCGTATGCTGCATTTCGCTATCCACATTACTTAATAATGACTCAAGATTTAATTCTTCAATATTAAGGTGATGTGATATATCAGAGTGTAGTTCAGGTGGATTATTCAATGTTGTAGATCCAATTCCTTGCATCCAAGCAATGTAATTAGCAAAATGAACGATTGAAATATCTGTGTTGTATTTTACGTAAGGTGAGTCATTACTAGGTAACTCATGATGACAATAAACAATAGCAGAAATTTGCTCAGGAATGTCCCATTGCTGACAAAAAACAAAACCCATTTCGGCATGATTTAAACCAAAAAAATCATGTTCTCCCTTTAAAACAGTTTGTTCATCTCCTTTACAAGCTACAAGAAAATCACTGTAACTCACTTTACCATGTGTTTCTAAAACGATTTTTCCAATATCATGCATTAAACCTGCACAATACATTAAATCTGGTTCTTGGTGATTTAATGCTTTTGCAATAGCTCTACTAAGTGAAGCTACAAATAAGCAATGCTGCCAAAAAAATAACTGATCAAACTCTTTATTCGCTTGGTGATGAATCAACTTATTATAAAACAATTGATTCAGAGCTAGTTGTCGCACAGAAGAAAAACCTAATATACTAACTGCACGCTTAATTGAGGCCACTTTATGAGTCAAAGCAAAAGCAGCAGAATTCACATTTCGCAATACTTTTGCTGCAAGGGTTGGTTCTGTTTCAATTAATTGAGATAAATCACTAACCTTAGTTTTTTCATCATTAGTCAGCCGTAGTAACTTAAGTGCAGCAGCAGGAAAAACCTGTAACCTCTCAACCTTATGCTTAAGTATTAAATCAGCTGCTTGATTAATAGATAAAAATTGATCAGCATTATCTGTCATGATTCAGTTATAACTAGCCTCGTATAAATTAAAATTAACAAGAAGTAATTGCCTAATAAAATAAACATTTACAATTTTCTCTTAAATATAGATTCAAGTTGTTAAAATTACCATTTTTTAACTAAAATAAATGGGAACCACTTCCTAACACAGATTTAAACACCTCAGTTATAAGGATAAAACTATCAACTAAATAATAGTCTTATCCTTGAATTTACCAGACTTTATTTTGTTATTTTACTTTATTTAAGTTTTCTAACGCTACTTTAGCAATTTCAAGTTCTTTAAATTTTGCATCACCTGAAATAGCTTTTTCTAATTCCAACTTAGCTTCTTCTACTCTACCTTTTTCAATATAAACCATCCCTAAATGATAGCGCATTTCTGGCACCACTCCTTTTTTCTTAATAACTGCTTCAAATGCAGAAAGTGCTATATCAACATTTCCCTTCTTGAAATTAACCCATCCATAAGTATCTAAAAATGCAGGATGTTTTGAATCTTTTAAAGGTGGAATTAAAGCATAAGCTTCTTCTATTGCATTTTTATCTGAAGATTCTGTCAGTAAAGAAGCTAGATTATTAACGGCTAACAAATTTCCTGGCACAAGAACTAATAATTTTCTATAAGCATCAATTGCAGCATCGACATTACCAACAACCGTATTTAGAACACCCAACTGCATCAGAAAATATTTACTTTCAGGAATCTGTTTTAAACCCTGCTGAAAAGTATCAACAACCTTATTAATATCTTTCTGAATAATATAAATTGAAACTAAATTTTTATAGCTTAATTCTACTTGAGGCTTTAACGCTACCACTTGTTTAAACATGGCTTCAGCTTCAGGTAACTGCTTCATATTCCTGTATAACTCTGCTCGCATTGTTAACAAAACAGGGTTATCGTTATTTTCTACCAATAAACCATCAAGCAGATCTTCAGCCTTTTTTTCCTGCTTTAAAGCCAAATAACTATTAACCAAGCCTGCAAGAACGTCGGGGGCTTGTGGTTTTGTTGCTCGAATCTTCTCAAATTCAACAATAGCACTCTCAAATTCCTGTTGCCCCATATATAACTGAGCCATTTTATAATGAGCAACTTCTTTATTCTCAGACCGCTCTATTAGCTCTTTAGCTATTACTTCAGCTTTATCCCAAGATTTTTGTTTTCCA
>Ga0209826_1002447_pt1 | contig 12149 bp, 10 predicted proteins | sample GOMGulsemesocosm_5_FD_184637 | JGI IMG/M metagenome (GOLD analysis project Ga0209826, IMG submission 184637) | Methane-oxidizing microbial communities from mesocosms in the Gulf of Mexico - GOM15C Gulf of Mexico (SPAdes) (version 2) | ecosystem: Environmental > Aquatic > Marine > Cold seeps...
GTAGCGCTTTTGGTCAAAGCGGCTGGTTTCAGCCCAGGCCGAGAGTCGGTAGCAGATGGAATCTTGCGAGCGTAACTTCTCGCCGGCCCGCAGCGCATGATGGCTGGCGGCCTCCTGCAGTGGTTTAAGCGAAGTCTGCTTCTGGCCAAATGAGCGGCTGGAGATGATCTGCTGCTTGGCGGGTGGCTGGTATTCGATGTCGATCACCGGCTCGCCGTTGAGTTCTTGAATCGTGCGCCACAGGGTGACGCCCTGCAGCGCTCTGGCATCGGCCTCACTCATGGTCGCCAAATCAGCTGCGGTTTTAATGCCGAGGAAATTGAGCTTCTGGGTTAGGCGTCGGCCCACACCCCAGACCTCGCTCACCGGTACCCGCTCGGCCAGCCACTGCCATTGGTGTCGTTGTTCGAGCAGACAGACACCCTCGATCCTGGGTATCTTCTTGGTCGCGTATTGCCCGAGTTTGGCCAGTGTCTTGGTCGGGGCGAGTGACACGCCCATGTGAATGCGCTGCTCTTTCCAGATGGCGTCACGCAGCGACCGGGCCACTGGTTTTAGCTGTGCGGATGGCACGCCAACGAAGTCGATAAAGCATTCATCGATTGAGTAGACCTCAAGTTGATTGGGCGCGAGTGCGGCGAGGGTTTCCATTATACGCGCGCTCACCTCTCCATAGAGTTCGTAGTTACTGCTGAAGGCGTGAATGCCCGCCTGCTCTATTAGCGCGCACTGTTTGAAGTAGGCTTCGAACTTTTTGATACCGGCGTTTTTAGCGTGTTCGTCACAGGCGACGATGCAGCCATCATTGTTCGACAGCACCACAACACTGGCGCCGCGCAGGTCTGGCCGAAATACCTTCTCGCAGCTGGCATAGAAAGATCGCATGTCGCAGAGGCCTATCACGCGCTGCGACCCCTGAAGGAGTGAATGGTGTGTATGACCACACCTTCGGTTTCTACCTGGGTGTCGGGCGATATGGCAATGGGTCGGTAGCGCTTGTTCGCCGGCAGCAGCTGGGCGTGGGCCAGGTCGAGTATTTTTATGGTCAGCTGGCCGTCAACGGCGACCACCACCACATCGCCATCGCTGGGTTGAAGCGCGCGGTCGACGACCAGTAGATCGCCACAGAATATTCCCAGCTCAATCATCGAGTCGCCATCGGCGCGGGCAAAGTAGGTGGCGGATGGGTGCTCGATCAGGTGTTCGTTGAGGTCCAGCCCTCCGTCGAGGTAATCATCCGCCGGACTGGGGAAACCCGCGGCCACCTTGCTGAGGAAGAGGGGCAGGGGCAGGCGAGATCGAATGTCGGCCGGGGCAAGCGCGGTGATGTTCACGGATAGTACCTGTGCTGTATGGATGTACAGTATAGGCGCGGTGCTGACGCTCAACAACCTTTGCGCTACAACGCTCATCAGTGAAGGTATGTGCGGGCATACCGTTCGGGAGGGTTTTGGCTAGTGCGAGTAGGAGGGGGGCATAACCACTTAGTTAATGTATCACTGCCGTTCTCAATACGGCTGTCTGTCCAGCGCATTATCCACCCAATACACACCGTCAATTGCGGGGGCAGAGCTGCTTGAGTTCATCTCTAGAAATGACGATATATGTCATTGACAGTAAGGGGGCTCGGCTGTAATTTATCGGCATTGGCCAGTGCTCATGCTCTGGTCTACCCTCATTCGTACAGCCTCGGGAATATGGCCCGGGGGTCTCTGCCAGGAACCGTAAACTCCTGACTACGAAGAGCGACACACTGGTGTCTGCCTCTTCGTATCTGCCTTTTCAATACGCAGAAGCAGGCACTTAGTAAATTAAATTTTATTAAGAGTGGTACATGAGAGACTTCATTCAGTCCCTACCTAAGGTGGAATTACACCTTCATATAGAAGGCACGTTGGAGCCCGAGCTGATGTTCGAGCTCGCCGCCCGTAATAATATTGCCCTGCCTTTCGAAGACTGTGAGCAGCTTCGCCAAGCCTATGATTTTCAAGACCTGCAGTCTTTTCTTGATATCTACTATCAGGGCGCCAATGTTCTTATCTGTGAGCAGGACTTCTTTGACCTGACCTGGGCCTACCTGCTGCGCTGTCAGCAGGACTGTGTACTGCACACTGAAATATTCTTTGACCCGCAAACCCACACCGACCGCGGCATAGCGTTTGAGACCGTGATCAACGGCATTCATCGGGCGCTGCAACAGGGGCGTGAACAGCTGGGCATAAGCAGTGCGTTAATCATGTGTTTTCTGCGTCACCTAGACGAGGCCGCTGCCTTTGAGGCTTTGGCGCAGGCCGCACCGCACCGCGATAAAATCATCGCCGTAGGGCTCGACTCCTCCGAGCAGGGAAACCCGCCGGAGAAGTTTCAGCGGGTGTTTGCCAAGGCTCTGTCAGAAGGTTATTTGACGGTCGCGCACGCGGGTGAAGAGGGCTCAGCGGACAGTATCCGTGACGCCCTGCAATTGCTCCAGATCAGCCGTATCGACCACGGCGTGCGTTGTAGCGAGGACGCTGCGTTGGTGGCGACACTGGCGCAGCAGCGCACCCCGCTCACCGTTTGTCCGCTCTCCAATACAAAGCTGCGCGTCTTTGACGACATGGCCCAGCACAATATTGTCGAACTATTACGTGCCGGGTTATGTGTGACGATTAATTCGGATGACCCAGCCTACTTTGGCGGTTATATGAATGACAACTTCCTCGCTGTGGCCGCCAGTTTACCGCTGCAAGCCTTCGAGCTCGCCCAGTTTACCTTCAATGCCATCGAGGCCAGTTTTATCTCGGCTACAGAAAAACAACGATTACAGGAACTCACTCAGACTTATTTGGATCAGCACTGAGAAAATAAACGTCAATGGACTGCACTGCACATAACCCAACGGGCCAGTAATGCTGCCCAGAGAACTTAATAATATGAATAATAATACGTCACAGTACCGGCTGTTTTCACGTCACGACTTTAGTGCCTTTTGGGCGCTGTTTACGGACAACCTTGTTAACCTGATTGTCTTGAGCGGTATCTGTCAGTTTGTTTTCCAGATGCCCGCCGAAATTGTGTTTGGCCGTATCCTTCCCGGTGCTGGCGTTGCCATTATCGCCGGTGTCATTGTCTACACCCTAATGGCAAAACGCATTGCCGCGAAGACCGGCCGCACGGATGTCACCGCGCTGCCTTACGGCATTAGCACACCGGTGATGTTCGTTTATTTATTTGGTGTTATCGGTCCGATCTACTGGGCCACTAACGATGCGCTCCTGGCTTGGCAGGTGGGCATTGGTGCCGGTTTCATGGGCGGCATTGTCGCCGCGTGTGGCGCCTTGATTGGCCCGTTCCTGAAGCGTGTAACACCTCGCGCCGGTATGCTCGGTACCCTCTGCGGTATTGCGCTGGTATTTATCGGTGCGGTGCCATTGGCCGAAATATTCGAGAACCCGCTGGTTGGTTTTGTTGCCCTTATGATCACCATGTGGGGTTTGATGGGCCGCTTCAAACTGCCCTTCAACATCCCCGCCGGTTTGCTGGCACTGGTCATAGGTACGCTGATCGCCCTTGCCATGGGTGAGGTAAATATCAGCACCGAGGGCGTCGGTTTTTATCCACCCGTGCCTTACTTTGGCGACCTGATTGTTGGTGTGCAGTACCTGTTTGGTAACCCCGAACTGTTCTTGGTGTTAATCCCTGTGCAGATCTACAACTTCATTGAAACCATGAACAACGTCGAGTCTGCTGAAGCCGCGGGTGACAACTACCCGGTTGCGGCCTGTCAGGTTACCGATGGTCTCGGTACCATGATTGGCGCCATCTTTGGTTCGCCTTTCCCGACCACTGTTTATATCGGTCACCCAGCCTACAAAAGCATGGGCGCGCACTCTGGCTACATCATGGCCGTTGGTTTGGTCATTCCTGCCGCGGCCTTCTTCGGTCTACTGGCTTTCCTCAGCAATCTAATCCCCATCGCCGCCGCCGCTCCGATCCTTGTGTTTGTTGCGGTTAGCTTGATCGCCAATACCGCAAGTTCTATAAAACCATCACACATGGCCGCGGTTGCCGTTGCCATGATTCCACACATCTCTAACTTCCTGATGGTGAAGTGGGGATCGATGATCAACGCTCTGCGCGACACAGGTGCCGACAAGCTGAGCAACTTGGGTGATGCTGAGTTGACCGCTGCACTGTTGCAGCAGGGCGCTCACTATGAAGGCCACCTGGCCTTGTCGCAGGGTGCAATCATTACCGGTCTGGTGTGGGGGGCGATTGTTGCCAGCATCATCGATGCTCGCTTCCGCAACGCCGCCGGTTTTGCCATCGCCGCCGGTGTGATGTCGAGCATCGGTATTATCCACTCCGCCAGTTTGCACATGCCGGCGCTGAGTCAGATCAGCGCAGGTTACTTCATCATCGGCGCCTTTATGTTGATCTACCCAATGGTTGCCACCGTTGAGCACAATGGCACAGGGCAGGATGTCGAGACGTCCCTGTGATGAACCGGTAGGTTGAGGATCGGTGGCGCTAGACTTGCCACCCCCAAAAAAGCCCGCCAACAGTTTTTCTGTTGGCGGGCTTTTTTATTGCTTTTCGATAGGAAAATAAGGCGCGTTGAGAAAATACACGGGGCATAAAAAAGCCGCTGTAAACAGCGGTAAACGGAAACGTTTTAGTTTGGTGTTAGGCCTGCTTAAACTGACGGCGATAGGCGTGCAGCAGAGGTTCTGTATAACCACTAGGTTGAGACAGTCCTTTGAAAATGAGGTCCTGCGCCGCTTTGAAGGCGATGCTCTTTTCCAGGTTATCGCTCATTGGTTTGTAGAGCGGATCGTCCGCATTTTGGCCGTCGACCACCTTGGCCATGTCCGCCATGAGTTGACGCACCTGCTGTTCGTTGATGATGCCGTGATGCAACCAGTTGGCAATGTGTTGGCTGGCGATGCGCAGGGTGGCACGGTCTTCCATAAGGCCGACGTTGTTAATGTCGGGCACCTTCGAACAACCGATGCCCTGCTCAACCCAGCGCACCACGTAACCGAGAATGGCTTGTATGTTGTTGCCGAGATCGGTGGCGATCTCAGCCTCGGACAACTCGCGATCAAGTAGGGGAATCGTGAGTATGTCGTCAACATTAGCCATCTGGCGGCTGGCCAATGTTTGTTGGCGATCAAGCACATCACACTGGTGATAGTGCAGGGCATGCAATACGGCGGCGGTCGGTGAAGGCACCCAGGCGGTGTTGGCTCCGGCCTGTGGGTGGGCGATCTTGGTGGCCATCATGTCCGCCATATTGTCCGGTATGGGCCACATGCCCTTGCCAATTTGAGCACGGCCTTGCAGGCCACACTTGAGGCCAACATCGACGTTGCGGTTTTCATAGGCGCCGATCCAGCGCATGGTTTTTAGATCGGCCTTGGGGGCGAAAGCGCCCGCCTCCATGCTGGTGTGAATCTCGTCGCCGGTGCGGTCGAGAAACCCGGTGTTAATAAACACCACCCGTTGGCTGACGGCCTTTATGCAGGCGGCGAGGTTAACCGAGGTGCGGCGCTCTTCGTCCATAATGCCCACTTTTAATGTGTTGCTCGGCAAGCTCAGCAGTTGCTCGACGCGAGCAAACAATTCGTCGGTGAAGGCAACCTCCTCAGGGCCGTGCATTTTTGGTTTAACAATATAGACGCTGGCTTGTTTGGCATTGCGCACTTCAGTTTCAAGCCCACTGTCGGCCCCCACTTTGCCACCCTTCTTCAGGTCATGCAGGGCGCTTAAACTGGTGATCAGCGCATCCATGATGCCTTCGAAGACTTCGTCGCCGGCGGCGTCGAGCATGGCCGGGTTGGTCATTAGGTGACCGACATTGCGCACGAATAATAAACTGCGGCCGGGCAGGGTCAGGTTGCCGCCATCGACGGTGTTATAGCTGCGGTCTGGGTTGAGCTTACGCACGCTGGTCTTGTCGCCCCTGTGCATTATTTCCTGCAGATCGCCTTTCATCAGGCCCAGCCAATTGCGATACACCAACGCTTTGTCTTCAGCGTCTACCGCAGCGACAGAATCTTCGCAGTCCATGATGGTGGTCAGTGCGGCTTCCATCAGCACGTCTTTCAGACCGGCGTCGTCCTCGCTGCCAATGAGATGATTGCGATCGAACTGCAATTCAATGTGCAGGCGGTTATGCTTTAGTAAAACAGCGCTTGGCGCGCTCGGCTCACCCTTAAAACCTATAAACAATGCGGGGTTGGCCAGCTCGGTACGATCGCCATTGGCCAGTGTCAATTGCAACGCTTTATCAACGATGGCATAGCCGCTGACGTCTTGGTATTTACCTGCTTTGAGCGGGGCCGTGGCGTTAAGAAAATCTTTGGCGTAGGCGATTACTTTGGCGCCGCGAACGGGGTTGTATGCACCGACCTTTCCAGCACCGTATTGCTCGTCGATAATATCGCTGCCGTAGAGCGCGTCGTAGAGGCTGCCCCAGCGGGCGTTGGCGGCATTGAGCGCAAAGCGCGCGTTCATAACGGGCACCACTAACTGTGGTCCAGCTTGTTCAGCTATTTCGGGGTCGACGTTTTCTGTGCTGGCTTTAAAACTTTCAGGCTCGGGCACCAGGTAACCAATGTCCTGTAGAAAACCTTTGTAGCTGGCGAAATCAAAACTGCCGCGATGTTGTTTGTGCCACTCATCAATCTGGGCCTGAAGGTCATCTCGCTTGGCCAGCAGTGCGCGGTTTTTTGCGCCCAGCTCGGTGATGATGTTTGCCGCGCCCTGCCAGAATTGTTCGGCATCGATACCGGTGCCGGGAATTATCTCATCATTAACCAGCGCATAAATCGGCTTGGCCACCTGCAAGCCGGCGAGTCGAATGTACTCAGTGTTCATGGCCACCACCCTGCGTTTTAATGGGGCTGCCCGCGTTGATCCAGTCCGCCAGAGTTTGACGCTCGGCATCGGTCATCGCGGTTTTGTTCATAAACGGCATGTCGTGGGTGAGCACGGTGCGGGCCAGAATACGCGACGACCATTTTTTGATGTCGGCGGCGCTGTCCAACATAACCCCCGCAGGGGCCACCTTAAACATGTCGTCGGTTGCAGTGGCCGAATGGCAGCTAGAGCAGCGCTGTTGAACAATGGCCTGTACTTCACTGATGGTGACCGTTGTGGCGGCTGCATTCTGCGCGGCACTGCGTGAACCGGGCATCGCCGGCGCCATGACCGCGGCCAGAATCAAGGTGCCAATAATAGGCAGTATCAGCAACATTGGCTTGATCACGTTCTTGTGGCGCAAAACAAAGAACTGACGCACGCAGCCGGTGATCACGGTGATGGCCAGCAGGATCAGCCAGTTGTGGTCTGGGCTGTAGGTCATCGGGTAGTGATTGCTGATCATAATAAACAGCAGTGGCAGGGTCAGGTAGGTGTTGTGGGTCGAGCGCAATTTGGCTTTGGCGCCCCAGGCTGGGTTGGCGGGGGTGCCGGCTTCGATAGCGGCAACCAGCGCACGCTGACCCGGCATAATCGCGGCAAATACATTGCCCACCATCATCGTGCCGATCATCGCGCCGACATGAATAAACGCTCCGCGCCCACTGAATAGGTGGGTTAAGGCGTAGGTCACCACCACCAGGAAGGCGATTAGAATAATGCTGAGCGCCGTGTCATTTTTAGCGATGGCGCTGTTGCAGAGCATGTCGTAAAAGAACCAGCCGCCGATAATAAAACCGAGGCCAATCAGAATAGCTTGCGCGGGGGACAGGTCGGCAACGCGCTGGTCAATGAGGTAGGCGTCGGCACCCAGGTAGTAAATCGCCGTCAATAGCAGCATGCCCGTTAGCCAGGTGCTGTAGGCTTCCCACTTAAACCAGTGCAAGGTTTCGGGCATTTTTTCTGGGCTCATTTTGTACTTGGCTACTTCGTAAACGCCACCGCCATGAATCGCCCAGAGATCGCCGCTGATGCCCTTGTCGGTTTTCCACTGGGGTGGATTTTCCAAGTGGTTATCCAGCCAGATGAAATAGAATGAGGCACCGATCCAGGCAACACCGGTGATCATGTGGGCCCAGCGCAGAACCAACTGCAACCAATCGAGAATATATGCTTCCATTGTTTTGTCTCTTTATCGTGCTCTGGTTGTTAGAGTCTTGTTATTACGTGCGTTGGTGGACGAGTTCGCCGGCGCTATAGGTTGCTGCAATCGCTCGATCATCGCCAAGCATTGCAAAAACGAACAGTTCTTCGAAGAGGTCTTTGCACTGCTGCATACGGAAATCCATCAGCGGCGTACAGCGCTTGTCGAGCACCACAAAGTCCGCTTCTTTTCCTGTCTCAAAGTTACCAATCAAATCGTGCATGTCGAGTGCTTTGGCTGAACCCAATGTCGCTTGATAGAAACTCTTGAACGGTGAAAGTTTTTCGCCCCGCAGCTGCATGATTTTGTAGGCTTCATTAAGCGTCTGTAACATCGAGAAGCTGGTGCCAGCACCGACGTCGGTGCCCATGCCCACCTCGACGTTTTCTTTTGCCGCGCGTCTCAGGTCAAACAGGCCGCTGCCTAAAAACATATTGGAGGTCGGACAAAAAGCGATGTTGGATTGGGTTTCCCCAAGGCGTCGCCACTCGTCGTCTTCCAAGTGAATGCAGTGCGCGAACACCGAGCGGCGACCCAGCAGTCCCGCCTGGTCGTATGTGTCCAGGTAGTGTTTGCATTCGGGGAACAGGTCTTTAACCCAGGCCACCTCGTTCTGATTTTCTGATAGGTGGGTATGCATATAAACACCGGGATGCTCGGCCATTAACTGTCCGGCTTTGCCTAGCTGTTCACGCGTGGAGGTCGGTGCGAAGCGCGGCGTGACCGCGTAGCGCGCGCGCCCTTTGTTGTGCCACTTTTCGATCAGCGCTTTACTGTCGCTGTAACTGCTGTCGGCTGTGTCTGTGAGCTGCTCGGGCGCGTTGCGGTCCATCATCACCTTGCCGCAAATCATGCGCAGGTTCTTCACTTCGCAGGCCTCAAAAAAGGCATCGACGGATTCTTTGTGCACCGTACCGAAGACCAGTGCGGTGGTTGTGCCAGCCCGCAGCAGTTCGTCGAGAAAACGATCGGCAATACCCCGTGCGTAGGTTTTGTCTTTAAACTGGGTCTCGGTGGGGAAGGTGTAGGTCTCCAACCATTCCAGTAGCTGCTCGCCGTAGGCGGCGATCATTTCTGTTTGCGGGTAGTGGATGTGGCAGTCGATAAAACCCGGTGCGATGATGCTGTCTGGGTAGTGCGTGACGTCAATGCCTGCGGGCAACTCGGTTTCGTTAAATTCGGTGATGCTGACAACTTTACCGTCTTCGATAAGTAACAGGCCATCCTCGATGTGTTGGTAGCTTGACGCCACCTCTTCGACGCTGTCTGGGTCGGCGGTGAAGTGCAGAATGCCGGCGCGGTAACCTTTTAACATAGGGGGTCTCTTAATCTCTTGCTCACAAAAATTCAGCGACTGACCGTGACGGTTAGTTGCTCATCAAATTCTACCTGGTCGCAGTTGTGGCCTTCTCCGCCGCGGTCCACCACCAAAAAGTTGGAGGTGTCGTTCAGCGTTAAGCAGTAGTGGTGCCAAGTGCCCTTGTGATAGTTCACACCTTGTTCGGGGCTGGCCAGGAATGCCTGGAGCTTTTCTGGTCGCAAAGCGTCGGGGGCCTCGCCCGCTTGCGCAACAACCACAACGTATGGATTGCCACTTAACGGCGTAAAGCTCTGGCTGCCCAGTGGGTGGCGTTCCATCAACTTAATGCGCAGCGGCAACTCGATGGCATGGCTGCGAAATATATTAATAATGCCAAAACCGTCGCCCACCTCGACCTGAGCCAAGTTGTGATGGCGCTGGGTAAGGCCGTAGTTGATGGCGAAGTTGTCATTGCTGTCGCGCACTTCCAGTACATCACCGAAAGGCGCAAACGCATCAGCGGTTAACGGTTGCAGTGTTAAAACCACGTCAGTCATCAGCTGCCTCGATAGGTTGAATAGCTGTAAGGCGAGAGCAGCAGTGGGATGTGGTAGTGCTGGCCGTCGCCGCCTATGTTAAACACAACATCGGCGTAGGGATAAAAAACCGAGCCGGAGGTTTTCAGTAGGTAGTCGGCGGTGGCAAAGTGCATTTGGTAAGTGCCGGCCGGTAATTTTTCCTCGCTGCACAGACCCGCTACACGGCCGTCCTCGTTGGTGATACCCGAGCCGATGGTGTCCCAACTCTTGTTGTCGTCGGCCAAGCGGCTTAACACAATCTCTATGCCGTCGGCGGGGGCGCCACGCGCTGTGTCGAGTACGTGTGTGGTGATTTGGCTCATACGAGTTTCTCCAAACGGATCTGTAAGATTTTACGCTGCTCTTCGGCGGCATTGAGCAGCTCGGTGGCGCGCTCATTGGGTAGCCGGACTTGCAGCAGGTCGGACATCTGCGCGGCGGATTTACCGGTGGCGCAGACAATAAAAATAAAGCCGAACTTTTCTTCGTAGTCGCGATTGCCCTGCGACAAGGTTTCGATAACGACATCGCTGGCAACGCTGACACCCGACTGCTCATTGGAGGCCAGCTCTTTGGTGTTGGCGTACTTGGCTTTTAGTGTACTAACATCGCCTATCTTGGGGTGACCGTCAAAAGCCTGCAGGAAATCCGACTCTTGCAAACCCTGCCAATTATTATCCGCTGCTGTGTAAAGAGCGTTGGTGTCAGCATAGGGCCGGCTTTCCACCATGCGCATCACCCAAGTCTCACTGGTGCAGCACTGCATAAATTGATGCTTGGCCTCCTCATTACTGAGGGCATTTAAGGTGTCTAGGCTCATATTATTTCTCAGCTGAAGGCCAAACAGGAAAACCGAAAATACGCAGTCGACTGACGCCGCCATCTGGGAATATATTCAGTCGTACGTGGGTAAACTTCTCATCAGCCGTGGCGCTGATCTCGCTGATAAAGAGGTGCTCTTGATCGGCGTGCAGTTTGGTTTGCGGGATAATGGTCTGCCACTCAACGTCTGCGCCGGTGACATCACAGCCCGCCATGTTGACGGCCTGCAGAGAAAAACGATCCGGGAAGTTACCCTTGAAGTGGGCCGTATCAATAATAACTTTGCGGATGCTGCCTTGCAGGCCAAGTTTCACAATGGCCCAGTCGTTGTTTTGATCGCGACGACGTTTAGTCTCCCAGCCGTCGCCCATGTTAACGCCACGGTTGGGCATTAACATGTTGCTGCCGGAACTGAAGAACATATCGCTACAGGTTAGCGCGCGGCCGCCATTGACGACATAGGCGAGGTCGATTAATTCGCCGTCTATGTAGTTGTCGGGATTCGCCACCGGTTCGCCGTAAGCGCGGAATCGTGCAACACCGCCATCGGGGAATATGTTCAAACGCAGGTGTGTCCAGACTTGATCGCTGTTGATGTCAAACAGGTGCTGGCTGTGCGGGTTAGTGGCCGTTTTAGACAGAATCTCGACCCACTCGGTGGCATCATTTACCTCACCCTTCACCACGGCTGCTTCAACCGAAACAAATTCCGGTGCGTTGCCGCGGAAGTGATTGGTGTCGACATCAACACCGTGAATGATGCCGGGAATACCCAGTTTCAATACGCAGTAGTCGTGGTCGCTGTTGTTAGGGCGCTTGCGGTCGTAGCTGCGGCGGGACTCCCAGCCGTCCATCCACTGGCCTGTGTCAACGAAGTGACCTGGCTTCATGATGCCGCGACCAAATTTCACCAGGTTCGAAGCTGGAGCAAACCATTCATCGCTGCAATATAAAGCTTTGCCACCGACGCGCTCACTGAGTAGATCAATATATTGCGCCGAAAATTTATCGTCGTGTGGTTGGTCATCGAAGTTCATAGTCTTTCCAATTAAATTCGCAGTTGATTAAACGCCTAGTCGATTAAACGCTAGTCAATTAAATACGCAGTCGGGGCTTAAGGGGTTTTGCGCTTGTGCAGGATTGGGCGGCCCGTAGGCACTGCGGCCATCTTGCCATCAGCCCAAACCAGAGAACCGCGTAAATAGGTTCGCTCTACTCGGCCGCTAACGGTCTTGCCTTCGTAGGGGGTGATTTTGTTGCGATACAAAATATCGGCGGCAGAAATCTCGTAGCTCGCGGTATCATCAAACACCACCAGATCGGCATCGAAGCCCGGTGCTAT
>Ga0209826_1002450_pt1 | contig 12140 bp, 8 predicted proteins | sample GOMGulsemesocosm_5_FD_184637 | JGI IMG/M metagenome (GOLD analysis project Ga0209826, IMG submission 184637) | Methane-oxidizing microbial communities from mesocosms in the Gulf of Mexico - GOM15C Gulf of Mexico (SPAdes) (version 2) | ecosystem: Environmental > Aquatic > Marine > Cold seeps...
TTTAGACTTCAATGACTCTAATCAAGTCAAAATAACACGCAAAAGTGTTAAAAGAACGATTCTGACCACTAAACTAATTGGGCGTAGTAACCTCTTACTGTCCTACGTATTTAATGCCAAAAGCAAAACGCTTGTTTGCCAAGATTGGCAATATCAAGCGAAAAGCTAATTTATACAATGTTTACTGAAAATTACAACAACAACATGACCAACACTCGTACGATAGAGAGTGCCATAAAGAATGCACAAGACAAGCTTCTGTCTTTGCAGCACAAGGATGGCTATTGGATTTTTGAACTGGAGGCAGACTGCACGATCCCAGCAGAATACATCATGATGATGCATTATCTGGATGATATAGATGCAGAACTGCAAGCTAAACTTGCGAATTATTTACGCGCTAACCAGGCTGACGATGGTAGTTATCCTTTATTCCGTGGCGGCGCTGGTGACATTAGTTGTAGTGTCAAAGTTTACTATGCTTTAAAAATGGCTGGCGACCAACCAGATCAAGCTCACATGGCTCGCTTACGCGACTACATCCTTAGTCAAGGCGGCGCAGCAAAAGCAAACGTATTTACCCGTATCGCTCTCGCTATTTTTGAACAACTTCCTTGGCGCGGTGTACCGTTTATTCCTGTAGAAATCATGTTACTACCTAAATGGTTTCCTTTCCATATCGACAAAGTTTCTTACTGGTCAAGAACCGTTATGGTGCCGTTATTTATTCTTTGCACACTAGAAGCAAAGGCTAAAAACCCACTTAATATTGACGTACTAGAGTTATTCATTACTCATCCAGACAAAGAGAAACACTACTTTGCTGAAAGAGGCTTACTAAATAAATTCTTTTTATTTTTAGATGCTCTTGGACGTAAATCAAGAATACTAATTACCGACAAAATGCATCGCTGTGCGGTCGACAAAGCACTCAATTGGTTTACCGAAAGGTTAAATGGCGAAGATGGCTTAGGAGGAATTTTCCCTGCCATGGTCAATGCTTATGAAGCTATGCTATTACTTGGCATACCCGCAGATGACGAGCGTGTCATCACCGCTCGCAAAGCAATTGATAAACTTTTAGTCATCAAAGAAAACGACGCTTATTGCCAGCCATGCCTATCCCCTGTTTGGGATACTGGCTTAACCTTACTAGCCTTACAAGAAGCCGATTTAAAAAACTCAAAAGCACAGAGAGAGCGCGCTTATGACTGGTTAAAAACCAAGCAGTTATCTGACGAACCTGGTGACTGGCGCATACAACGCCCCAACTTAGAAGGCGGCGGCTGGGCTTTTCAATTTGAAAACCCTTACTTCCCTGATGTCGATGATACCGCCGTCATTGCCTTTGGTATGGCGACCTCCGGCTTACCCGACATGGATGAATCTATTCATCGCGCAACCCGTTGGATAGTAGGCATGCAAGCCTCTAATGGCGGCTACGGTGCATTTGACGTAGATAACACCTATTACTATCTAAATGAAATCCCCTTTGCAGATCACGGTGCATTATTAGACCCGCCAACTGTAGATGTTAGCGCTCGTTGCGTTATGCTCATGGCTAAAGCCTCACAAAACCATGAAGAGTATTTACCTGCCTACCAACGCTGCATAAACTACATCCGCAGCGAACAAGAAGAGGACGGGTCATGGTTTGGTCGCTGGGGTACCAATTATATTTACGGCGTCTGGTCAGTACTTATAGCACTAGAGCACACCAATATCCCTAAATCTGACCCAATGTATACCAAAGCGACGTCTTGGCTAAAAAGCATACAGCATGAAGATGGCGGCTGGGGCGAAGATAACCAAAGCTATGATGATGAGAGCTTGCGCGGTCAATTCCATACTAGCACCGCCTTCCAAACCGCATGGGCGATTCTAGCCTTAATGGCCTCTGGTGAAATCGATACGAAAGAAGTAAAAGCTGGTATCAGCTATTTATTACACAGCCAAACCGAAGATGGCGTATGGGCAGATGAATGTCATACGGCACCGGGCTTCCCACGCGTCTTCTATTTGAAATACCACGGCTATGATAAATTCTTTCCGTTATGGGCCTTAGCGCGCTATAGAAACGAGAAAAATAAAACGTGATAACTGGCATTCTTGTTGCTTTACCTGAAGAACTTCGCACCCTGACAAAAACAAAAATAAAACAGGGTGAATGCGTTACTGTGGCTAAAAATACAATCGTTACTCTATCAGGGGCTGGCCCTGAAAATGCGCGTATTGCTGCACAACTATTGATAGATCAGGGCGCCAAACAATTGATCAGCTGGGGTTGTGCCGGAGCTTTAGCTCCACACCTAAAATCAGGTGACTTGGTAATCCCTGAATCTATACGCACTCAAGACAACAACTTAATTACTACGCATACGCAGTGGTCTAAAAAAATAATAGCAAACCTAGCAAGCAGCATAAAATACTATACTGGCACACTTTTAGAAAGTGATTCAGTCGTCGCTTTAGCAGACACAAAAAACGAACTTCACCAATCAACCCACGCATTGGCTGTCGATATGGAAAGTGGTGCAGTAGCGTGCCTTGCCCAACAAGCACAGATACCCTTTATCGCGTTACGCAGCATTGTCGACCCTGCTAACTTAGACTTACCGCAAGCGATAAATCATGCCATGACAGAATATGGGTTAGTCTCTATCCCAAAATTACTACTTTATTTATGCGCTCACCCGAACGAGATTCCACGCTTAATTAAGCTAGGCTTAAATTTTAATGCCGCTAACAAAACACTCAAACAGCTTGCCCACCAACTTCCACTTATAAGCCAAAATCAATGAGTCAAGACATATCGCGTTCAGCAAAAATACTCGAATGGCAAGGCTGTCTTATTGTTCGTTATGCCTGGCTTATCGTTATTAGCGCTCTACTCATAAGCGGGCTAAGCCTTTATTATGTAAAAGACAATCTAGGCGTTAATAATAATTCAGCGGAAATGCTCTCGCCTGACTTGCCGTTTCAAAAAAACACTAAGCGCTTTGACAAGGCATTTCCTCAGGATTCTGATGCCATTATTTTTGTCGTCGAAGCGGCGACACCAGAAGAAACAGCTATTGCATCAAGTCAATTATTAAGCGCCTTAGAAAGTAACAAAAAATTCTTCGAATCCAGTTATATTCCTGAAGATAATGCCTTTTTTCGCCAGCAAGCGTTAATGTATCTTTCACCTACTGAGCTAGAAAAGTTAGCCTCTAATCTAACAGATGCTCAACCATTTATTGGCTATCTTACGCAAAATTATAATTTAACGGGCCTGTTTGAAATTTTGACGCAGGCCTTAGAAAACCAAAATAGCGTTATCAGCCAAAGCCTACCTGCCCTACTCAATAGCATTAATCAGGCGATTATCAATACCGCTGCCAATACAAGCTATCATGTTTCTTGGCAAACGATTTTAAACCCTAACAACCTTGCAAATAAGACACGACGCATCGTTATTGCCAAACCAAAACGAGACTTCCATTCCATGATGCCCGCTGCTGCGGCTGTTGAAAAAGCACGTGAAATTACGAGCCAGCTCAGCATAGGTATGGCCAATCTTAAAATTGGCATTACTGGGGATGTCATTTTGCAGCATGAAGAACTAGAAAGCATTGGCGATGGCGCTATATTAAGCGGCATAGGTTCATTCATTCTTGTGTTACTTATTCTTTTCCGTTGTTTTCACTCTTTTAAACTACTGTTTGCAACACTGATTACTTTATTAATGGGGCTATCGCTAACTGCTGGATTTGCTGCGCTTGCCATCGGCCATTTAAATGTTATTTCCATTTCTTTTGCTGCACTTTATATTGGCCTAGGCGTTGATTTTGCGATCCATGTCAGCCTGCACTATCGCGATGGAATTGCACAAAAACTTAGCAACTGCATTGCCATAAAAAAAGCGATTCATAGCGTAGGGTTTTCTCTATTTCTCTGCGCACTGACTACTGCAATTGCTTTTTTTGCCTTTGTGCCGACTGATTACAAAGGCGTTTCTGAACTTGGACTTATCTCTGGGGTCAGCATGTTTATTGGCCTAGGCTTATCTTTAGTATTCTTACCAGCATTATTAAGCCTGTTACACTTAAAAAAAGCTCACACATTTGAAAACAGCAAGCAAACTAGCTGGCTTAAAACTGCTCCTTTACGCCACAAAAAAGTGATACGCACCATCAGTCTTATGCTTGGCGTTGCTTGCTTATTTGCTATCCCCTATATCACCTTTGACTCTAATCCAGTCAACATGCGCAACCCAGAGTCTCCATCTGTTATCGCCTTTAAAGACTTACTGAAATCCACAACAGACTCACCCTACGCACTTTATGCTTTAAGCAATAACGCAGAGGAGTCACGCGCACTAGTACAGAAATTAAAGCAATTAGTAACTGTAAACAGCACAATAACCTTAGAAGACTTAGTCGCTACCGACCAAGAAGACAAATTGTTTTTGATCGAAGATTTAGCCATGATCTTAGGGCCACAGTTAAGTCAGTTTGATGGCAACTTAACGCCATCTGACACAGAAAAAGTACTCAGCAAATTTCAAAGCACACTAAGCACCGTACTGACTAACAATCAATCCGGTATCAATGCTGAAATTTTAATTGTTCTTAACAACAGTATTGAACAATATAAAATTACCTTACAACAATCAGCCGACCCTACACTATTAAACAATGCATTAGATAACAGCATCTTAAGTCTGCTACCGCACACTATCAGTACTTTAAGTCAAAGTTTAGCTGCTTACGAGTTTAACCTAGATAGCCTGCCTAGTTACATAAGCAGACAGTGGTTAAGCCCTAATGGCATTTACCGCGTCATGATATTACCTGAGCAAGACTTAAATATTCCGGCTAATTTAAAACAGTTTGCCTTAGATGTACAAAGTATTGAGCCTACTGCTGTTGGTTTACCGGTTGGCGATTTAGCCTCTGGACAAGCTGTAGTCAATGCTTTTTTAATGGCCTTTAGCTGTTCATTTGTATTAATCACACTCTTATTATTATCTATACTAAAAAGCCTTTATAAAACCTTGCTTGTCCTAGGTCCACTGGTTTTAGCGTCTTTACTTACTTGTAGTGTCAATGTTTTACTTGGCATTCCGTTTAATTTTGCTAATATAATCGCCCTCCCCCTACTTTTAGGCATGGGAGTGGATAGCGGCATCCATATTATGCATTGCTTACATGAGCAACTTGAGGATAATCAGCACATACTGCAAACTAGCACAGCTCGTGGCGTTATGTTTAGCTCGATTACCACCATGAGCAGTTTTATTAGTTTAGCTTTAATCCCTCATTTTGGAATATCTAGCATGGGTATCACCTTAGCCGTCGGCATTAGCTTTACCTTACTTTGTACCTTGGTCGTACTGCCTGCATTTAGCAACAAAACAATTACTCTTTAACACTGAAATTCGAAGATAGCCATGTCCTTTAGTATTGCTGAACTTTTTACTCAACATAACCAAGAAAAATTTGAGCTGCATGAAAAATACCTGAACAACCAGATGGTTCGGGTATTGCAGACTATTGGTTATGATCGCACCTACACGAAAGCGACCGGGCAATATTTATACGATCAAGGCAATCAAGAATATTTAGATTGCCTCAGTGGCTTTGGCGTCTTTGCAGTAGGCCGCAATCATCCTACCGTGGTTAATGCATTACAAGAAACCCTGACATTAGAATTACCTAATTTGGTACAGATGGATGTTTCTTTGTTAAGTGGTTTATTGGCTAAAAAGATTTTAGAAACCACCCCAGACAACCTAAGTAAGATGTTCTTTTGTAATTCAGGGACAGAAGCTGTAGAAGCCGCGATTAAATTTGCACGCTACACCACAAAACGCGAAAAAATCGTTTATTGCGATCATGGCTATCACGGCCTCACAATGGGCTCTTTATCACTAGTCGGCGAAGAAGTCTTCCGCGAAGGCTTTGGTCCTTTTTTACCTAGTTGTAGCTCCGTCCCATTTAATAATCTTGAAGCATTAGAAAGCGCCCTCAGCAATAAAGATGTCGCCACGTTTATTGTTGAGCCTATACAAGGCAAAGGCGTTAATATTCCTGACGATAACTATTTACCTGAAGTCGAACGGCTATGCAAAAAATACGGCACTTTATTTGTCGCTGATGAAGTACAAACAGGTATTGGACGTACCGGGAAATTTTGGGCAATCGATCATTGGGGCGTTAAGCCCGATATGATTTGTATGGCAAAAGCATTATCTGGCGGCTTTGTACCGGTTGGCGGTGTTGCCATGACCAGTAAAATTATGGATACTGTATTCAATCGCATGGATAGAGCAGTCGTACATGGCTCTACCTTCTCAAAAAATAATATGGCAATGGCCGCAGGCTTGGCTACGCTTCAAGTTATGGAAGATGAAAAGTTAGTCGAAAATTGCGCACAAGTCGGTGCCGACATCATTAGCAGCATCAATGCTATGAGTCCAAAATATGAATTTCTAAAAGAGGCCCGCGGCAAAGGATTAATGGTTGCTATTGAGTTTCAAGCCCCTAAAAGTTTAAAGCTGAAAGCTGCATGGACAGCCCTTGAAGCAGCTAATAAAGGCTTATTTTGCCAGATGGTCACCATTCCTTTATTTAAAGAACATCATTTACTCACGCAAGTGGCTGGACACGGCATGAACGTAGTCAAATTATTACCGCCACTTAATTTAACTAATAAGGATCGCGACTGGATTGTAAATTCATTCGAACACGCTATTGCTGACACTCACAAAGTCCCTGGCTCAATTTGGACACTAGGTAAAAACCTAGCCAGCCATGCACTTAAAGCAAAAAAAGAGGCATAAGGAACGCACATTATGAATATTGAAGAAAACTACCCACTGTTAAATACCATCGACCTACCGGAAGATGTGCGCCAACTGCCTAAAGAACAATTAAAGCCTTTAGCTAAAGAGCTACGTGAATTTTTAACTCACTCGGTCAGCTTGTCTGGCGGGCATTTCTCTGCCGGCTTAGGCACCGTTGAATTAACTGTCGCTTTGCATTACGTCTACAACACACCTAAAGACCAATTGGTTTGGGATGTAGGTCATCAAGCTTACCCGCATAAAATTCTGACTGGCCGTAAAGAACGCATGACAACTATCCGTACTAAAGACGGTGTTTCTGCCTTCCCTAAGCGTAAAGAAAGCGAATATGATGCCTTTGGCGTAGGCCATTCCAGCACCTCAATTAGTGCCGCCTTAGGCATGGCGATTGCTGCCGAATCCAAAGGCGATGACAACCGTATGGTTGCCATCATTGGCGATGGAAGTATTACTGGCGGTATGGCTTTTGAAGCCATGAACCATGCAGGTGCAATTGATGCTAATTTATTAGTTATTCTTAACGACAACGATATGGCTATCTCGCCTAATGTTGGCGCCATGAATAACTACTTCACCAAAGTCATCTCTAGCAGGCTATATTCCACAGTACGCAAAGAAAGTAAAAGGGTACTAAGCAGCCTACCTTCCGTCTGGGAACTTGCGCGTAAAACTGAAGAACATGTAAAAGGCATGGTTGTTCCTGGCACTTTATTTGAAGAACTAGGTTTTAACTATATTGGCCCTATTGATGGCCATGACCTTGATATGTTGGTGCCTACTTTAGAAAAACTAAAAGAGCTTTCTGGCCCAGTTTTTTTACATATTGTGACCAAAAAAGGTAAAGGCTATGCGCCAGCAGAAAAAGACCCTTTAGCGTATCACGGCGTTCCCGCCTTTGATCGCACTAAAGACTCATTACCTAAATCCACGCCCTCACCTCACCCGACTTATACTCAAGTATTTGGCCGCTGGTTATGTGATATGGCCGAAAAAGATGAGCGCCTACTAGCAATCACTCCTGCTATGCGCGAAGGTTCAGGCATGGTGGAATACTCGGAGCGTTTTCCAAAACGCTATTTCGATGTAGCTATTGCCGAACAACATGCTGTTACTTTAGCGGCTGGTCAAGCTTGCCAAGGTGCAAAACCAGTCGTCGCAATCTATTCTACTTTTTTACAACGCGCCTATGATCAACTAGTGCATGATGTTGCCATCCAAAACTTGGATGTGCTATTTGCCATTGATCGCGCCGGCTTAGTGGGGCCTGATGGCCCAACGCATGCAGGTAGTTTTGATTACAGCTTCTTACGTTGCATACCTAATATGCTTATCATGGCACCGGCTGACGAAAATGAATGCCGTCAAATGTTGAGCACAGGCTACCAATATGACGGCCCTGCGTCAGTTCGCTACCCTCGCGGGAAAGGCCCCGGCACAGCTGTTAATACCGATTTAGATACTTTAGAAATTGGTAAAGCTGAAATTCGCCATCAAGGCGGACGCATTGCCATCCTCGCCTGGGGTAGCATGGTCACTCCAGGGCTCGAAGCCGGAAAACAGCTCGGTGCAACCGTGATTAATATGCGCTTTATTAAGCCTATTGATGAAGACATGATTTTAGCAATGGCTAAAACGCATGACGTTCTTGTAACGATTGAAGAGAACGTTCTTGCTGGTGGCGCAGGTAGTGCCGTTAATGAGTTTTTACAGGCGCAACGCATTCTTATGCCAGTATTAAATATTGCTCTACCTGATGCCTATGTTGAGCAAGGCACACGTGAGGAATTATTAACAGAGTGTGGATTAGATGCTCAAGGCATTATTGCTAATATCGAAGCATTCTGCGCCTAACACTCTTGCTTATTTTACGCCATAACTTGAGCACAATGGAAAGCTCGAGGCTTTAGTCCGCACTTAAAGTGTAGGCCAGCCACTTGATATAGGCACATAAAAATTTGTAGGGCGGACTAAAGTCCGCCCTACAAATTCTCGCCTTAAATAGGTAGCCTTCATACACGTCCTTTAATAAGCAAAACTCAAGCAACCTTTCCCACTTAGATAAAAAGTAAACTTGTGTTACCTATAAAATTCTTTATCGCTCTCTGCCTTACTCTTTTCCCGCTACTGAGCTTTTCTCACGGCTCAATTGATCCTAGGCAATCTATTTGGTCGGCATGGATTTATACACCGGATGTGGCAATTCCAATGCTACTCACTGTCGTTGTTTATTTTCGTGGCCGCGCTAAAAGACGCGAAATAGGCCGCCCAGTAAGCGCAGGACAGACCATTACCTTTTTACTCGGTATGCTTTGTTTTGTCATTGCCTTACAATCTCCTTTAGAACCACTTTCAGAACACTTTCTATTTTTTCATCAAATTGAACATTTACTGGTGCGCGGCTTAGGGCCTTTGCTACTTATCTTAAGCATGCCTCTCGCCCCCTTATTGCAGGGACTACCTAAAACAGTTCGTCATGGCATTCTCACACCCATTATTAGAAACAAAACCGTACAGTGGTTATATCAATTTTTCGGGCACCCTATCATCGCCTCTGTACTTTTTATCGCAACTTTATTAATTTGGCAGATACCTAGCCTCCATAATCAAGCGCTGGCAGATCAGTCGCTGCACAACACCATGCACACCACGATGATTATTACCGGATTCTTTTTCTGGTGGTTAATTTGTGATCCGAGACAAAAATCAGCACGCATTCCTTTTGGAGTGCGCATCATTATTTTATGGCTGGTGACCATTCCCAACACCATTATTGGTGCCATTATTACCTTAAAGAAAGACCCTATTTATGAGGCTTATGATGTACTAAACGGACGTTTAGATATTGAAATGATGCTCGACCAGCAACTGGGCGGCATTATAGTCTGGGGGCCAGGCGGCATGATGGGCTTGATTGGTACTGCTGTGGTATTTTTCTTGTGGACAAGAAAAGACAAAAAAGTTCGTTACGCTCCGTGAAAACGGGTACGTCCACTGAGGCTACGCGCTCAATAAAATATTGGGTTATGATAACCCAACCTTGCAGCTGAGTGGGTATGACAACAAAGCAAGGAATACGAGCAATAATTTAGGTAAATTATTGCATATCAATCGAGTCCGACCCTTTTGATTTTTATTCTCACATTTCGCACTGAGCAACCAAAAGGGTCATACGCGTACAAGCTCTATGATTTATGATAATAAGACTGAAAAACTAAGATACCTGAGTTTCAAAGAATACCATTCTTTATTAAAATCATAAATCAAAGACCTGCCCCCGTTTTTTAAATCACACTCTATACTTATTTTTCAGCACCTTAGCTTGCTACTGGAGGCTGAATTAGGGCCTGACTCTTTTGATTTGAAAGTTTAGTTGCTCAACTACCAGTACAAGGGCAACAACAGTTTTCAATTAAGCTTAGTAACAGTGAAGCTAATTTATCCGCAGTTTTAAATCAGCGTTTAGATACATTAAAGCAACTGGCGCGCCATCCTACCTCATGAAATACTTGGGACTCCTGTTGCCAAATATTCATTCACATACGGAGCGAATCATATAAGCCCCAGTACGCCCTGACTTCAACCAAAAGCAGTCGCAGACTAAATCACGATACTCGTAAGTGAGTTGAATAATAATACATTTTGACCCATTTGGGTCATGTGCTTTATTTCCAAAAGGTGTAAGGTTTGTATAAGGTTTTTTTATACGATAGTTACGGTAAAAAGAAAATTAAATATTTGGAGATTCAAACCCTAAATACTATTCATATACGTTTGGCATGTATTAAATCCATATTATCCCGTTTAGAGTTATTGGGCTGTCTTAAAAGCAAACAACTGATGCTGGAGCGTAAGATAAGCAGACCGAGACAATAACTTGTTATACACGACAAAAAAAGGAATTATGATGAATATAGAAAGAGGCAAGATAATATCAATGCACACTGCTATCTGTATCTGGCTGACCTTGCTTTATATTATCTGTATAACGTTAGTTATTTTCTCACTAACAACCTATCAGTTACAACATAGAATCTACTCTACACTACAAATGCCCACCGATACTGGTTTTTTACTTAAATATCATCTATGCGAACCAGACCCTTTCCTTGAAGAGCCATCAGAAAAGCCATTAGAAAAGCCATCAAAGGTCGGTGGCCTACAAAAATTTCTCTGCATTCCGTTACAGCCCTCCTCCAAAGGTACATTCTTTTCACCAGGCTCTTTATTACAGTATTTCAACATAATAAATAAAAAAGAAGAGGCCTTAAATATGGTTCTCGAACAAAGCGCCCATCTAACAGGCGTGCACTCTGATATCAAAACTTATGAAAAAGTCTCTTCAACTATCGGTCTTAGTGGGTTATGGACCCTTCCTGAAAATATTCTAATCGTTTTCCTGATCTTTTCAATGGGAGCATTGGGTAGTCTTATTTTTTTAAAAATGGAGTTTCTCAAGCAAGGTGATAATGTGGTAGAAAAATTCAGCAATTACTTTTTCAGACCCTTGCTCGGCATGGTTATGGCCTTAGCTGTATTTGTAATGTTCAGGTCAGGCCAGTATTCTATGGGTATAGAATCCGAAGAACATCTGTCCCCATTTTTTATATCTTTCATGAGCATTATATCGGGCATGATGTCAGAAAAAGTCTATGGCAGCCTGAAACTACAGGGAGAAAAAATACTCCCCAACGAAAACAACGAAAACAACGAAAACAACGAAAACAACGAAATAACGAAATCATAAGCAACTCATGGAGAGCAAGCATGAAAAAAATTATTCTTATAAGTATACTGATGCTAACTTCAATGACAGCTCTAGCCGACTGCTACTACAAAGGCCGCGCTTATCCTACCGGAGCTACTGTTGGCGGGATGCGTTGTGGTGCTGATGGTTATTGGCATTAGTTGAGTTAGCGCAACTAATGAATCAAGGAAATCAAAGGGGATCATTAGACTCAATTGATCCCGCAGAGATACGCACTCAGTCAAGCAACTGAGTGCGAAATATGTATTTTTACAGTTCAAACTCAGATGCACTCAAACCCAGTTCTACCGCTATTCGACGCGCCATCGCTTTTTCATGATCATCAAAATCACCATCAGCTGCACCAATAGAAATCACTAAACGCATAATTAATCGTGCGGCTTGGCTATTGTTTTTCATTTTTCCAATTGCTTCAAAAGCTTTAGCTTCACCTAAGTCATTATCAAATTCTAATTGATTAACAAAGTCGCCAAATGCACCGATAATATCGGTTGTTTTAAAAACTGATAATGGCTCATAGTTTTC
>Ga0209826_1002451_pt1 | contig 12136 bp, 12 predicted proteins | sample GOMGulsemesocosm_5_FD_184637 | JGI IMG/M metagenome (GOLD analysis project Ga0209826, IMG submission 184637) | Methane-oxidizing microbial communities from mesocosms in the Gulf of Mexico - GOM15C Gulf of Mexico (SPAdes) (version 2) | ecosystem: Environmental > Aquatic > Marine > Cold seeps...
AATTTGGAACTATGTTTGGTGTGTCTTCACTGGGCACCGTTGGTCTCAAGGAAATAAGGGAAAAACACTCGAACCCTCAAGTGTACCAGTTCTACTTTCATAAGGATCGCGGCTTAAACCGTGCAATGATGGAAAGTGCCAAAGAGGCTGGCGTAGAAGTAATGATGCTGACTGTAGATAGCATTACCGGCGGCAATCGGGAGCGCGATTTACGGACAGGATTTTCTATTCCTTTTAAACTTACACTAAACGGAATGCTCCAATTTATGTCAAAACCGATGTGGGGCATAAACTATGTAACTCATGAAAAATTTAGCTTGCCGCAACTTGATGATCACGTCGACATGAGTGGTGGCGCTATGTCAATTGGCCGATATTTTACGGATATGCTAGATCCATCAATGACATGGGATGATGTTGCACAGATGGTAAAATTTTGGGACGGTCAATTTTGTTTAAAAGGTATCATGAGTGTCGATGATGCGAAAAAAGCTGTGGATATAGGGTGCACAGGAATAATTTTATCTAATCATGGTGGTCGGCAGCTTGACGGATCACGAAGCCCATTTGATCAACTTGCCGAAATTGTAAATGCCGTGGGCGACAAAATCGATGTTATTATGGATAGCGGCGTGCAACGCGGTACCCATGTCCTTAAAGCCTTGTCCTTGGGCGCAAAAGCGGTAGGCGGCGGCCGGTTTTATCTTTTCCCATTGGCCGCAGCAGGGCAAAAAGGTGTGGAACGGGCGCTAGGGCTGATGCGAGCTGAAATCGAACGTGATATGCGATTGATGGGATGTAAGTCTATTGAAGACTTATCCAGCAGAAACCTGAAATTCAGATAGCAAAAACACAATTTTAAACTGGGAGTTTTACCGTCTAATTAGACGGAAAACGCCCAGCATTTTGAAAGAAAACACAAAATTTTCTACTTTAATGACTTAGCTAAAACTTTCTTCCAGTGCTTGAAAACCACCTAAAAAGACATCATTCGCAACGAAATTTTCCCAATGGCTTTCCTGACCATCACTGACTGAAAATTCGGCAGTCCATTTGGCGAAGGTCTTATTTTGGTTGGTAACCTCTTCAAAAGACATCGTTGATATATAATCAACAAAGGGCAACGGACCGCCAGATAGCATGTTATAAGTCAGCGTCTTTTGAAGATCAGATATCCCGAGTAACGTTTCCCGAATTCTACCCGATCCGTCACTTAAGGCAAAGTTTCTAACGCAGCCGACTTCTCCCGCATTGTGTCCTTCTTCGATCCTGCTGTCTGTCGCAGCAGGGTGCCACGTTGGAAGGCCGTTGAAATCTTTAACTTTGGTCCAGATATCTGCCAGGGGAACATTTATGATTGTTGTCGAACAAACTTTAATCATTATTAGATGATCCCTCTTTTTTGTTGAGCACCGCCAACGGCGAGCCTAGTAAACTCTTCTGTTCTTTGGGTTATAGCCGTTTCGACAGGCAAACGTTCCATACTAGAAGCGCCATAAAACCCATGGCAGTCGGGGCAACGGGAGAGTAGATATTGTACGTCCTCTGGTTCAGCAAGCGGCCCCCCATGGCAAATAAAAACCATATCAGATTTCACGGTACGAACAGCATCTGCCCATTCATTAAACATTTGAATACATTCATCGAGAGAGTAGGTATCATTAGCACCGATTGAACCGCCTGCTGTTAATCCGAAATGCGTAACAATGACATCCGTCCCCGCTTCAGTCATTTGCAAGGCTTCGTTTTTTGTAAACACATAGGGAGTTGTCAGCATATTTTTGCGATTTGCCCGTGCGATAACATCGACTTCCATGTCATATCGCATACCAGTGTCTTCCATTCCTCTCCTGAATTTTCCATCAATAATGCCAACAGTCGGAAAATTTTGCACGCCTGAAAAACCGATACTGATTAGATCATCTAAAAATTTGTCCACAATGAGAAATGGATCTGTGCCGTTTACACCTGCCAATACAGGCGTATTTTTAACAACAGGCAGTACTTCTTTTGCCATATCGAAAACAATTTCGTTCGCGTTCCCGTAGGCCATATAGCCTGAAAGCGACCCGCGGCCCGCCATGCGGTAGCGACCGGAATTGTATATAACGATCAAGTCTGCTCCGCCTTGCTCTTCGCATTTTGCACTGAGGCCAGTCCCAGCCCCTCCGCCAATGATCAACTGTTTATTTGCTATTTTGCGCTTTAATCTAGTTAAAATTTCAGCTTTTTCTATTGCAGCCACGATGGTATCTCCTAACAAGCCTTGATTATTTGGCTGTGATTTCTTTGAAATTTTTCAAAGCAATTTCAGCGAATTCTTTTGAATTTATGTGATGATTTATGCGAATGACTTGCCGGTTGTCTGTCTGCACAACGGTGTCTTCTATGGCTTTAAATAAAGCAGCATTAACTTCGATATCGTAAAAAGGGCCTCCCTCAATATCCAAGGCGGACACTCCTAGCTCCGGGAGTAAAAACCGTACAGGTCCATTACAATTGTTTAACTTCCGACCGATCCAAAGACCAATTTTCTTTGCCTCATCGGCTGTTGATCGCATCAATGTCACTTGTTCGTTGTGAATATACAAATTACGGTCGTCAAAATGAGCCGGGACAGTATCCCTTCCCCAAAAATTGGCCATATCCAATGCGCCGCAAGACCCCACATAAGGAACACCCGTTTGGGCGATACTATCCAAACGCCCTTCACCCGCACTTAACATTCCGCCAATGATTAGGTCGCAAATCTCGGTTGTTGTGATATCAATGACAGCTGAGACATCTCCTTGCGCTACCAATTTTTCCATGGAACGCCCCCCAGTCCCCGTGGCATGAAACACCAAACAGTCCCACTCTTTTTCAAGTGCATCGACCAGTGAAAGGACGCAAGTTGTTGTCACCCCAAACATGGTTAGCGCGACAGCGTCACGTTCCATATCCATTTCAGGGGCTTTCCAACGCATCATCCCGGCCAATGCATGGGCCGCATTAGCAAGCACTTTGGAAGAAACCCTATTAATACCAGCAACATCTGTCACTGAATGGAACATGTTGATATCGCAGGGCCCGACATATGCAGATACATCGCCCGAAGCAAGTGTCGAAACCAGAACTTTTGGTATTCCAATTGGCAAAGTTTGCATGGCAGGCGCAATCATTCCTGTACCGCCAGACCCACCTAAACCAATAATCCCACCAACATCTGAGCGCGTGCTGATAAAAGTCTCAAGTGCTCGGCCCATTTCCTTTACAGCCTGACCTCTATCATCAATAAAAACAGATGAAGGTCCGTCAGGATGGTGCATCGCTACCTCTATCGCTTTCACATCTGCGACACACTCAATGGGTCGCGTGCTAATATCGACGAGAAGAGTTTCCAATTCAGGATTAGCATTAGCAATAAGATCCCGAACATAGATCAAATCGACCTCTTTTGTGTCACAGGTTCCAATCACATAGGCTTTGCTGCGTCTATTCATATATCTGTCCTCACACGCTTATTCGCTGAAGGTAATTCCTAAATAATCCTGCTGCATCTCAGGGTTATCTTTAAGTGTATCTGCCTTCACTTCATCTACAATTCGTCCGTTGACCATGATCAGAATGTCTTCCGCAACTTCGAGAGCTACAGAAATATTTTGTTCAACAAGCAACAATCCAATTCCCTCCGCTTGAAGGGAAAGCAAGAGTTCGGCTACATCATCCACAATTGCGGGTGCTAACCCTTCTGTAGGTTCATCCATGATCATTAATTTTGGATCGAGCATAAGGGCACGAGAAATAGCCAGCATTTGCTGCTCCCCTCCAGACAATCGGTCCCCCATATTGCTTTTACGCTCAGCCAATCGTGGAAAAATTGAAAAAATTCTTTCAATTGGCCAATTCGTATTTTTCCTTTCAACAAGCTTCAAATGTTCGAGAACGCTCAACGAACGAAACATGCGTCGTCCTTGTGGTACATATCCAATACCTGTTTTAGCTCGCCGTTCTGGAGGAAATAAACTGATATCAATTTGCTCAAGAAATACATGACCTGACACCATTTTCGTCAAACCAATAAGGGCTGAACAAAGTGTGGTTTTCCCCATCCCATTGCGCCCGAGAATAGCCTTAGGCACATTTCCCATCGAGACATCTATATCCTGCAATGTGTGGCTTGACCCGTGGAATACATTCAGTTTTTCGATTTTGAGAAGTTGGCTGTCCATCAATGCTTTTTCCCCACATAGATATCTCGGACAATATCACTGTGAACTATTTCTTCAGGAGTCCCCTCAAGCAGATGTTTGCCGTTATGCATCACGCTTACAATTTCCGAAGTCTCAAGGGCAATATCCATGTCATGCTCAATTAAAATGACACTGATAGTTTTAGGCAACGACAAAAGCAGTTCAGTCAATACGGGTCGTTCTGCCGGAGACAAACCCGCTGCAGGCTCATCAAATAAAATGATTTTAGGATCCCCTGATAAAGCAATACCAATTTCAAGTTGGCGCTTCTGTCCATGGGATAAGTTACCAACCAAGGTATCCAGCAACGACACCAAACCAGCTTTTTGAGCAAGCAATTCTGCTTCCGCTTGACATTTGTCATTCTTTTTAATGGGCAGAAAAGATCGCCATCTATTGTGTATTCCTACAGATGACAAGAACAATGTTTCTCTAACAGTCAGGCCGTCGAAAAGAAGAGCGTGCTGATAAGTCCGCCTAATACCAGATTTTATTCTCTTGTATGTTGGCAGTTTTGAGCTTTCTACATCTTCAATTTTTATGCTGCCTGAAGATAAAGTCAAATCACCGGTAACGAGATTAAATAAAGTGGTTTTTCCAGCTCCATTTGAGCCAAGAATTGCTCTTCTTTCGCCATGCCGAATTGACATGTTGAAGTTTTCTACAGCAGCGAAGGTTCCAAACCGTCGGGTGACGCCCTCTAAAGTCAGAGCGTCACCACCGTTTGAAGTCGGTTTGTTAATCATAGGCAAGATGGGTTATCCCGGCTAACTGGGCCCTGTGCTCTAAATGCAGCAGCATCCTGACCCAATGTTTGGTTCACGTTGCGAACAACCTTCAACACACGATTACCAAAAGTTCCATCTTCACGTTCAAAGACTTCCGTTACAAAGCTATCAATAATGCCATTGCGGTTTTCATCAAGTCGCATGGTACCGCCGGTAGGCGTGACAAATTCCAGATTTGATAGTGCCGTGCGGAAAGCTTTCTGATTATTCGATAAGTCTCCATTTACTTTTTCCAAGCCTAATAAAGCGGCTTTACCAGCCATATAATAATGGTGGGCGAAAATTGAAGGAGCTGACAATCCGTCTGGGAATGCTTTGGTATAAGAGACGACAAATTCTTTCCACTCTTTGCCATCAAAATCGCTAACGGTTGGCGTACCTGCTGGTGCACCGACAAGAAGTTTTTTGAAAGGACCTTTACTATCCAAAATTGACTGATCAATTGTAATCGTACCACCAATAATTGGCTTGGTTCCGCCCGCTTGATTGTATTGTGTTAGGAAATTTACCGCGTCAGCGCCACCAAGGGCCACAAAAATTGCGTCCACATCATCCGGGATTGCATATACTATAGATGAATAATCTTTTGTCCCGATTGGTGTCCAAAATTTATTTGGAACACGGCCACCTACTTTACAATATTCAGACATAAATCCCAATACTTGGGTATAAGGGAATGAATAATCTTCAGCGACAGTTGCCACTTTCTTGTAGCCTAATTTTTCATACGAATAGGTTCCAACGCCAGCCATCCATTGCGCACCATCTCCACCAAATCGGAAGAAATTGTCAGAGCCATCACGGAAGGTTGCGTCTTGTGCTGCAGAAGAACCATTTATGAAGGTAACACCCTGATATCCCTTTGAAAGATCACGAAGGGCAATTCCTTCGCCGCCAGAAAGCGGACCGATAATGATATCAACTTCGTCTTGTTCTATCAATTTGCGAGCAGCATTCACTGCAGAATCGGGGCTCGCATCAGAAGACATTACAATAATCTCAACGTCTTTACCTGCGGCTTTATTTCCCGCCTCTATAAACGCAAGTTCTGCACCACGGATACCGTCTTTGCCTAAGGCTGCAAAAGCGCCTTCCAAAATCGATATTACACCAATTTTGACTTTTTCCGCAGCAAGCACCGGGCTTGCCACAAATGTCGCAGCGATGACACTCGCTGCTAATATTTTTTTAAAGTTTGATACCATTAAGTTTCTCCTCCATTTGTTAAGCTAATCGTCAATTGAGTACTATTTTTTTGATCCGCTCTTTGGCGGATTTAAGGATTCCAAGAATTCCTTCAGGGGCCGCTATTACGATGAATAGTAAAACCAGCCCAATGACTGTGTTGAAACGATCCCGGCTAATAAGGTCAATCGCAAAGGTATCGATCATCACATAAGTGATGGCCCCAATGAACGCACCCAACGGATGCCGCATTCCACCAATAACAGAAATTATCAAGACATCGATTGTTGGCCCAAGGCCCACTGAAAAAGACGAAACACGTTCTTGATGCCAAACGTTTAAGATCCCGGCCATACCAGCAATTAGTCCGGAAAAAGCGTAGGCGGATACAATTACTGGTGATGTTGGTATCCCAATTGCCCGAACACGTCTTGCTGCATCTCTAACGCCTTGAATCGAAAGCCCTAAAGGGCTGGCCGCAAATTTAACAACGAAGAATGTCGCTAAAGTTCCCGTAAACAGACAAACATAATAAAATACGACCGGAGACCCTAAATCCATCCCCATCATCGTTGGCGCAGATATCCCTGAAAAACCCGTCCATCCGTTAAAGACAGAATAGTTTTGGCGCGTAAAATAAAAGAAAGCCATGCTGATCGCGAGGGTGATCATAATTGAATAGATACCTACAGATTGCCTCGCAATTAGGCCAATCAGAGCACCAGCGATCGTTGAGAAAAGCAGGGCAAGTAAAACTGCAATCATCCATGGCAGCTCCACTCCGATACTTGCAGTATTTACGCTAAAATATGCAATTGTATATCCTGCCACCCCCGCCAGAGTTACCTGGGCGAATGAAACCACCCCCAAATACGCAGTTAGGAAGGTCAAACTCAGAGCCATTACACCGAGAATAATCGACCGGCTTAAAATTTGTGTAAGCCAGAAATCGGCAGCAAAAACCGGTAAAACACTGCAAATTATAAGCAAAAATATGATCAAACGGCTCATTTCTCAGCTCTCCCCAAGAGGCCTTGAGGCCGGATAGCGAGAACCGCAACCATTATCATAAAAGTAAAAACCACACCATAAGTCGGCGCATAAGCAAGGCCATATTGCTCGGCCATACCAATCAAGATAGCTCCCAATGCGGCTCCACCAATACTGCCCATTCCGCCAACTATAACCACGACTAAGGAAGATAGCAGAAACTGCATGTCGGTGCCTGGTGCAATTGATAATGCACTGCCCGTAATCACACCTGCCATCCCCGTCAGCATGCCACCAATAGCGAAAACGATTACAAATATCTTCTTCGTCTCAAATCCCAGTGCCCGGAGCATTTCCCTATCATCGACGCCCGCACGGATTATGATGCCCAATTTTGTTTTAGCTATTAATAACCAGAGCAAAATACCCGTGACGACAGCCATGGCCATAAGCGTCAACCGAACGGAAGAATACCCAACGTTCAAAATTGGAAGCCTCACACCCCCTTGAAGCATTTCAGGTAAGCTAATTTGGTAGGTTAAACCACCCCATGCCCATAGCATCAAATCTGCCATAATAATTGATATTGCAATTGTAATGAGTGTTTGTCGAAGTTCATCGCCCTGATAACGCCCTAAGATGGACGCCTGCATTGCAGCCCCCACGATTGCTGAAGTCAATCCACCTGCGATTATCCCGACGCCCCAAAGCCCGGTTATTTCCACCACCTCATAACCAACATATGCCCCAAGGAGCAACAAAGCCCCATGCGCCATATTAACTGTCCGCATCAGGCCAAAAATTAACGTAAACCCGCAGGCTGCAATAAAATACAGCGCCGCCAGCGTCAGCCCGTTAAAGAAAACTATAAAAAAGAATTTCATTGCTACTCCCTATTCATCAATTATTTAGAATAGAGGGAGAAAACGCCAGCAATAGTCAATTTAAATTAAATCAATTAAAACAAATGCTTAAATTTATTCTGAAAATTTATTTTCTACAGAACCGGAAATTTTGAGAAATTGTGTATTATTTTTCTGATTTTTTCTCTAAAATTATTTAATGAAAATCTTAACTTTGACTTCCAATTGTGAAAAAGCACGATCCGATCAAATCTTGTGTCCAATTTTGGACGGACTTAACGCAGCACAGGCGGATTGTGCCGCAATCATTCCTTCAGGAAATGCTAATAATCTACTCGTCAGCAAACTGCCTAAGCACACTGGATTATTAGACTATCAAGCGGCGATCCTTTGCAGTGATCCCTTTATGAACAGGGAAACGTTTTTCACCGAATTGTATTCACGTGGCATCCGATCCGTCTCTAATTGGCCAACGACTATCTTTCTCGAACATAATTTCAAGAAAGCCATGAATAATATCAATGCTAATCCTGCGACAGAGTTTGAATGTCTCGCCGACGCAATGAAAATAGGCATGAAAACCAAAGCCTTCATACTCTCTTTGGAACAGGGGAAGCAGGCAATTTCTCAAGGTATTAGAGACTTGATTGTACATCCGGGGCTTCAGATAGCGCTCTCTGAAGGCGTGCAGAACACGCTGTACGAGTCATTACATTTTATGATTGAAACATTGTTAAAAATTGAGCCAGCACTCAACGTCTACATTTATCAACATACAAAACACGATATGGAAACCCATCATAAACGCTACACAAAGAACCCTCCCCCGATTTCAGGCTATGTCATTTATCAGGAATCAGAATGAATAAATCGAACTTAGCCAAAAAAGCACCCTTCAGTTTTGCCGCAGCCGTTGGAGCCGGTATGACGGCCATTGCAGCGGAGAAAGGAGGCGCAGAATTTCTGTTGCTCCTCAATGCAGGTCGCCTAAGAATGCGAGGCGCTGCATCGCTGGGCTGTTATTTGCCGGTTGAAGATGCCAATAGTTGGATAGCACGAATTGGAAAAACAGAAGTTTTAAACAAATGTAAAATTCCTGTCTTGATGGGATGTAGTGTTGCCAATCCCAATATGAGTGTAGAGGGAATTGTTGAGACCGCGCGAATGAGTGGTTTTTCTGGTGTCACCAATTTTCCAACTGCCGTCCTGATTGATGGAAAAGTAAGGGAAATTCTTGAATTACAAAACATTGGTTTTGGCAAAGAATGCGAGATGATCAAAGTAGCGTCCCAGCAAGGACTACAAACTTTAGCTTATGTCTCAAACAATGCCGAAGCATCAATGATGGTCACTGCCGGAGCAGATATGCTGTGCATCAACATCGGCTTTACACACAATTCATCGATTGAAGCGAGTGATTTAACCCTTGATAACACAGCCAAAATAATTGATCGGGCCCTGAAAAATATCCCTTTGGAGATTCCAACATATGTTGAGGGCGGCCCAATTACGACACCCGAATTTGCCCTCTCCATATATAATAAGAGCCGAGTTCAAGGTTATATCGCTGGCTCCACAATTGATCGGTTTCCACTAGAGGAAACCATTGTTGACGTTGCCAAATCATACCGCATTATTAGTCAAATCAAAACTGACAACAATTCTGACAGAAATTCGAATTTCATCTACGGCTCTTCAAAAAAAATGCAAGAGATTCAAAAACTCGTCAAGTATTTCGGAGAAAAAGATGATCCAATTTTAATTGTCGGTCCAAGTGGTTCTGGGAAAAGCCTGTTAGCTGAAGAAATTAATCGCCACGCTGAAAATAATTACCCGAAACTGATCCATATCGATTGTCTCGGCTTATCCCCAAATAATAGCGTAGAAGAACTTTTTGGGACCGCGTTAGGCCATTACGGAACAGGAACGCCCTCTCAGGCAGGCATTTTGGAGGACGCAGATCAGGCCACAGTCATTTTCGATGAAATTTCAACATTGAACCTCGAGACACAAGCAAAAATTGTGAACTTTGTTGATACTGGTATCGTCCGCCGAATGGGAGGGGACAGACAGCTGAAGGTTCGATGCCGAATTATAGCCACGACCAATGCACCCATCGACAGTTTGCTGGAAAAGAAATTGTTAAGAGAAGACCTGTATTATCGTCTTAACACGGTACAAATGTACATCCCGGCGTTAAAGGAAAGAGTTGAAGATATACCTCATTTGGCAAAAGAGATACTAAACGAAACCACTAAGTCCAATAAGAAATCAATTTCAAACTCAGGATTTGGAGCGCTACTGGACTATGATTGGACTGGCAATGTCAGAGAGCTGAAAAATGCTATAAAAAGAGCTAATCTATTGAGTAGCTCAAATACACTGAAATCTTCAGATTTTAATTTTCTGACCGAATTTATTAAACCAAATAGACTTAAAGAAATTCCTCAAATATCTCTTTCTGAGCAACAACGCACAGTAGCCTCGAAGCCAACCATGACAGAAAGAGAATGGATTGCCGATGCCCTTCAAAGAAACAGGTTTAAAAGAGGTCCAACAGCAGATGAACTCGGGATAACGACAAGAACCCTATATAGTAAGATAAAAAAATATGCTCTTTATTCTCCATGACCCTCATACATTCATCATGGATGACAAAAGCTCTGATTGCAGACGGAGCTAGAAGGTTTGGTTGCAGGGGTATGCAATCTCTAAAAGTTTTAACCCGTGTGTTGCGTCGACCGGCTGAGATAGCGGTCATAACCGAACTAATTCCTTGCAAGTAGCCCTTCATCATACATCGTCAAGCCTTCGGGGAGAACTTCCCATTCGGCTTTGGAAGCAACGAAGATATGGTGACCAATCTCAATCCCTGGATCACCATTGACACACCCCAAAGTAACACCGTGCACGTCCCCTTCATAGATACCGCAGAGAGTGGAGCCGCACTTACTACAAAATTGCAGATCAAATCCATGCTCTCCAACATAAGATCCCAGCTGATCTTCTCCTGATTTCCACCTGAAATTCTCGGGTTCAACCAAGGCATAAGCTGAAGCCTGCGAACTAAACGCTTTGCGGCAACGAGAACAGTGGCAGGACCTCGCATTGCGAAGATTACCGGATACTTCGTAGGTTATATCTCCACAAAAACATTCACCAGATATTGTCATCTTGTTATAGTCCCAGATGGAAGTCATGGTAATCAAAACTATTTAGATTAGAAGCAATATTTCTAGCATAATAATTGAACGGCCGGAATGACCACTTAGGGTTAGAATTAGATAAAATTGCAGTAGATGAGCTTGTCCGCTGATCAAAAATAACCTGACTTTAGGACTGGCCATTCGATCACCCCTTCAATAATTTTCGCAGGGCTCAATCAAACCTAATAGTAAAAACCCGTTTTTCCTTTGGATTTATTTCCATATCCTTATATCAAGAGCGTGAGTAGTAATCTGAGGATCATATGACCAAACTAGACCGTACTATAAGCATAGCCCCGATGATGGACTGGACAGACAATATAGTTATCTAATTGTTATTAAACGATATTTAGTTTCGTGGTACGTATATGGTACGTTGACGACTGAGCATCTGAAAAATGGTACTTAATTTGGTTGAGAAATAGGTCTGTTTACCGCTCAACAGCTGACCAAATCTATGCATCTCCAACACTTTTCTTTTGTGCAAGAAAGAGGCATTTAGGGAACATGTCTAATGTCAGCTCTGAGCCCTTTGCCTGATATCTCTATTCAATACTGAGAATGTGAGTAGCATACTTCTCGTCTATGCGACGGAACCCTATTGCTTCGTAAAATTTGTCAGCATTCTCATCTGATGTTCGTAACCTAAAAGTGTCGAAATCGGCCTTACACTGGTTTAACATTTTTTTAACGAGCAAAGTGGCGACACCACTTCTCCTAGCACTCGACAAAACATAGATATGTCTGAGGCGTCCAACATACTGATCCGTATAAAGGGTTTTTCGGACATCATGAGGACTTAACATAGAAGTTAATGTATGTCTGCAAAGTCCGCATACCTGTCGTTCGTTCGCAATTAGCGATACGGCTGC
>Ga0209826_1002453_pt1 | contig 12134 bp, 22 predicted proteins | sample GOMGulsemesocosm_5_FD_184637 | JGI IMG/M metagenome (GOLD analysis project Ga0209826, IMG submission 184637) | Methane-oxidizing microbial communities from mesocosms in the Gulf of Mexico - GOM15C Gulf of Mexico (SPAdes) (version 2) | ecosystem: Environmental > Aquatic > Marine > Cold seeps...
GCAGTGATGCAACGCAAATATAACGCAAATCCAGCAATGCAAACTTAAAAACTTATTTAAAATCAATTAGTTAGGTGGTGGAGACGGGGGGAATCGAAAACTAAACCGCCAAACAACAAGCCCTAAAAGGTCGTTTTAAATCATGTGCTTATACAATAACATGCTATCTGCACTTGCGTTATTTTGCGTTATTTTGCGTTTTAGAACGCAAATGCAACGCAAATCTCATGTGTATTATAACATTCTTGAATTACTCATCTGCGAGTGGGTTGTATGCAACTGCATCCATAAGATGATCTGGGGATAGATGTGCATAGCGCATTGTCATGGTTATATCTGAATGCCCTAAAATTCTCTGCAGCGTTAAAATATTGCCGCCGTTCATAATAAAATGGCTGGCGAACGTATGGCGCAGGATATGTGTCATTTGCCCTTTTGGTAATTCTAAATCAGTTCTGTCAACCGCTCGACGAAATGCACTGATGCAATTATCAAATAACCGCTGATCAGGGGTTCTATTCCCAGCATAGGAACTTAACTGATAATAAAACGATGAATCAAGCGGCACGGTGCGGGTTTTCTTTGATTTAGTAAACTCAAATGTAATTTTTCCATCATGCAACTGCTTGCGTGTTAAATTTTCAGCCTCTCCCCATCTTGCACCTGTACGCACACAAATCTGTGCAACATACCATGTCGACTTATTCACACAACCCTCAATAATAGACTGCATCAAAGTATCTATTTGTGCGCGGTTCAAATAACTTAACTGTCGCTGCTGCACCTTGATAAAGTCAATTTCATCAATCGGGCATTCATAATCGATAACCTTAAGCTTGCGCAACTTGTGATACACCGCGTTTAAATAACCATGCATATTATTAAACGTTTTAGGCGTGATGCGATTAACATTAGTTGAGGTTTTCTTATACCGATACTGCACGAATTGCTCTGGCGTTAACTCACACGCTAGAGGATTACCGAGTTCAGCACACATATACATCAACTTGATCTTTCTGCGCTCACCATCGCTTAAATTAATCCCATGGTAGATAAACCACGACTCAACTAATTCTTTTAGCGTTCTATCGTCCCTAAGCTTAATCAGCTCCTCTTCTTTTTTAAATTTAGCAACGAATTCACGCTCGTAATATTCTGCGTCTGATCGACTATTAAACGTCTTTGTTTTTCGGGGTATCCCTTTTTGATGAATACGCAATAAAAAGCCGCCCTTTCCATCGGGTTTTACCGGCATAAATTCTCCTTAAATAAAAAACACCTCATCATTAATAAGAATGAATATCATTAATCGTAAGTGTTTGAAAAATAACTATGTTCTGTTCTTAGGTGAGAAAATAAAAAAAAGTAGGGGGGGGGTATCGGAATAGTGTAATTGTGTAACTAAAAAATATAATAATATAATATAACTATAATAATCATAAGCTTAAAGTGGAAAAAATAAAAAACAAGAGTGTAATAAAAGTGTAATTAAGGTGTGACCAAAGTTACACTATTAGTCACACTAAAATTACATTTTTAGAAAATTAGTTACACTCTACTCAATCCCAATTAGACCAAAGCCTAAGCCCCGTTTTATTCGCTGTCTCAGTTACACCCAGTTACACTTTATTTACACTTGTAAAAGCACTTAAAAAATAAGCCAAACTACTGATAAATAACATAATAAAAACATAGCTAAAAAAATTAGTTACACAATTACACTGTTCCGGGGGTACCACCCCAGTTTTTTTATTTTTTTAACAATGAATTTAACTCAGAATGCGCTGGTAATTCAGCCAAACTTTTAGCCTTATTTTCCAACAAAACATCCATCCATTCAGCACTTAAATTAGCCGTTTTTAACGCCGTAAAAATTAACTTTTCACCGGCTGCTTTATGATCACTTTTTACTAAAAAAATACCCGCTGCAATTGCATCAATACATAACATGCGAATTGAATCATCCAGATCATTAAACGTGTCAAAAATTGAATCACTCATCTTGATCTCCTAAAAAATCCCGATAGGGAGGCACAGCAAACTTCAACTGTACTTCCAGCCAAGCCTGCTCATCTAAAGAAGCCGACTGCATAAATTCATCAATAAAACTAACAATACGCAGTGATCTTGGGTTAGATGCCTCATAAGATTGCCCAGGTTCACTCGTATGATCCCACTCAACAAACATGGCACCGCGTCCAGAAACTAACCAATCAATAGATACCCCGTATTTTAGGTGTAGATTGCGCAAAAGTTGCCCGCCAATCGGCGAGTTATTCCAGATAAAATTCATAATCGTTCGCTCAGAAACTCCAGTATCTTTAGCAATATCAATGGGTTTTAGTTCTAGTGCATCAAATAGAGAAAGTAATCTCGCAATTTCGGGAGTTTTTTTCTTTGAACTCCTCTTTTTAGGTGTTAATGTATTCATTAAGCCGCCCTCGTAAGCATACATAAAAGAGATTATACCAATGAAAGAAGATATCCCCCCTGAAAATAAAATAGCACTGCCTTTACGCCATACCGCCAGCGTTAAAGATGCGGTAGACAGCATTGCCAACAAAGAAAGCATCCCGCCATCTATCTTGTATCGCAGGATATTTAATGCCGGATTAAATGCCCTTTACGGCATGGAAATAGAAGGCAATAAAATTATTAACTAAGTGCAATCCCTCCAACTCCCCCTAGAAATAGGGGTTTTTTTTCATTATGACTGACTGACAAGCAGCCTAACATTAGCGGAAACACCCAAAATGAAGCGTTTAAAAGCAATCATCTTAAAAAGAGGGCCCTTAACGGTGAAAGAATCCTGCGTTTTACGTTACTTATGTGAAGGCTACTACCGACCAGAGATAGCTATTCACCTGCACAGAACACTTAGCACAATCTCAAAACACATAGAAAACATAGCGCAAAAGCTCGATGCGCACGGCAGCACCGAAATAGTAAAAATTGCTGAAGAAATGGGCCTTGTAAAAATAAAACTGATTGAACACCGCTACCAAAAACTAGTATTGATCTTACTGACACTAAGCCAAGTGATTAGCCCTAATATTGGCAGGCGGCCCCCGAACAGCCCAAGACCCACCACACAACTTATTAGGCGTACACAATCATGATTCCAGAACGATATAACCGTCCACCAGTTAAACCCTTTGTGGCAGTACAAAACAACACAGGCCGCATGGTGTCTGCTAGTGCATTAACCGAATCACAGCGACAACAAGTCTGGCGGGGCATAAAAAGAACACGTCCAGGCTTGGCAAAAATGCTCGCCGAAGATGAAAACTTAAAGCAACTGAAAGAGAATTTTCAGACGCGGGTTCAGTTCCCTATTGAGGAACTGAACGAGTATATGCAGGCAGGAGAAATTAAATGATTTCATCAATTTACGACAATAAAAACAGTACGCCAGTTAACAAACAAGCTGTTAAAGAGTTTTTTAAAGATCCTGAATACATTGAGCACCCCATTGTTACAGGCAGCATTAACGAATTTATCAGCATGGATTTATTTAAGAAGCCAACTTTTGACATGAAATTAAAATCGACTATCAGCGACGCAATCAACCCAGTGGATTACGAAAGGGCAGCAAATAGCTTAAAGAAAGCAACAAATGCAAGACCCTATAAATTAAATAAACTAATCAGGTATATCCAACATATAAGTAGCAATCATAAAAAGAAATATGCCGTACTAATTATTAATAGCATGTGTGAACAACGGTTTCTAAAAGTAGAAAATGACACTGTTATTTATAGTTGATTTATACATTTAAACACCACCGCAAAGGCATAAAATGAACACAACAAACATAAGTAAACATAAGCACTTGACAGAAAAAACAAACCCCATTAACATAGTGGCGTGTTCAAAAAAGAACACACCCCGGGAATGCAACCCGACAGATTTACTAGCAAAAGGTGCAAGCGCACCATTCGGTATAGCGCTTTTTTTATGCCAAAAATTTACCATCTTTATGGTGAGCGTATCTTGGGAGTCTTCGGACTGCCGAAACCTTTTGCTCGGTTTGCAAACCCGATTTACGCCCATCGCCCAAAGAACTGCAATCTTAGGCGTGGGTCTTAAACCTTTAGCAAAAGGAAAAGATCATGCATACTCTATTCAACACTCTAGTAGCCAACAGTCCGCTACGTTACAAAATCCAAATCCGTTTAATTCAATTGCGTTATATGCGTTTAAAAACCGCAATCACTCCCCGCTTAACTGCGTTGGAGGTGTCTCATGAGCAATAATCTAAGAACTCTTGCCGATCCGTTCCAGTTTGATCATTTTGATGTGCGTACCGCCATTGATGAAAATGACAATGTTTGGTTCTGCGCCAAAGATGTTTGTGAAGTTTTAGATATTGTTTGGAAAGGGGTTTCAGCAACCCTTGAAAACATGGAAAAAAACTGGTTTATGGTCTTGAAACTCCAGACCATAAAAGGCGAAAGAGACAGTATTTTCATAAACGAAGCTGGCTTATATTCCCTCATATTCCGCTCCAACAAACCCAAAGCCAAAGAATTTGCTAATTGGGTATTAGAAGTGGTTTTACCCGAATTACGCCGCAATGGCTTTTTTGGTGAATTTAATCCCAAAGATCGACTGGCTTATTCTAAGCAAATCCTAGAAATCGCTACCCGCATGAAAACTGAAAAAGACGGGCTAGTGTTTTTAATGCTGCATGATGAATTTAAAGAACTCTGTCGCTTGATTGGCAGACCGGTTCCAGACCTTACTTTGCTAGGGACTGACTACAAACAATTGGATTTGTTTTTGGAGCAAATATCATGAGCTGCCAATGCCAAGATGAACTCGCAAAAAACATTACCGATAGAACTCAAAAAATGCACCCCGATTGGTTTGATATTAAAGTCAAATTGTTAAGTTACGGCCTGACAATGACAGATAATAACATGGCATTCCGTGGCTTTATGCCAATCTCAATAGAAGCCGAGCGCCCCCTAAAAAAAGGCGGTACCCGCGTAAAAAAAGAGAAAACCAGCCTGTTTTTTAGCTATTGCCCGTTTTGTGGCGTGAAAGTGAATGATAAAAATGAAGGCGGTGAAGCATGAGCACTCAACTTGCCCGTATTGCTGATAATGCCGAACGCATCGTTATAGCCCGGTACATCATGTGCCCTGATTGCAATATTAATAAGCAGAGCAGTGAATTTTATCCTGCTAAGAACAATGGTAAGCGGATAAACCCCTACTGCAAGCTATGCCATAACCGTCGTAATAAGGTCGGTCAGAAAAATCGCAGCTTAGCACATAGCAAAGCCAAACCCTCCGCTGCGCTGTCTACTGCAGCAGGGTCTTTATTGCTGTTTGAGCAGTGCTTAACCCCCTTGGGTAAAAAGCACTAAACCCGTGTGGCCAGCTTAAAAACTGGCCGCCTTGATTAATCTCAACAAACACCAAACCTATGCGAATTGAAACCACCAACAAAAGCTGGTTGCGCCAATATATACCGCAACCCAGCCAACAACGCTTGTATGCATTTGAAAAAAATGTACAAGCTTATTTAGCGCCCCTAAAAACGCCCAGCTTAAAACAAATCAATAACGCTAGAAATCGTGCGTACTGTAATTTAACCGGGTGCGTTTTATGAGCGCAATAACCCATCAACAATGGCTACAAGAAAAGCCCGAACGCTTTAATGATATCGATAGTAGTGTTTTTTTGCGTAATACCGAAAAATCACTTAACCCGCAATCGACCGAACAAGACATACAAGCTGCACGGGAAAATGCGTACACACTACTAAAAGCCATCAGCCAATATGAGCAGCAGCGACCGTATGCTTTATTAGAAAGCTTAGAAAAAGCGCTGATAAAACGCTTTCAATTTAAAAAAAACACGGGCAAACTCGAATTTGGCCATTGCCCGCAATGCGATAAAAAAAGCTTGTGGACCGATAGCGAAAACCTAAGCTATTTACAATGTAGTCGAACCAAACTGTGTGGCCATACTCAATTAACCGCTGATGCACTGCCTGAACATTACAGCCAACTAGATAAACATTATCCCGCCAGCGAGAATAACCCCAGCGCCACTGCCGATGTCTATCTAGCGGTGGTTAAAGCGTTAGATATACAAGAATTTAAAGCAGACTATCAGCAACATGCGTATCACCATCCGCAAGGCAATCGAAGTAGTGCGACTGTGCGATTTTTTGTTAACGACGATAAAACAGAATACTGGGAACAACTGCTCGATGAGGTCACCTTAACCCACAAAAACGGCCATAGTGAAATCATCAGCCACACCCAAACCGCTGGGGCAAAAAATCACTGGTGGATGCACTCAGAACAGCGCATTGACATTGGCGATACGGTTTACCTTACTAAAGATATCTTTAGCGCACTCGCATTTAACCAAGCGGGGTTTAAAGCCTGTGCATTACTCGGAAAACTGCCTAAATCTGAATTTAAAGACCATTTAGGCAAAAAAATCACCTGGATACTGGCTTTAGATAACAACCAACGAGGCCGCCGCACAACTCGCGAAAATATCCAATGGCTAAAACAGCAAGAACAAAAAACCAGTGCCGTATTCAGCACCGAAGAAATCAGCCCTTGCAACTGGAACGACCTGCACCAACAGCAAAAATTACAGATAGATGACTTCAAGCACTACCGCTATTTTGGTCGATTAGAATTAACCACTCGCGCAATTGATAAAGCGCAGCTGATGTTTGAATACCACGACAAGAAAAAACACTTCTTTACCTTTGGTCACTACAGCGCCATGTACCGCGTGACTATTGATAAGAAAGAATACGACAAGGCTTATTCAGAACTGAATGATGACAACAAAAACAGCGACGAAGTCAGCGAAGGCGCTTTTTTTATGGCTACAAAAGTAGCCAAAGAATCAAATTGCCATTTACGCCTATTACATATTTTAGAAAGCGAAATAGAAGACTCGCTTTACAGTATGCACATAGACTTTGAAAACGGATCACCCAGCCGAATTATTTACTTAACCGGCAGTGCGTTTAGCAGCGCAGGCGAGTTTAAAAAATCCATCATGGTAAAAGCGCCTGGTGCGCAATTTACTGCAACCGCAAAATCATTAGATTACCGCTTTGACCAGTGGTTTAGGAAAAGACCTATGACAGTTAAAACACTCGATTACGCAGGCTATAACAAAGACACCAAAGCCTATATTTATAACCAATTTGCTGTGCAAAATGGCAATATTATCCCTGTGAATAGTGATGATTTCTTTGAGCTAAAACAATCCGGCTATAAAACCTCAGTCGATGTAAAACAAAAGCTCAGCGACACCTTACCGAAACCTTGGTTAGAAGATTACAAAACCGCCTACGGAAAAGGCGGCATGATTTTATTAACCTGGTGGATCGGATCCCTTTTTGCAGAACAAATCCGCGCAGAAACCCAAAGCTTTCCGTATATAGAAGTCATCGGGGAAGGGGGATCGGGTAAAACCGACATGATCAACTTCCTTTGGAAACTGTGTGGCAAACAAGCCGACAGCTTTAACCCCAACAGCTCCACCATGCCCGGTTATATGCGCAAAATGAGCCAATATTCCAACCTACCCACCGTGTTTAACGAAACCGACGACGAAACCAGCGCAGAAAACACCCACGCCAAAAAATTTAACTGGGATCAACTCAAACAACCGTTTGAAGGGGAAATAGGCCGTCATACAGGCACAAAAACCCTGGATAACAAAACACGTAGCCCCTTATTTCGCTCTTCCATTTGTGCCGCGCAAAATATCCCCATTTTTTCCACCAGCCACGCGACTTTAAGTCGCTGGATACATTTACAATTTGATAGGGATCACCATACTGCAGCTGGAAAATTGGCTTCACGCCGATTAAACCTGATGCCCACTGAAGACATTAGCGGTTTTTTACTGCACACCATCAAACACGACAGCGTTTTTTTAGAGCGCTTTAAACAATTGTTTATGCAACACGTAAAAACCCTGCAGCAGAATAAAAACATCACTATGCAGCGGATTATAGAAAACCACGCCAAACTCATGGCCGTCGCGGACTGCATGCCTTTATTAATGGACATTAGCTTATCTGATGTGGACGACATTAAAAACGTGGCCGAAAAAATGGCCGAAACTCGCCAAGAATTTCTTAAAAAAGACAGCCCACGAACTGAGCTGTTCTGGGAAAACTTCAACTTTCTTAATAGCCGCCACCAAGGCGCAGGCATCAACCAAGAAAACTCACTTAATCACCACCCAAAACCGGATGATTATATTGCCGTGAGTCTGGTGGATTACTTTCGCCTTGCCAAAGACCACGGCTTAGACCAAATACCCACCACCGAATTGCATAAAATCTTACCCAGTAGCATTGAATATGAATTTATGGATGCGAGTAAATCGGTTAAATCACGCATTACAGAAAAAACCAAACGCTGTTATGTGTTTAAAACCCCTGCGAAAAAAGCACGGGATATGAGAGAAGCGGCAGAGCGGAAGGGGAAGAAGTGATGACATCTAATGAATTGAAAAAACTTTACAGCAAAATGCCAGTAAAAATATGGGTGGTCAACTTAACGGGCGTGGGTATAAACCCCAAAACAGATAGAAAAATTGTGCGTGCAAAAACACGTGAATCTGCCTTATTAACTGCAAAACATAACAGCATGACATTTCATAACAAACGCTGTCAGGGTGTTGCTAGATATGCAGACCCGATCAGCGATTTGCACTGCATCAAAACAACCACAAAACCAGAAGCGGCGGAAAGGAAGGCGAATTAATTATGGAAAAAAAAGAAACACTCAGGCAAGAAACAAAAGTTGAATACACAACCGAAGGTCGGTTTCATGATGACGATGAATGGAGTAATTATCACGGGCCATGCGATACATTACGACAATTAGCATTAGATTTGAGATATACAAAAAAAGATATGGAAAGCCTGATTAAGAAAGGCACTTTTTGCTGTCCAATGTCTGAAATAGCTATACAGATAAGGTCAGTAAAGCATACAAAAATAACAATAAAGGTATCAGAGCCAAGTAATAGTTTGGATCTTGAGACTATAAAGCCATTTAAAAATAAAATCAGGTAAATGAAAGGCGAATTAATTATGGAACGCGGAAACACTGAGGCAGAAACACTAAAATTAAATGGATGGGGAATTGGCGACGTGCTTGAAGGGGACGAAGGATATGGGCCAGATAGGATAAAAATAACAGCGATAGGAAACGACATATTTTTATGCCTGTGGGACTATAAAAGTACTGGGGTTTATAACAAAGAATCTGGTAACACAACACTGAGGTGTAGAGAGTGGAAAAAAGTAAATTAACTGCAGCTTCATCCCGATTGGTTGAGCGCTGTATTATAAATAATAAATGTTTGAGTTAAGTTAAGGAGGAAATAACTATGGTTTTATCAGATGAATTTATTGAAAATATGTTTGAAGGGACTAATTTTGGTGAAGAGATAAATAATTGCGTAAAGGCAAAACGAAAACAGATATTGAAGACACTTAAAAATCAGATTGACGGATATTGGTCTGGATATACCGCATATCATTTAGTCGTAAATGCTGGATTATTACACGACGCTAAAAGGAATGATGATAAAAAATTAACTGAATTGGGTGTTGCATTTGTTAATGCCAACACAGTATCGTAGCCCGTATGGAGCTTGCGTAATACGGGAAATACAGTGTATTGAACTTTATTTTTTATAGATATATTTTATTAAGTTAATTCTTTTCTTGATTGTTACGCGTAACGCTGTATATTAGTTCACAGAGTTTAGAAATTCTCTAAACAAAAATGGAGTAAGGAAATGAAAAATAAACAAGACATTATTGATGAGATTTTAGAATCAGGTGCTAAATATGTGAAAACTTCAATTTCCACTGAATCATGTGCTATTTCTATAGCAATTAGAGATATTGAAGATGTAGACCGTCTTCCTATCGATTTTGAGTGGACTCAGTGCTCGACAGGTTTAGATGAGGTGGATTATTAGTGTCAACATCAAAAGAAAGACAAGCAGCGTTTCGCAAAAGAAACGCTGAGCTGGGTATATCAGAACTTCGCGGAATTATGGCAACAAAAAAAGAGCAAGTTATTCTGAAAAAGATTATTAGATTAGAGCTTGAAAAAATGAGAAGCGGGGCTTCGTAACGAGTAGAAAATCAGCGAGATCGATAATGTTTTGCTACCGACATTGATGTCGCGAGCAAATTATCTGTATTCCGAAAGATTCACACAGGCTACGTTAATGGTTGATTTTTTTGTTTATGTTTTTTTTACAAATTAGGATAATTTTATGCAATGGAAGTACACGCAATCTTGGAGAAAAGATAAGCCTATTTTTTTTGAAGACGGAAAAAGAGTCTCTTTAAAACGTGGTTTTGAGCTGGTTTTAGACGGAAAATTTGGAGATGCTCAAGTCATAAAAAAATGGTTTTATGATAACGGTTTTACTCAAGACCATAGATTAATTGGAACATAACGCAAAAAACCACGCCGGGCTTCAGCAGACCGCTGGATTTTTTGGTTATGTTGCGACACTGCTACACAGAGAGGATTTTATGAGCACTTTTAAAATAAACACAAATATTGATGGATGGCCTATACAAAAAAATGGAAAATCTTTAGACAAAAAAGAAACTCTTGCTGAATTGAATGAGCTTTCAAAAATATTAAAAAAAATAAAGGACTGGGATATTAATAATAAAATGAAACAAGGGCAGTTTTTATTACCGCAAAAATTAAGAAGTGATGTTCAGGAAGTAACAAAAATTTAAGCCTTTAATTAAGTAACATAACGGCGTAGCTAACCAGCGGAGTTAGATGATAATTAAATACATGATTGCTTAAACCCGTCTGGTTGAGCGTTGTGTTATGTTTTTTGCAAAGGTAATTTAAATGAAAACAAAGGGTAAAATTAGAGAGTACTGCGAACAGCGTGCGGTCAGTGTGACAAGAGATTGCAGAGGCAATGGCAGACTAGTAGTAAAGGCATTTAATGAATCAGGGTTCAATTCAACAGAAGTTGACATTATTGATTTACTTAAATGGATTAAAGAAAATAAGCCTGAGCTTCTAAAAACAGAAATATAACGGACAAGCATCAGTAGTAAACCAAAAAAAATAGGAGATATATTTTGAACGAACAAGACCACGGAACATGAAAATATTAACATAGCACTGCGCTTTGGTTTATCGACTGGATGCGGTGGTTTTGAGGCAAACAAAGAGAAGGTTTATGCAAAAGAAATATAAATACAACATACTTACTGCGGCACTGGCAGGCGAGCTAGAAGATAAGGTTAATTTAAGAATAGAGGAAGGTTGGGATATTAAAGGAGGAGTGAGTGTGTCTATAGCAGTTGATTATTATGGAAAGGTAACGAAGCTATATGCACAATCTATTGTTAAGAGTTTAGTATTCTTAGCCGAATAACGACTAAATAAGCGGTGGGAAACTGGCGGTTTTTTTGCGGTTTTTTTGCAAAAAAATGGACGGTTTACCATCGGCTTGATTTTTTTGTTATATTTGTAAAATAGGAGAAGTTACAATGATCGATTGGATTAAAGTTTGCGAACGTATGCCTGAATTAGTTAAAACACATGCGCATTACGGAAGCTCAATACCAGTGCTGATTCTAGTTAACGGTAAGATGATAACAACAGCAATATATGAATACGGTATAACTATAGAATCTGCTGTTGCCCCTATGTGGTCTGACGAATGGGGTACAGAATGCATAGAATTTAATAGTGTATCTCACTGGGCGGAAATTAATTTTCCGAAAATATAACACCGCGGTGACTGGCGTGTTTGCCTTGGTAATGGAGTGCGAGCACGGACGATTACCAAGGCAAACATGCCAGTCGAACGCTTAGTTATTTAGGTTCTGGAGCCATGCGACAGATCCTTAATAACTGAGCTTTCGACTGGGTACCAGTCACCGCGGTGTTATTGAGGAACTGGAGCGCAGCTCCAGTTCCTCAATAACTATTACTTAACAAGTCTATTTGCCTTACTATTCCAATAACAAGGCAAATAGACTCGATTATTATGTTTATAGTTACATCGCTAAAGCATCAACCAAGTCAATCATAAACTCGACTTCATCTTTTTCTACTTTTTCCC
>Ga0209826_1002454_pt1 | contig 12134 bp, 5 predicted proteins | sample GOMGulsemesocosm_5_FD_184637 | JGI IMG/M metagenome (GOLD analysis project Ga0209826, IMG submission 184637) | Methane-oxidizing microbial communities from mesocosms in the Gulf of Mexico - GOM15C Gulf of Mexico (SPAdes) (version 2) | ecosystem: Environmental > Aquatic > Marine > Cold seeps...
TCCATGGCCATTGTGATTGATGCGTCACTAAATACGTCGGATCTATTGGGGCGCTTTTTGTCGGAAGCGAGAAGCCGTAGCTGGGAATGTTTGTGCAGCGGTTTGTTCTGGTGTTTTTTATGACGGCCGATGGTATTGAGGCCTTGATCATCACTGCCACCGAGTAGACGACGAGCTTGGTCGTAAAAACTCTCAAATAACTCCTCTCTGGCTGAAGCTCTAAAACTGCTTGGCCAACGTTGATCAAACACTCGGGCTTTGGGTTCGATCATTACTCCGGCGTTGATGAGCGAGCCTCCGCCCAAGCCGTTGGCGATAACAGTATTGAGGCTCGGGTTGATTCGCAGATCAAATAACCCGTCTCGATTGCCGCTCGGTTGCGCGCTGCCAGGTGTACTAAAACGTGTGTGTTCGGCTAAGTCGGCCAGTCGTGAGGGGAACATACCAGGGAGGTATTCTTTCCCTCGCTCTAAGACGCAAACCTTAAGCGGACGGCCGTTGTCTTGTAACCCTGCTAATTGTGAGGCTGCGATGGAACCGCCGTAGCCGCTGCCGACGATGATCACGTCGTAGTCAAACTGATCGGTGTTGGCATTAGTTTGGCTAACCAGTGATTCTAGCCCTTGTGAGATCCATGCGCTTCTACGTTGAGTCATAGTCTTATCCCTAAAACGATACTAAATGTGCGTTACGTCTTGAACTGGCGATACTCCTTGCCAGGCGTTTTGTAGATTCTTTTTTGTTAAGATCGGCACAGTGTTTGAGGTAGTGTTTTTGCTGCCGATGTCTTCAATGCAATTGGCTGGTGAAGCTGTAATGTTTCCTTGAACTTGAGCCGCTAATCCCATCTTTGAGAATCGGTTTCAGTGGGAGTCGGGCGCGAGCGTGTCTTTTTGAGGTTTCGCGTTCAAGTAAACAACAGAGCGCTGCTGCTAAGGCGCTTTATTCGGAGTCGTATTTAAGCAAGTGCCTTTAAGTTACAAGCTTCTGCAATTGCGATTTCCAAATCATCGACCAACACCGGTTTGTGCAGTAATTGAATACCAGCATCTTCGGCTTCACGCAGTCTTTCTGGTGCAGTATCACCACTGATCAGTATGGCCGGAATTTCTCGGTAGAGTTCGCGAATAGATCGAATGGATAAAATGCCGTTGTCTTCACCTCGAAGTCTAAAATCGGCCAAGATAATATCCGGCTGCTCGGTCTTAGCTTGAGCGAGGGCATCTAAGGTGCCGTCGGCCAAAAGGATTTTGCAGCCCATGCCCTCAAGCAGTGCTTTCATGCCGAGGGCCACCTCTCGTTCGTCATCTATGACCAGCGCGCACAGATTGGTCCAACATAAGTTTGGCTTAGGCTCTACAATCGCTTTTGCTGGCACAGTGGCAGATTGTTCCATTTGTAAGGTGAAGGTGGTTCCATCGCCCAGAAGTGATTCCATTTGTAAATCTAAGTTGAGTAAACCCGACAAACGTTTAACGATGGCAAGTCCTAGCCCTAAACCTTTGGTGTGATCTCGTTCGGGGTTGCTGAGCTGGTAAAATTCTTCGAATATATGTTCTTGTTCTTCATCGGGGACACCTCGCCCTGTGTCTCTTACGTTGACCGTTACTTTGTTATTGTTGCCGCTTACCGAAATCTCAATCTTACCGCTATCGGTGTACTTAATGGCATTTGCCAAAAGATTGCGAACGATACGCTCGAGCAGTAATTCATCGGTGTTGACGTAGATATCGTCGGGGCAGTCCAACCAAACTTTAAGATCTTTAGTTTGCGCAGCGGGCATAAATTCGTCCTGCAGACGCTCAACCATTAGCCTCAAATTAAAAACCGCATTATTGGCTTGCACAATCCCCGCATCGAGTTTTGAAATATCCAATAGGGAATCGAGTCTTGAGGCGAGAGATTGCAGGGCCAAATCCATGTGCTCGGCAATTTCTCGGCTTTGTTGATCGAGTGGCCGTTTTGCTAATGCGCCACCAAACAGCGACAGCGCGTGAATGGGTTGTCGTAAATCATGACTGGCGGAGGCGAGGAAACGTGTCTTGGCACGACTGGCGCTTTCGGCTTCTTGTAGCGCACCTTTCAGTTGAGAGTTCATGGCTGATTGACGCTGACGAATCGAGAAAGATTCTTCAAATAATGAAAAGGTGTCTTTGGACAGCGTTACCATTATTGTGCTTGAGCCAAAGACCATGCCGGCGACCGCAAAACCTATCCAGCTGGCGCCGTCGGCTAAGGTGAAAATGATCCAAAGTGCGAGTGTTGGTATTAAGGTGGGGATGAGATAGGCCAATGAAATGGGCAAAAATCCCGCGGTTGTAATGACGCTTATAGATCCAATGCCCGTCAGAATCATTGTTTGAACTGCGCGCTCGTACTCGGATAGGTAGGGGAAAAAAAACAGCGATAAGGCGTGGGTGATACCGTTGACGACGCTTAAGCCGATGGCGATTTGTAGACGTTGGGTTTCGCTGTATCGAGTTAATCCCGGTAACTTGATTAAGATGGCCGAGCGGCCAAATAAAACCAATGCACATAATAGCAGCCAGCCGGCCCAAACCCATGTGTTGACATGGGGAGACGCAAAGGCGGCGATAACACCCAGCGATATCAATGTGGGAATCGGTCCCATCCAGCCTTGACGGGCGAGCAGATGCAAAAGCTCAGATTCTATACTCGCTGAGGGTGACAAAGAGTGCTTCAAGGGGGGCATAATATTACTTCCGTGTGACAATTCTCACATCTAGCGAAACTCTAACCTTGAGGTTCGTGGGCTCAATACTCTCTGAGTATAAAGGAAGTCGGCACAAAGGCGAATAGTCGCCTGTTATCTTTCTCGCGGGCGCTCTAATGGATCTATCTACCGATAAAGAGGTCGTAATTGCCGGAGTTGAGACAACGCAATGCCTTGCTCGGAGCCGGTAGTACTAGCGCTTTTTAGCTTCTAGAACCACAAACTTTTGATCTGAGGCGACGGTTCTGCAGTGCCCAAATAGGCGTTGTAACTTGGTGTGATAGTTCAGGTGGCGATTGCCAATAACCCATAAACATCCGCCGCTTTTGAGAACGCGTTTGGCGTCGTTGAACATCTGCCAGGCAATGTGATCACCGACCACAGATTGTTGATGAAAGGGAGGGTTGTTGAGTATTAAGTCTGCGCTCTCGGACTGATAATCCGACAGGCTATCACCGACCTTGAAGGTACAGTGATCACGTTTGCCAAACGCCGAGTCTACATTTTGGCGGGCGCTGTCGATCGCCATAAAAGATTCATCAGCAAAGTGGACCCGAGCGCTGGGGTGCGCTTTAGCGGCCGCTATGCCTAATAACCCGTTGCCACAACCGAGATCAATAATATCTTTGGCCGTGTTGGTTTGAGGTAGATGCTGCAAAAACAGTCGGGTACCAATGTCTAGACTGGCTCGAGAAAAGACATTGGCATGGTTGTGGATAACAAAATCTAGCGATTGGCGCTGAACCTCTGGCAGATCACTCGCTTTTAAGCGGTAACGAGTCGGGTATGGGCTTTGTCCCCGCCAAGCATCAGGTTCTGGTTGGCAGAAGATTAATCGAGCTTTTTTTCTGGCCAGTGATGTTGTGGTAGGGCCGAGCACCTTTTCGAAGGTTTTTAAGGTGTTGGTGTGGATATTCTTGGTCATGCCGGCGGCAACAATTTGTGTCGCTGGATGGATGACTTGGCGCAACTGATACAGCTGATGCTCCAGCAGTGCAGAGGTTTTTGGAACCTTGATCAATACTAGGTCGATAGGCGAGTCAGGCCAATGCAGGCTGTCGAGCAGAGTTAGGGGTGATTGCGGCGCGTCAGGGGCATTCTCGAAATTATCCGATATATTTTGTCGGCAGCCGGCCTGTGCCATAAATGAATCACTTTGCCAATACCGCGAAAATTGACGTAGAGAGACCGCTAGTGCGCCAAAGCTGTCGTTTAGGATAAATACCTGAGGGGTACGCTTGTCGTTTATGGCTAACTGCTCATGAACCCACTCCAGTAGGTACTCATCGGCTGCATCCCAAGCTCGCAGAGGTTGCTGCTTGCCAGATCTAGCCGGCGCTTTTGGAAAGCGTTGAAGCTTGAAGTTCCCAAAGGAGGTGTGCATCACTGTATTGTCTGACATATCGGAATCTACAAGGGTGGTTTTGGGTCGTGCGAGAAGCTGCCTCTTTGAGGCTGCGGCATTATAGCTGCGATCGATGAATTCTCTGTGTTGTTTTTTTGGTTGTTTAGTGATCAGTTTCTGTTGGCCCCCGCCGCGTCTGGGCTAGCGACGTATATCCACAGTTTGTAAGAACTCTTGCTCATGAATATTGTGAGTAACCTCTGGTTTTCATATAAGCGGCTCTGCCCTCCACGCTTTGCGTACCGCTATTACGAATATCTCTTTAGGTTGGTTAAACTATGAACATAATCTCTGAGCCCTTGTCGCGCGCGGGCTGTGGTGCCTTTTCCACAGCTTGTATTGGCCCTTGCTCAGGTTTTCTGTGGGCTATGTATAAATGCGCCGAAGGAAGAGCTGTTGATCGTTTAGCTGTGGTGATAAGGCTTTTAAAAAAATTGTGAATAAATCGTGCTGATGATGTGGAACAGTGCGAGTTATAGAGACCAATTGTTGTTTGTGTGACCAGTATCGGGTATCGCGGTCAGTTATTGAGCAGATCCCCTCAGCCCTTGCAGTGCTTGGGCTGAGGGAGAGTATCCACAGTTTTCAACTCGCCTTGCTCAGCGTATCTGTGAGTTGTTACGAGCCGATGGTTATCGATTGATATCTTGGGGATAGCTTGTGGGTTAGCCGTACACTAATGATCATAAGGATCTTCATCAAACTTCGACAGACAAGGATTTGAGCTCGAGTTGAAGGGTTTCCGGTAAATCGAGAGCGCGTAACAATTTGTTCACAGCCTTGGGTGGGTGGAACTCGGCTGCGGCCACTACTTCACAAATTAAATTGGCTTGGTAAAGAATGTGGCCATAGAGATTGACTTGATCTCCGGCGCGAATATTCACTTGCTGGTCTAGCGCTTCACACAGCGCTTCAGGGAACTCCCATTGCCGAGCTATCTGCGCACTTAAGTGAGCCGCATGCTCTTGAAGGAGCGGCGTAAAAACGTCAAAACCGGGTGCTTCAGCGTAGGCCTGGCCCTTGAGCTCGCGACACAGCTCGCTAAAGGCCGTAATGGTACCGATATCGTGTATAAGTCCTAGCAAATAGGCCTTGTAGGGCTCGGCGCCTCGCAATACGGCGATTCTTTCGCAGGCAACGGCGCATTGCAGTGAATGCTGCCATAGCTGCTCACCAAATTCATGAAAGTAGGGCGAGTCTCTCTGAATGACAGGTTGCATGACGGCAGCCGATAATACTGAACGCAGCCCTTCGATTCCGAGCTTTACCACCGCAGTATCGATGGCGGTGATACGGCCATTACCTGGATTGAAATACACGGTATTGGCCAACTTCAAAACAGCGGCACTCATGGCTGGGTCTTTGTTGATAATAGATACGTAATCAACGGCGCTAGCCTCAGGGTCTCTGAGGCTACGCATAAGCTTCGGGATAACAGCGGGCAAGCGAGGGATCGAATTGGATTGTTGGTCGTCTACAAGCAGTTTCTTAACCCGTCGTATCGATCGGCGTTCGGCTTTTGATGGCGGGAGTGCTGATGGGCCGCCGGGAAACATGGCGCGAAAGAAACCGTCATTAATGGATTGCAGCCCCATTGAGTAAGGTTCGGTGACTCTAAAGTGGCTAGCGCCTTTATCGGCGCTGCGATGACGGCGTGGCGGCGTATTGTTATTTTTCGAAAAAAACTTTCTGAATAAGTCTAATGCCATGATATGTCTTTTTATTGGATAAGATATGAATGAGGGTAAAAGCACATGTATTCAACCAGTTACCTCCATCTATTTGTATTTATAAGCCTAGTTGGCAGCCATTAAAATACCAGTGATGACGCTTTGGAAAAACCGATCAATAGTCGAAAAATTTGGATTTATCGACTAAATTTCATGGGAATCTACGGCCGTGCTCATTACTTCTTCTATTTGGCGACGTTTGGGTCGCGCGGCTCTTTCACCGGCAAATCTTATCGGGTATGAGTTTTAAGTGACAGCAAGATGAATGAATTCTTGGGAATAAATTAGGGATAGTATGGAAATTACTCTTCATTCACGCATGAAATGGCTATTTCTGATTGTTGGGTGTAGCTTTTTGCCCGCAGTCTTCACGATGCTTGGAGTAGATTTTTCCTCAGCGAGTCAATCGTTTCCAGAGTACTTTCCCGGCCAAGTGATACCTGCAGATGACGTGTTTCGTGCCTTGGCGGGCGCCTTACACCATGCTCTGCTCGAGTGGACGGCCGTGAGTTTTTCGCTGGTAACCATATTTTTATCCTTTCTTCATTATCGAATTCATCGAGATATCACCGTGCCAATCGTTGGCTTGGCTGTCTTCAGTGCCGGTATTTTGGATGCGTTTCACACCTTAGCCGCAACTCGCCTTATTGAAGCGCAAGCGGTAAATGTAGATTTCATACCGTTCACTTGGGCTCTGTCTCGAATCTTCAACGCAGTGGCAATGATTGTTGCGGCGGTTGTGAGTCTTTGGCTTTTTCGCGAGAGAAGTGAATCGGCACGCTTTTCTGTAGAGGAGCGGAACGCGAGCGACTCCAGAACGTTGATGATTATCTCCGCGGCGTTCTTGTGTTTGGTCTATGTCGTCATAAAAGTTGTGTCAAGCAGCGATGAACTTCCAACGACGATGTTTCCGGACTCCTATATTTCTCGCCCATTTGATGTCTTGCCGCTGGCGTTGTTCCTGTTTTCGGGGGCTCTATATTGGATTTGGTATCAGCAAAAAAATACCATCGTGCGCTTCGCGTTGGCGATGAGTATCGTTCCTCAAGTTGCGGCTCAAGTCCATATGGCTTTTGGATCAGACAGTTTGTTTGATCAGCATTTTAATATTGCTCACGGTTTCAAGGTTTTTGCTTATGGCACTATCTTGCTCGGGCTCTTACTCGATTTACTGTATCAGGCGAACAGGAACAATCAGTTACTGCAAGATAGTGATCTAGCTTCAAATACAGTGCTTTTCCATGTGGGTGCAGAGGAACTCGAGGTCGGACACGCGACACGACCTTTAGGGCTATTGATTCCTATCACGGCATTCTTGTTGGCGCTAACCGTCGCAGTGTTCGTCAGTTTCAGCTTCTATTTTGAAAGCGAGAGGCTTATTCGAAAAAACAGTGTGGAAAAACTTCGGATTGAAAGTGCTCTGGTGGAGCCACTGTTAGAGCAGTTGTATCGACAGTCCTCGAGTGACGTGCTTTTCTTGAGTCAAACACCTCCCGCTGAAGGACTGATAGATGCGAAAATAAAAGAGGAATCTTTCGAATATGATCTATGGAAAGATAGTTTAACCATAATGTTCTCAGAAATACTAAACAGTAAAGAAGATTATGTTCGAATTTCTTACGTCGGGGTAGCCGATCAAGGCCGTGAGCTAGTGAGTGTGGTGAGAAATATTGGTGGCGTACATAGTGTTCCAGATACTCTACTGCGTCTCGAAGGGCGAGCCGATTATTACAGCTCATCTTTGTTGACTCAGCCCGGCGCGGTTGATATTTCAAATGTTGAATTAAAACGTGTCAACGGTGAGGTGATCTTGCCTCATCAGCCGCTGGTAAGAGTTTCTACTCCGATATACGACCCCGCGACTGGGGACCTGTTCGGAGTTATTATTATTCATGTCGATTTTGGAAAATTCATGTCCAATTTGGTCGACAGTAAACTCGGCGGTTTCGATTTGTACCTGTCGAATTATGAGGGGGATTATATCTATCATCCCGACCCCAATAAGCGATTTTCTGCGGAGCTCGGTAGAGAGTATTTTCTTCAAAATGAATTTCCGGAATTAGCCTTGGTGATCGACGATAAAACCGATCAACGCGGTTTTAGTGATTTGAAAGATATTGAGGGGAACGTATTTCCATCCTACTTTTTGTTTATTCACCTCTCCAAATACGGCGGTAATCAACCGCTGTTGCTCTTGTTGCAGCACGGCGAGGATACCTTGACGCAAGAGCTTCAAGGCTTTCGCAACCGAAGCTTGATTCTCGGGATGTCGCTTGCATTTATAGCGTTAGCGTTAGCGGTATTGTTTTCACGGCGAGTGGTACAGCCTCTAATGAAAATGACTCAGGCAGTGCAGCACTATGAGCAGTCAGGGAAACTAGAAGAGTTGCCGGTTGGGTCTTTAGACGAAATCGGCGTTTTGGCTCGGAGTTTTCATAACTTACTACAGCGCATGAATGGCGCGTTGACTGATCAGCGAAAGATGGCGGCCGAATCACATGAAACCTCGGACCGAATGCAAGCCATCGTTGATTCAGCCGTAGATTCCATTGTAACGATTGATCAGTGGGGAAGAATCCAATCGTTTAACAAAGCCGCTGAGATGATGTTTGGCTATCAAGAAGATGAAGTGATTGGTGAAAATGTGAAGTTGTTGATGCCTTCCGAGCACTCTGATCATCACGATCAGTATCTATCAGATTACCATGTCAGTGGGATCAGTAAAATTATTGGTGTTGGTCGCGAACTAGCTGCTACGACCAAGACCGGAAGGGTGTTTCCGATCCATCTCGCTATTTCGAAAATCACCTTGAATGAAGGTATTCTCTATACCGGAATTATTCGAGATATCTCGGCGCAGAAAGACGCTGAGCTCGCACTCATTGAAGGCAAGGAGGCCGCAGAAAGTGCGGCTCGCTATAAATCTGAATTCCTCGCGAGTATGAGTCATGAAATACGAACGCCGATGAATGGTGTGCTGGGCATGTTGGGGTTGCTGATGCGCAGCGAATTGAGCAGTGGACAACGTCATTACGCGCAGTTGGCGCGCTCTAGTGCCGACTCTCTGTTGACGATCATTAACGATATTTTAGACTTCTCAAAAGTTGAAGCGGGGCGACTCGAACTCGAAATTTTGGATTTTAATCTCAACAGCCAACTGGGAGAGTTTGCCGAATCGATCAGTCCCAAAGCTCAAGAAAAGGGCTTGGAAATTATTTTGGATGTCACTGCGGTTGATCGCTCAATGGTGCGAGGCGATCCCGGTCGTATTCGACAGATCTTGAGTAATCTGGTGGGCAACGCCATTAAGTTCACTGAGTCTGGTGAGATCGCAATTCATGCCGTGGTAGAACCCAACGATCATGAAGGCTTGTGTTTTCGCTGTAGCGTAACGGATACAGGAATTGGTATCCCTGCGGATAAAGTCGAGGGGTTGTTCGAGTCGTTTACCCAAGTTGACGCATCGACCACTCGCAAATACGGCGGCACCGGGCTGGGGCTTTCCATTGTTAAGCAGCTGTGTGAATTGATGAATGGCAGTGTCTCGGTGACCAGCTCTGAGTATCAAGGAAGCTGCTTCACATTTGAAATAGAGCTGGAAGAAAGCGATCAATCACAAACGGTTCTTCCAAGCGTCGATATTCAGGGCTCGAATATGCTGATTGTTGATGACAATGAGACTAACCGCGTCGTATTGAGAGGGCAGTTAGAGTCGTGGGGAGCCGTTGTTACCGAAGCATCAAGTGCAGTAGAGGCTCTAGATGTGCTAAACACTCGCTGTTCAAACGAGGGGAAATCTGAGTTTGTGGTGGCATTTTTGGATATGCAAATGCCAGATATTGATGGGCTAGAGCTCGGAGTTCAAATACGGGCAGAGCCGCGTTGCGACGATATTAAACTCGTGATGATGACCTCGATGGCTCGTCGCGGTGATGCCCAGCGTTTCGCCGATATAGGCTTTAGCGCTTACTTCCCCAAACCCACAACCACATCGGATCTTTTTGATGCTCTACAAGTGGTTATGGCTGGCGGCGACGCACTTGATCATGCACAGCCTTTGGTGACTAAGCACTATGTGAATAGCTTAAGCACGTCAGACGACGAGACCGCGATTTCTTGTTGGTCAAAGTCTGTGCGGCTGTTGTTGGTTGAAGATAATCACATCAACCAGGCCGTGGCATTGGGGGTGTTAGAGGGTTTTGGTTTGACGAGCGATGTGGCGGGTAACGGCATTGAGGCTCTAATCGCCGTCAAAGAGGCCGCCGAAATGGCGCCCTACCATTTGGTGCTGATGGATTGTCAGATGCCGGACATGGATGGCTACGAGGCGACTCGCCAGATTAGAGATGGTGTCGCAGGTGAGAGCGCAATTAGTTTGCCGGTTATCGCCATGACCGCCAATGCTATGTTAGGAGACAGAGAAAAATGTCTCGAGGCAGGAATGAGCGACTATCTCACCAAACCGATCGACAATGAAGAGCTGGAGACGATGTTACAGAAATGGTTGCCAGATGATTTACGGTTGGCGGACAAAAGCACTACAAAAATCACTGACATCAAAAAAAACGCGAGCAGTGAAGTTTGGGATAAGGCCGCTGCAATGAAACGTGTGCGGGGCAAGGAAGAGCGTCTGGTTTATCTGGTCGAGTTGTTTGTCAGTGATATGCCAAAACGTATGGATGAGCTGAGGGAGGCCCTGCACAAACAAGATCTACAGGCGGTGATGGAAACAGCCCATGCGGTGAAAGGAATCTCGGCCAACTTAGGAGCGTTAAAACTCACCGAAACCGCTGCAGATATTGAACAGCTCGGGGAGGCGATGGATGAGGCCCTAGCTCGGCGATTGGTACAGGCTTTAGAGCGAGATTTCTCTGAGATCCAGCAACATCTAACCGACTACCTAGCCAGTGCGTAGAGATCATTCTGCGACTTGCGTCTCCCTTTCTAGTTCAGCCAGTGTGGCAATACATGACACTCATTACTCTGATCTGGCCGAAATCAGTCTCTTGATAAATTCTCGACTGTGCTAAAATCTGTGAAATTTCTACAGCCTATCGGAGGTCGTTTGGGGGAGAGCAATGTAAGTTTCAAGGGTGATATCTTGATGATTCTAGTCGCAGTGTTCGCAGCTTTTGGCTGGCTCTTTTCACAGCAAGCTTTGCAATCGTTCACGCCCTTCTGGTTTTTAGCGCTAAGGTTTTCTACTGCAGGAATAATTATTTCGGTGCTAGGTTGGCGTACTCTCAGTCAGCTGACACGGCATCAGTGGTGGGTCTGCTTAAGGCTGGGTTTTTTGATGGGAATCGCATTGTTACTCTGGATTACCGGGCTGAGTTTCAGTAAACACTTAGGTGAGAGTGCCTTCATTGCCAGTTTGGCGGTGATCTATGTACCCATTATCGGTCGTATCATCTATTCCACGAAGATCACTCGTAGCCTATTGGCTCCGCTGATACTGGCGATCTTAGGCTTGATGACGCTGATGTTGAAAAATGGCTTTATACTCGAAAAATCACAGACCTACATATTGGTCGCGGCACTCATTTTTGCGACGCACTTTGTGATTACTGCCAATGTTGTTCGCACTATGCCGGCGCTAGCGATCACCGCAACCCAGATGAGCTGTGTCGGTTTAGTGGCATTGGTGATGGCGCTGGTGACTGAGCCGATGTTGGATACCTCTGTTGGAATCATTGCCTGGCAGTGGATGATATGGAGTATTTTTGTCGCATCGCTCTTTCGTTTTGCCATTCAGACCTACGCGATGAAACTCACAAGTGCTAATAATGCGGGCATGATCCTAGTGCTAGAGCCAGTATTTACCGTCATTATTGCCACTTGGTATCTCGGTGAGTCTTTGTCGATTAATCAGTGGGCCGGTTGTGGGTTAATCTTTGGTGCAATTATTGTCTATCAATATCTGCGATATAAAGAGACCAGATTAGTTGAGGTTGTGTCCAACCCTAATCCCAGTTAACGCTGGTTAGGCGTTGGCTTAGCGCTTTCAGTCCATTGCCTTTGTGGGCGATTTTCCAAGCGATAAAATGCTCTCCAGCGGTGGCGTCACCTAGATCTAAGATTGCCAAGGTTCCATTGTTTACCAAAGGCGCTATACGTTTTGCGGGGAGGTGTCCGATACCGATTCCGGCGATGATGGCGGACAATTTTTGTTCCGTATTTTCGACATAAAACCTCAACTGCCCATCCACCAACCCCGCGGTTCGCGCGATATTAGTATTTGACGCAGTGGCTGTCGTGTCGTGAG
>Ga0209826_1002457_pt1 | contig 12126 bp, 9 predicted proteins | sample GOMGulsemesocosm_5_FD_184637 | JGI IMG/M metagenome (GOLD analysis project Ga0209826, IMG submission 184637) | Methane-oxidizing microbial communities from mesocosms in the Gulf of Mexico - GOM15C Gulf of Mexico (SPAdes) (version 2) | ecosystem: Environmental > Aquatic > Marine > Cold seeps...
ACATGGTAAAGGTTTTTTTGATAATATTATTGAAAGTAAAACCTGGGTTGCAACAAGTGGTCACGTTCTAATATCAAATAAAAAATTTATACAAAGTTTGAAGGATAATCCAAATATTACCAATCTGAAGGGCCAACTAATTTTAAAAAATTTTTTTAAACAAACAAATAGTGTAGGTCTTATTACAAAAGCTCAAAGGTATCCAATACTTGACCCAATTCTAAAGCCATATTATTTGTCAAAAAAAATAAAAGCCATAGTTTCATCAAATATGCTCAATTTGTATAAAATGGTGTTACATAACAGAGCCGACTATACTTTTCAATATGAATCAACAGTTAAGTATTTACAACAATTAAATCATGATATTAATTTTATTACTATTGAAGAGCTAAACAATTATAAAGTTCCCATAGTTGTTGGATGTAATAATTCAGCTGCTTCAAAAGTGTTTATAAAGCAAATAAACAAAAAGATTAAAAAGTTAAGACAGATTGGATTGAAAAAAATGAAAGAATTTCACTCACCAATAACATACAAAAATATAAAGGATTTTGTAAGTATAGAAAATGAATAATATTTCTTTATATCATGTTTCTTTCAAATATGCAAGATATTTTAGCCTCTTAACAAAGCGTATTTTAGGTATGATTCATTAATGGAATTAATAGACAAACTTAAAGAATTACCCTCATCATCTGGAATCTATCAATACTTTGATAAAGATGCTCATTTACTCTATATTGGAAAAGCAAAAGTACTAAAAAATAGAGTGAAATCTTATTTTAAATTTACTCCAAAATTAGGACCTGCCGATAAACTAGGGCCTCGTATTTATAAAATGATTACTGAAGTTACTAGCATTGAATGGATAGTCACACCCAATGAAAATGACGCCTTGATACTTGAAAACTCACTGATCAAACAATTAAAACCCAAATACAATATTTTATTGCGTGATGATAAAACGTATCCTTACCTTTATGTTGATTTTAGTGAATCCTTTCCTAGAATAGAATTAACAAGAAAAATACTTAAAGGTAAAAGTATTAAATACTTTGGTCCCTACTCAATAGGTGCAAGAGATATGTTAGATTCCATTTATGAAATTGTTCCAATGGTACAAAAGAAAAATTGTCTAAAAGAAAAAAAAGCTTGTTTGTTTTACCAAATAAAAAGATGCCTTGCGCCTTGTGAAGGTAAAGTAAGTCAAGAAACATACAAAACTATTATTGATGAAGCTCTAGAGTATATATACAACAAAACAAAACTCATCTCAAAACTCAAAACAAAAATGGAAGAATACAGTGAGCAGTTCCGTTTTGAAGAAGCGCTCAAAATAAGAGATAGAATCAAAACAATAGAGAAGTCTCAGATTAAATCAGGGATGGATTTGGCCAATAACGAAAACCTTGACCTCTTTGCAATAGCACATCGTAATTCTAGAGCAGTTATTGTTCGTCTTTTTATTAGGGATGGAAAGCTCACTTCAAGTTCACACAATTTTATTAAACTGGACTTTATGCAAGAAGAAAGTAATATTGATTTAAATGAAGCCTATGAACGTGCATTAGTAAATTATTATGACAACGATATTCCCGTGCTTCCTGATGAAATCATCATTGCAGACGATATCAATGAAAAAGAAGAATTAGAAAGTTTTCTTTATAGTAAATTTAATAAAAAAATAAATATCAATTTTCCTAAAATTGGAAAGAAAAAAGAACTGGTAAAAATAGCTTTTAATAACTGTGAAGAGCTTTTACGATTAGATAGTCTAAATAACAATACAAGTGTTCATCAAGAGATTAAAAAACTATTTAAACTACAAAGAGTACCAAAAAGAATTGAGAGTTATGACAATTCTCATATGATGGGACAAGCAACAGTTGGAGCAATGGTTGTATGGGATGAAAAATTTATTAAAGGGGATTTCAGACATTATAATCTGGAAGCAAAAGATGAATATGCTCAAATGAGAGAGATGTTAATACGAAGAGTTGAAAGCTTTGATAAAAATCCAGCCCCTGATTTGTGGGTCATTGATGGCGGGGCTACTTTACTCAAACTTGCCTTATCCATTTGTGAGAGTGTTGGTGTTTTTATAGATATGATAGCCATTGCAAAAGAAAAGGTGGATGCAAAAGCGCATCGTGCTAAGGGTGCTGCTAAAGATATCATGTATTGTCAAGATGAAAATGGAGAAATTCAAACCTACAACCTACTTACTTCTGATCAACGTTTGCAATTTATTCAAAGACAAAGAGATGAGGCACATCGCTTTGTTATCAATTTTCATAAAAAACAAAAGAGAAAAGAAGACAAGCAAATTTCCCTATTACAGATAAAGGGAATAGGAGAAGCCAAAGTCAAAAAACTACTTTTATACTTTGGAACTTTTGATCAAATTAAAAGTGCAAACCTAGAAAAACTCAAAGAAATTCTCAATGAAAAAGACAGCAGTCTCATCTTAGAACATTTTAAAAAATTGGATTAAAATCAATGGCAAAAATTATTATTAACAAATCCAATTATTTTCACAATTTATCAGTTATTTCTAAGCATGTAAACGGTAAAGAAAAAGTTACCGTGGTTTTAAAAGACAATGCATATGGACATGGATTAATTGAGATAGCATCACTTGCACAAGAATTTGGTATCACCAAAGCCGCTGTTCAGACAATTGAAGATGCTATCAAAATTGAGTCATATTTTAAGGAAATTTTAATCTTAGCTGATGTAAGTGTTCACACTTATTCACATACTTTTCACATCACAATTAACGAGCTTAGTGATATTGAGAAATTGCCACAAAATACCAACATACACCTAAAAGTTGACACAGGAATGCATCGAAATGGTATCAATACAAATGAGCTTAAAGAGGCAATTTATCGCATTTACAAGCAAGGTTTAAAGCTTAAAGGTGTTTATACACATCACAGAAGTGCAGATGAATTGTCATGTGAATACTTTTGTCAAAACATGGAGTTTAAAAATATCAAAGCGGAAGTTAAGAAAACATGTGAAGAACTTTTGTTAACAATTCCAAACTTTCATAGTGCCAATTCTTCGGCTATCTTTAGGAACAATAATATGGATGACGACATAGTTAGAGCTGGAATTGCATCATATGGTTATCTTGAAACCAATAATGTTTATCAAATTCCAAATTTAAAACCTGTTTTATCTCTGTATGCAAAACGACTCAGCACTAGAAAATTATTTATTAATGAAAAGTTGGGTTATGGTGGAACATTTAAATCAAAAAAAGAAATGGAAATATCTACTTATGATATTGGTTATGGTGATGGTTTTTTAAGAATTAACGAACATCAAAACTATACTACTCCTGAAGGATTTTCAATTCTTGGACGAGTTTCAATGGACAATATGTCTCTGGATTCTTCACAAGATGAGATATGTCTTTTTAACGATGTTCGTGTATTAGCCAAAATTCATGGTACAATTACATATGAAATACTTACTTCATTGAAAGAAAATATAAAAAAAGAGATTTTATGAAAAAATTACTTTGTTTACTGATTATATTATCAACATTGGGGTTTTCAAAACATTTAGATGAAAAGAAAGAAACAAAAGTAGACAAAGAAAAAAGTTTTTCACACTATGTTAAACTTGCCAAGGAAAGAGATCCTGAAGCATTGTTTAAACTTGGAAAATTCTATTATGAAGGAAGAGTAGTACGCAGAAGTTATAATAAAGCGCTGAAATACCTCACTCAATCCTCGCTTCTAGATTACAAAAAAGCAACCTATAACTTGGGGATATTATATTCTAATAACAAAACACTTTTTCACAGTTATTCAAAAGCATACAACATATTTCTTGATTTGGCCAATGAAGGACACGCTGGTGCACAAAATAAAATAGGAAGTTTTTTAACCTTCGGTTTTGGAGGTCCCATTGATTTTAAAAAAGCGGTGAAATGGTTTGAAAAATCTTCAAAGCAAGACTATATTCCTGCACAATGTAACTTAGCAACAATGTACGCATCAGGTATGGGAGTTTTTCCTAACTTTGGTAGAGCTCACGTCTTTGCCAAAAAAGGAAAAGAATTAAAACATCCTGTGTGTCTTAAAGTATGGAGAGATTTTAATCTTGGAAAATACAAGCAAGATAAAGGCTTCAAGTTTAAATATTATACACAACCTTAAAGTCTATTCATTTAAGATTATCCGATAAGACAGAGCCATAAAAAAAGGGATGTCATAAAGACATCCCTTTTTTAATAGTATGATTCTTTTAAATTAAATTCTAGATTGAATAAATGCATCCATTTCGTCAACAATAACTTCAATAGTTCGTTCACCATCAATTTTTTTCAAGATGTCTTTTGCACCATAAAAAGTTTGAATTTCTTCTAAAGGCTCTGTAAATACTTTCATTCTATTATTAAATACTTCAACATTATCATCAGCCCCTCGTGCACGACCAAGAACTCTATCACAAGCAACTTCAGCACTCACTTCAACTTCAATTACGTTTACTAGCTCAACTTCGTCTTCATTGATTAAATAGCTATCTAATTCCATCATTTGTTCACCACTTCTAGGGTAACCATCAATTACAACAACAGAAGTTGGTGCTTTTTTAATAGCAGATACAATTGTTTCAATAACGATATCAATTGGAACCAAATTACCCTTGCTGACATAACCGTCAATTATTTTTCCTATTTCACTTCCACTTGCAACTTCAGCTCTAAACATATCCCCAGTTGAGTAGTGAGTGATGTCATCATGCTTTGCAGCTATTAATTCAGCATCAGTAGTTTTTCCACTTCCTGGTGCTCCTATAATTAAAAATAGTTTTTTCATCTAATTGACCTTTTTATTTTCTTATTTTACTTTTTTTATGAGTAGGCATTATAGCAAAAGAAATCTTTGCATCCCAAATTTGGCAGTAGTAACATCATTATGTCTTACTTTTTTACCCACTCGTATTTAAAAAAATATATGAATCAAATAAAAAACTTATCCTTGCATATTTGAGGAGTTATACTTTCTTTTTCCATAAAAGTCTTTATTAATCACAATCTCTTTTTGTTTTTCTTTTCTTCTTGTATCTTTTTCCACATAGATTTTTTCTCTGGTTTTAGGATCCATCTCAGTGTAATACATCACAGCAGAATAAGTACTTGGCGTTGGTGTAAATACTTGTGCTTGCTCAGGATTCATTTTTAATTCATCAGTTGTAAAACGTTTTAAATCATGCATATCTTTATCTTCACAACCAGGATGCGCTGCAATTAAATAATAGGTCAAAAATTGCTTTTTACCAGCTTCATCATTAAGTCTGTCATACATTTTTTTAAAATCTACCAAAGTTTGTTTTCCTGGTTTTCCCATAAGGTTTAACACTTTATCAGAGGTATGTTCAGGTGCAACTTTCATTTGTCCAGATATGTGATGTCCAACTAGTTCTTTTAAGTAATCATAACCATGTTTTTTATCCGCAGTTATAAAGTCATATCTAATACCTGAAGCTACAAAGGCTTTTTTAACTTTTGGGATTTCTCGTATATTTCTTAATAACTGAATACTTCTTGAATGATCAACCTTCATTACCTTACATAATCGGTCATAATCTACACAGCGAATATCTGCACAAGTTCCTTTTTTAAGTTTTTTTCCACACTCATAACCATACATATTTGCTGTTGGACCCCCAACATCAGAGATGATTCCTTTAAAATCTTTATGTTCAGTGAATTCTTTGGCTTCTTGCAAAATATTTTTTTCACTTCTGGTACGAATAGTTCGACCTTGGTGTACTCCAATGGCACAGAAATTGCACTCACCCCAACATCCATGGTGAGTTTGAATAGAGAACTTAATCGTCTCCAAGCATTTAACTTTACCTTGGTGTTTGTGAAAGGGGTGCAAGTCTCTCTCAAATGGTAAAGATGCAACTTCATCCATTTCTTTTTCATCTAAATAATCACAAGGAGGGTTTTGAATAGAATACCTAGAATCGATTTTCTGACATAATCCTTTTGCATTGATAGGATCATTGTTATCATAAAAATGGTCAAATAAATCAATATACTTTTCTTTATTATCTAGACATTCTTGGTGCGAAGGTATTTGAATATATTCTTCAACTGGTTCTTTAGAAATATAACAAACTCCACGTACTTCTCTTGGATCTTCACCATTTGAAAGAGCATAAGTAAACTCTTTAATAGCTATCTCACCCATCCCATAAATCAAGAAATCTGCTTTTGAATCAAATAAAATAGGTTTTCGAAGCTTATTAGTCCAGTAATCATAATGTGTTATTCGTCTTAAGCTGGCTTCTATTCCACCCAATACTATTGGCACTGTATTTTTATAGTTTCTTCTGATAAGATTGGTATAAACTAAAGTAGCACGGTCTGGCCTCTTATCATTTGTCCCACCCGGGGTATAATCATCAGAGTTTCTGAACTTTTTTGTAGCCGTGTAATTTGAAACCATAGAATCAATACTTCCACCACTCACACCCCAGTAAAGTTTTGGTTCACCAAGTCTTTTAATATCATCAGTATTAATATCTGGTTGACCAATAATTCCAACTTTGTAACCCCAAGACTGTAACATACGTGCTACTACGGCAACTCCAATAAAAGGAGAATCAATATAAGCGTCACCACTTATAAGAATAACATCAAGTTGTTCCCAACCCAATTCATTCATTTCTTTTTTTGTTGTAGGTATAAACATAAAACCCCATAATTAATTTTTAAAATTTTGCCTAAATTAATATTAATATGAACCAATATAAAAAAACTAATATTTCAGACAAAAAAAAGGGGTAAGATAAATCTTACCCCTTTTTATAACTTAGTTAGTAAAAACTAAACGTCAGCTTGTTGTTTTCTAATTCTTAAACTTAATTCTTTCAATTGTTCTTCATCAACAACACTTGGTGCTTTTGTTAATAAACATTGGGCTTTTTGAGTTTTAGGGAAAGCAATAACTTCTCTAATTGAATCAGTACCTGCTAATAACATAATCATTCTATCAAGACCCATAGCAAACCCACCATGTGGAGGTGCACCAAATTGAAGTGCATCTAATAAGAAACCAAATTTCTCTTGAGCTTCTTCTTCACTAATTCCTAATAATCTAAAGATTTCAGATTGAATATCTTCTTTATGAATTCTAATACTTCCACCACCAAGCTCAGTACCGTTTAAAACGATATCATAAGCAATTGATTCAATGTCTTCAGTATTTTCTTTGTTAAGGTCTTTAGGCATAGTAAATGGATGATGTAAGGCTTTAATTTTACCTTCTTCAACTTCAAACATTGGAAAATCAACAACCCATAAGAACTCAAAAGAGTCTTTAGGAATAATTTCCATTGTTTCAGCTAAATAAATTCTAAATCTACCCATGTAATCACAAACTGTTTTTTTATCTCCAGCTCCAAAGAATACAGCATCTCCAACTTCAAGACCAGTTACTTCAATGATTTCTTTTAAGTCTTCTTCTGTAAAAAATTTAGTTAATGGACCTTTTAACCCATCTTCTTTCATTTGAAAGTAACCTAAACCTTTTGCTCCAAATTTTCTAACATAATCTTCGAAACCTTTCATTTGTCTCTTAGAAAATACATTATCTCCATTTGGAACTCTTAAAGCTTTGATTCTATTTGTTTTTTTATCTTTAGCAATTGCACTGAAAATTTCATTTGTTGATCTTCCAAAAATATCAATTACATCAACCATTTTAAGATCATATCTCATATCTGGTTTATCAGAACCATAAAATTCCATTGCATCACTATAAGTCATTCTAGGGAAGTTTGTAGGAATCTCTTTTCCAATATCTTTAAATACATTTTGAATTACAGTTTCAGCAACTTTAAGAACGTCTTCTTGATCACAAAATGACATTTCAACATCTATTTGAGTAAATTCAGGTTGTCTATCTGCACGTAAATCTTCATCTCTAAAACACTTTGCTATTTGGAAATATTTATCAAAACCAGATACCATTAAAAGTTGTTTAAATAGTTGTGGAGATTGTGGAAGTGCGTAGAATTCACCACCATGAACACGACTTGGTACCAAATAATCTCTTGCACCTTCAGGAGTAGATTTTGTTAAAATAGGTGTTTCAACATCTAAAAAATCTAATTCATCTAAAGTATTTCTAATAGAGTTAGTAACTTTACTTCTTAATTTAAAAATATCATAAGACTTAGTTGTTCTAAGTTCTAAGAATCTATTTCTTAATTTGATTTCTTCATTAACTTTTTCGTCATTTAAATCAAATGGCATTGGCTTAGATCTGTTTTCAATCACCAATTCTTCAACAACAATTTCAATTTTACCAGTAATTAGTTTAGGGTTTTCAAGTCCTTCACCTCTTGCTCTTACTTTTCCAGTAGCAATTAATACAAACTCATCTCTAGCTGAATCTGCAACTTGCCAAGCTTCTTTGTTGTCAGCTGGATCACATACCAATTGAACCAAACCACCTTTATCACGTAAATCAATAAAAATTAATCCACCATGGTCACGTCTGCTGTTTACCCAACCAGCTACTTTTACTGTTTCACCAATATTATTTTCTGTAACGTCCGTACAATAATGCGTTCTCAATTTTAACTCCATCATGTTGTAACCTACAAGAAATCAAATTGATTGATCTTGGAAGTTATCCTTTAAATTATTCGCGATTATAGCTAAGTTATACTTTAATCGATATTATCTTAATTTCTTAAAACCATGTCTTGTATTTCTAAATAAATCTACATTATATGTGACTTGATTGTTTTGAATTTTGGAAGGGAAAAAAATACTTTTGTTTTTATTAAATAAAAAATCCATACCAATTAGGGCTGAGTAATTCACCCAATTATATTCAATATCTGCATCAAGTAAATACAGACTTTCTTGCAACTTATAATCCGTTTTTGAAATTGAGTTTGCAATAACAAAGTTTTTTCTATCAGGATATTGAGTGAGAGAGACTACTAAGGGAGTATAGTTCAGTTGAGTTGAGAGTATTTTGTATGGTACTGTACCATGAGCTCTTAATTGAGAGAGAATGATTGAACTTTTAATAATTGAGGTATTTAAAAATAATGAACTGTTTTTTAAAGCTCTATTGGTTACAATTTTTTTAAATACATTACGATTGTTATCGATTTTCGTACTAACCTTAACCAACTGATTTGATTGAGTCACATAGTTTTTAAGTTTAACACCTAGTTTTGTATTGGAATAAAATATTGAATTTCTTTTATTTGAGAGTAATAGTAGTTTATTAATCTGTTGTTCGTAATCAATACCCCCATAAACAATATTATCCAAGTTGTAATTTGAATCATTAATATTGACCAAGGGTAAATACAGTGAAAATTCTTCAATATTTTTTACCTTAACCAATGCATCTAATGCATCTTGAGTATACAAAACTATAACATTATCAAATTTTCTTTTTGTTATTTGATCAAACGTTTTACTAATGTCAAACTCATTCTGTCGAATACTATCAAATACCTCAAATTGAAATTTAATTTTATTGTGAAGCATATAAGCCATAGTTGTATTTATGACATCTTTTGCGTATTTCCCTACTATCTTTGATGGAAAGACTAAGGCAATTCGATAAACATCATCAGCAACTTTGATCTCTACATTTTCAACGAGATCAGTTGATTCATTTTGAAGATTGTTATTCGTTACATCTTGCGTTTCATCCACAATATCTTTTTTTGCTATATATTCTTTTGGAGCTTGATTAATAATGTGTTTCGTTTGATTTACATTGATGCTTTTTTCAGTCGTAGAACAACCTGTAATTATAAATAGTAGTAAGACTAACAGATAATGTGATTTCAAAATGACTCCATAAGTGATTTAATTTTTAACATATCGTGGAATGCCTCTTTCTTTGAGGATGGATTTCGCAGAAGGTAACTTGGATTAAATGTGGGTATCAAGTTAATATTATTAAACTTAACAATTTTGCCTCTAATTTGTGAGAACTCAGTCATATCTGTTGTTAAATGTTTATAGGCTAAGTCACCCAAAGTTACAATAAGCTTTGGAGCAATAAGCTCAATTTGTTTTTCCAAATAAGGTTTACAAATATTAACTTCATTGATATTTATAACTTTATGATTGGAGGGAGCACACTTCGTGATACTCGTTATATAAAAATTTTGAACACCAACTTCTAGAACATTCTCAATCATCTTCGTTAAAAGTTGACCAGACTTGCCCACATAAAACTTTCCAAGTTCATCTTCAATGCTAACAATACTATCTGTTATAAACATCACGTTAGCATTAAGATTACCTTCACCAAAAAGAACCGCTCTTCTTGATTTTGAAAGTTCACATAAGCTACAGTTAATTGCAAGAGATCTAAGTGCATTGTAATTATTTGGCATAGTAATTTGCGACTGATTAATTTCTTTTAAATCAATGGGTTCAATATATTCATATCCAATTGAGTTTAAAAAGTTTAAGTGATTTAATAATTTTGATTTTACAGCTTTAGTCATGGCTATTATTGTACAAAAAAAGAACTTTTAAGCATATTTTACATTCAATTGAAATTAAGTGCTTGAATTGTCAGGGGTAATTAGATTACAGTATTATCATCTAGTATAATTTTATTTCTGCCTGTATGTTTAGCTCTATATAATAATTTATCTGCATAAGATATAGTATCAGCATAGGAATCATAGTTACTTCTTAATGCAACTCCAGCACAAAATTTTATTTTAATTTTGATGTCATTGTAAACAAAGTTATTTTTTTCTATTAAGTTTTTAATTCTTTTGAGATACTTAAGAACATCTTTTTCTTCATCATAACGTATAAGTGTAACAAACTCTTCTCCACCGTAACGCACGACTTTATCTTCATCTCTGGTTAACATTTTTAAAATCTGTCCAAATGTCTTTAAAACAAAGTCACCACATTCATGTCCATAGTTGTCATTAATTTTTTTGAAATGATCAATATCTAAGAAAATTACAGCAAAAGATGAATCAAATACATTGTACTTTTTTTCAAATTTTTTGATTTCTATTTCATAAGCTCTTCTGTTTAACAATCCTGTTAAATAATCAATATGCTTTTGTTCTTTTTCTTTTTCAAGATCATCTTGTAATTTTTGTATTGTTTCTTGTAAATTGTTAAAATCATCTTGTCTTTGTTTAAGTTCAACTTGATTTTTTTCAATTGTATTTTCTAAATTATAAACAGTATCAATTAATTTGGTTTGTAATAACCCAATTTCTCTATTGGTATGTTTAGATAAACTTAAATCTTCAATTTCATTCTTTATGTCAATCACTTCAGACATAGAGTTTCCACTTTGAATAATAGATTTTTCAAAATATTTTCCCATTAGCGTAGTAAGTTTTACAATATCACTTGCTTTTTCTCTAACAACCAATCTATCGAGATCAATTCTCTCATGTGAAATAGTTCTTAAATTTCGGGCAGTATCTTTAGAAAGAATTAACTTGGGATCATCAATTAATTTTTGAGTTAGATATTCAATTTTTTCTTCAATTTCATAGTTAATGGAAGGCTGTAGTAACTCTTCAATAACAAAAACAAATTCACGTAGTTCATCAAGAGAAATTCTATTTAACAATATTTGAGATAATTCGGAGTAAGTATTATAATTATTCTCTACAACAACTTTTTGTTCATTGTAATCTAAAGACTTAATGGTATTTTGAAGTAATTGTAAATCAGCAACATTCACATCTTGTTCTAAAGCCAGAGTATAAAATTCTTTTGAATAATTTTTAGGTGTTGCTTGAATATCTTTTTTGTCCAGTGAGGACAAGGTATCTCGAATGATGTCTACAATTTGTGTTTTCATTTATTATCTTATGATTGATTTATAACATTAGTGTAACACTTTAAGTTTTAATTACTGATAAATTTAAATGAGATATAAGAAAAGAATAAGGTTTTTATTACAATTTGAAAGTAAAAAAGCTCAAAAATTTATAAAATTTTTGAGCTTTTAGATATATGCTATTTATATCGGTGAGTAATTCTACCCTTATCTAAAGAATATGGAGTAATCTCCACTTTAACTTTATCATTAGGAAGAATTTTAATGTAGTGCATTC
>Ga0209826_1002460_pt1 | contig 12117 bp, 11 predicted proteins | sample GOMGulsemesocosm_5_FD_184637 | JGI IMG/M metagenome (GOLD analysis project Ga0209826, IMG submission 184637) | Methane-oxidizing microbial communities from mesocosms in the Gulf of Mexico - GOM15C Gulf of Mexico (SPAdes) (version 2) | ecosystem: Environmental > Aquatic > Marine > Cold seeps...
AACCACACTACTGAGCGGCATGAGGCTCAAAGTACAGAGCGTACTCAACAAAAACACCTTCACTAGGTGTGCGCCACCGCTGTTCATTGCCCCGCCGCTCAAGCTCTCGCCGCACACCATGTCTCGCCCTCAGTGGCTAACCCATCAAAACGACAGGCCCTGCTAGCAAGATAGATCAAATAGGCGTGATGAGCTGGGACAATGACTGATGCAAGAGAGAATGGGTCGAGGTATTAAACACTGCGGGCAGCCGTACAGCGAGCCAAACGCACTGCTGAGATACTCTGGTCGGCGTAAACGATATGCAGCGCCGCATCGACAAGTCCCATAAACACAATCACATAGATACCCAGCGAGCATGGGACTAAAGACTTGCGCTTTAATAAGGCAGCAGCGGGTGCTTGAGTTCGCCTTCAATCAGAGAGGACAGGTCGAGGCTTTCATCTTCCGGATAGAGGGTATTGATGGTCAACCTTGGCTCGGACACAAACGCATTGGGCCCCAGGGCACCGACGGTTTGACTGACGCTGAAGAACCGTTCCAGGCTGCCATTGAATTCAGCCTGTACCCGAAAGCTGGCCATGGGTTCAAGTCTGGCTCCTCGCTGTTGCCAGTCTTTGGGCACATTGGGCGATTTCACCAGTCTATCCAGCATCTCCTGATTTACCTTGTCTGCCCCCATCAGCACGGCCTGTTGCAGGGACATCAAAATCACCGACAAGGTGTCTCCCCAGCCGCTCATCATATTGCCTGCGCCCTGATGACTGAACAGGAAGTCGTAGTGGTTATTGACCTGGTTGAGCGCCTCGGTGGAAATAGCATTTTGATAGAAACCCACCCAGCCCCGGTTGACCATAAGGATATTGGTGGAGCTGTCCAGCAAGGCTGCAGGGTATGGTTCCAGAGAGCGCAGGGTGAGGGTCATGGCCTTGCGCAGCCATTTTAACTCAGGGGCGTGGAAGTCGACCTTCTTCAGCGCCGGGGTGTAGCCGGCGGAGATCAGCAGGTGATTGGTGTCGCGCTCCCCCAGTGACAGCCCCTTGGCAATGCCCTCCACCATGGCCTTACTGGGATGCACCCGACCATTTTCCAGGCGGCTGATATGGCGGGGGGAGGAGTCCAGACCGTGGGCCAGGTCCTCCTGGCTTTGCCCCTGTACCCCGCGCCAGAACTTGAGCAGGCGGCCGAAGGCCGGTTCGGTTTTGCTGTCTGGATTGGTTTTTGGCTGGAGAGGGGGATTCATAGCTTAGGCTTCATCGGCAGGGTTTCGCTTGGCGCTCCTCGGATCATGGTATATGTGGGCAGTGAGCACCCTAACATGACCTAGCAGGTCATGTTATCTCAGCGCATCCAAGGCGACAATCGTTCTATGAGAGTAAAACGTTGATCGGCAAGGCCCTGTTATCCCGGCTCAGTCGTGACTATAACGTTTCTAAATACTGGAATTGGTAGAGAGGAATGACGATGAAAAATCTTTTTTCTGTTAGTGGAAAAGTGGCCCTAGTGACCGGTGGTTCTCGGGGTATAGGCGCGATGATTGCCCGTGGGTTTGTCGAGAGCGGCGTCAAGACCTACATCACCGCTCGCAAGATTGAGGAGTTGCAGACCACCGCCGCTGAGTTGTCCGAATTCGGTGAGTGCATTGCCATTGCCTCCGACCTCTCCACCCTCGAGGGCATTAAGGCCTTTAGCGCCGAGTTAAAAGAGCGGGAACCGCAGCTTCACATTCTGGTGAACAACGCCGGCGCCACCTGGGGCGAGAAAATCGATGACTTCCCCGAAGCCGGTTGGGACAAGGTAATGGACCTCAACGTCAAGTCTCCTTTCTTTCTGATTCAGCAGCTGTTGCCAGCCCTGCGAGAAGCCGGCAACCAAGAGGATCCGGCCCGGGTGATCAATATCGCCTCGATCAATGCCTACGCCAACCCGAAGATGACCAACTACTCCTACTCGGCCAGTAAAGCGGCGGTGGTGCAGATGACCCGCCACCTGGCGGCAGATCTGGTGGACGACAAGATCAACGTCAACGGCATAGCGCCGGGTATTTTCCCCAGCAAGATGACGGCCTTTGCCATAGACGGGCAGGAAGAGGCGGTTGGCGCCACCATTCCCCGCGGCCGTATTGGCAACGGCGAAGATGCGGCTGGCACCGCCATCTACCTGAGCGCCAGAGCTTCCGCCTGGGTGACTGGGCACACGGTCGTTCTCGATGGCGGTGTGATTGCCAGCGCCGGTTAATAACCGCCCGTAGAATTTTCGGCCATATCGCGACCTCCATTCATGTATGGCCATGACCAATAAATAACTGAATAAACGAGGTAACACCATGCCAGCCCCAATACTGAGCGAACGCGACCTGGAATTTATGCTCTATGAGCTGTTTGACGCCGAAGGCCTGACGCAGCGTCCCCGATACGCCGATCACAGCCGCGAGACGTTTACTGCCGCGTTGAATACCTCTCAAACCGTAGCTGAGAAGTTTCTGTTGCCGATTCGCTCGCTGCTCGATAATTCTCAGCCCACCTTTGATGGCGAAAAAGTTCATCAGCCTGCGGAACTGAAGACAGCCATTGATGCCGTGGTTGAATCAGGCCTGGCCTCTACCACCGCTGACTTCGAACTGGGCGGCATGCAGTTACCCGGCATTGTTGCCAATGCGGTTAATGCTTATTTGAGTGCAGCCGGCGGTGTGGCCATGGGTTATACCGGCCTTACCAACGCTAACGCCAACCTGATCCAAGCTCACGGTACTCCTGAGCAAATTGAAAAGTGGGTCGTGCCCATGCGTGAAGGCCGCTTTGCCGGCACCATGGCCATGACCGAGCCAGGCGCCGGATCCGGTCTGGCCGACCTGACCAGCACCGCCGTTAAAGGTGACGATGACAGCTACCGCATTACCGGTAACAAAATCTTTATCTCCGGCGGCGACCAGAATCTTAACGAGAATATTGTGCACCTGGTATTGGCGCGCGTTAAAGGCGCACCTAAAGGTGTTAAAGGTATCTCTCTGTTTATCGTGCCTAAAGTCATGGTTAATGATGACGGCTCTCTAGGTGCGCGCAATGATGTTGCTCTGGCCGGTTTGTTCCACAAGATGGGTGGCCGCGCACAAACCTCTACCGCATTGAGCTTTGGCGAAAAAGACGGCGCCGTTGGTTACCTGGTAGGCGAGGAAAATAAGGGCCTGACCTACATGTTCCACATGATGAACGAAGCGCGCATCATGGTAGGTACTAGCGCCGCTCTAAATGCTCTGACCGGTTATCAATATTCGCTGGACTACGCCAAAGAGCGCCCACAGGGTCGCCTGCTTTCAGAGAAAGATCCAAAGTCTCCTGCGGTGAATATTATTAAGCACCCGGATGTACGCCGTATGCTGCTGGCACAAAAAGCCTACGCAGAAGGTGCTTACGCATTGTGTTTGTTCGGCACTCAGCTGGACGATGATTACAGAACAGCACCCACTCAAGAAGAGCGCATCGCTGCCCATACCCTGCTGGATTTCCTGACGCCAATTATTAAAACTTGGCCTTCAGAGTACGGCCCTAAAGCCAATTCTCTGGCCATTCAGGTACTCGGCGGTCACGGGTATATCAATGAGCATCCGGTAGAACAACTCTATCGTGATAACCGCTTGAACCCGATCCACGAAGGTACCACCGGAGTCCAGTCTCTGGACTTGCTGGGCCGTAAAGTGCCGATGAATAATTTCGCCGGTTACATCGCATGTCTGAGCGAGATGGCAAAAACCATCGAGATCGCCAAGCAATCTACAGCCCTGAGCGGTTATGCCGCTGAACTTGCTGAAGCCATTGTTACCTTAAAGAAAACCACCGACAGCGTATTGGGTGCCACCCAATCCATGAACCTCGATGCAGCCTTCTCCAACTCGGTGAAATACCTGGAGCTCTTCGGCAACGTGGTCATTGCCTGGATGTGGTTAAAGCAGGGTATTGTCGCTGACAGCGCACTGGCCAAGCAGCCCCATGAAAGTGATGAACACTTCTACCGCGGCAAGCTGCAGGCATTACAGTATTTCTTCCGCGCCGAGCTGCCAGAAATCAATCACTGGGCCAAGCTTATTTCGGATTTGGATACCACCAACTTTGATATGCAGGAAGAGTGGTTCTAACTCTGAGCACAGGCGGGAGTCCGGCGGCCCTGTGTGGTTTTGAGTCTGCAAGATAAAAGACACTGGGCGCCGGCCTGCGCAGAGCAACGCTGTAGTAGAAATTTCACTTTAGGAAAAAGGAGAGCGCAATGAAAATAATATCCCGTGAAGAAATTGCTAACTGTGTCGGAGAGCAGCTGGATACCACCGACTGGTTTACTGTGACCCAGGATCAAATCAATCAGTTTGCCGACTGCACCCTGGACCAACAGTTTATTCATGTTGACCCAGAAAAGGCCAAAGAAACCCCGTTCGGTTCCACCATTGCCCACGGTTTCCTGAGCCTGTCCATGCTGTCTCACTTTGCTGAAACCTTTAGTGTGGTCGTTGAGGGTGTATACATGGGTGTGAACTATGGCTTCGACAAGGTGCGCTTTATCGCACCGGTAAAAGTAGACAGCCGTATTCGTTGCCACGCCAAGGTGCTGGCAGCCGTCGAGAAAAATCCCGGCCAATTTATGATTACCACTGAAGTCATCGTGGAAATCGAAGGCGGCGACAAACCTGCATTAAAAGCCGAGTGGATCGGCATGCAGATGGTTGCGTAATTTATATTTTATTTTTGGATTAAGAGGTTAATGTTATGACTATTTCTTTTGAAGGCCAGGTGGCCATTGTTACAGGTGCCGGTAACGGCCTAGGCCGTTCACACGCACTGGAGCTGGCCAAGCGCGGCGCCAAGGTCGTAATTAACGATTTGGGTGGTGCTCGTGACGGTAGCGGCGGCTCTTCAGAAGCCGCTCAAGAAGTGGTTAGCCTGATTGAAGCCGCTGGTGGCGAAGCCTTCGCCCACGGCGCTAACGTGGCCAAGTTTGACGAAGTACAAGACATGGTTAAGCAAACCATGGAGAAGTGGGGCCGCGTTGATATTCTCATTAACAACGCCGGTATCCTGCGCGACAAATCCTTTACCAAAATGGATCTGGCTGACTTCCAGCTGGTGATGGACGTTCACGTTATGGGCACCGTTAACTGCACCAAAGCGGTGTGGGACATTATGCGCGAGCAAAACTACGGCCGTATTGTGGTAACGACTTCTTCCAGTGGCATGTACGGTAACTTTGGCCAGTCAAACTACGGCGCCGCCAAGATGGCTGTACTGGGCTTGATGAACACCCTGGTACTGGAAGGCCTGAAGAACGACATCCGCATTAACGCCCTGGCCCCAACCGCCGGCACACGTATGACCGAAGACCTGATGCCCCCGGAAATCTTCGACATGCTCACCGCTGAATCTGTGACAGCCGGCGCTCTTACCCTGTGTCACAAGGACTCACCTAACCGCTTTATTCTGTGCGCTGGCGCCGGTGGTTATGCCAGTACACGCCTGTTCGAAACCGACGGCACCTTTCTGCCAGCAGACCAGCAAAGTCCTGAAAATGTCACCGCACAGTGGGACGCTATTGTTGACACTAGCAATCAAGCGCAACTGGAATCCGGTGCCAAGCAGAGTGAAAAGTTCCTGACCAAAGCCATGACCTACGTCCAGTCACAGCAGTAAGTAATTTTTCCTCTTTCAAGTCCGGCTATGCTTTCTCGTATTTTTACTTCCAACGGCATGAATAGTCGGGCTTTTAAATTTGCCTTTTCTAACCAGGCATTATTTTTTAACAAAAGTATTTAAGGATTAACCATGAAAGAAGCAGTGATTGTATCGGCAGCCCGTACGCCGATTGGTAAAGCCTACCGCGGTGCCTTCAATAATCTGGAAGCCCCGTCCCTGTCATCCTTTGCCGTTGAAGCCGCGGTTGCTCGCGCCGGTGTTGATCCAGCTGAAATCGACGATTGTATTTTTGGTGCCTCTATCCAGCAGGGCACGCAGTTTGCCAACCTGGGCCGTCAGGTGGCGCTGGCTTCCGGCTTGCCAGCCAGTGTTGCCGGTATGACGATTGATCGTCAGTGTTCTTCCGGTCTGATGGCTATCGCCACCGGCGCCAATCAGATCACCCAGGACGGTGCGCCCATGCTGGTGGCCGGCGGTTGTGAATCCATCAGCCTGGTGCAAAACGAGCACATGAATATTCACCGCATGGTGGACCCCAAGGCGATCGCCCACTCGCCTAATATTCACATGCCGATGCTGGACACCGCTGAGGTGGTTGCCAAGCGCTACAACATCTCCCGCGAAGCCCAGGACGAATACGCTCTGCAGTCGCAGCTGCGTACCGCTGCAGCGCAGCAAGCGGGTTTGTTCGCCGATGAGATTGTCCCGGTAACGGCGATTAAAAAGGTGCAGGACCGCGAGACAGGTGAAGTCAGTGATCAGCAAGTGACCCTGACCATGGATGAGGGCAATCGCCCGTCTACCACCCTGGAAGGTCTGGCCGGTTTGAAGACGGTTCGCGACGGTGGTTGCATCACCGGTGGTAACGCCTCGCAGTTGTCCGACGGCGCCGCAGCCGTGGTGATGATGGATGGCAAGCTGGCCGAGCAGCGCAACCTGACGCCGCTGGGCGCCTACCGCGGCATGGCCGTGGCCGGATGTGAGCCAGACGAGATGGGTATTGGCCCAGTGTTTGCCATCCCTAAACTGCTGCAGCGCGCCGGTTTGAAGGTCGACGATATCGGTCTGTGGGAGCTTAACGAAGCCTTCGCCTGTCAGGCAATCTACTGCCGCGACCAGCTGGGTATCGATCCTGCCAAATACAACGTCAACGGCGGCGCCATCTCCATCGGCCACCCCTACGGCATGAGTGGTGCGCGCATGGTCATGCACGCGCTGATGGAAGGCAAACGTCGCGGCGAGAAGTACGTTGTGATTACCATGTGTGTCGGCGGCGGTCAGGGTGCTGCGGGTCTGTTTGAAGTACTCTAAGAAATTATGCCGCTTAAACAGCGGCACTGTTAACCGCGATAACCAAAGCTCGACATATTTAAGGGCAAAGGTTTAAGCGACGACAGCCTAAACGACAAAAGCCAGAGTAAAAACTTAAGCGTTTTATTCTGGCTTTTTATTATCCCTTGGGTTCAATTTCCGAGTGCATAACCTTTAGACCGCAATCTTTTGCAGGTGCTTGGCCGTTTCATGTGTTGCTCGGTCGGTTGTTATGCTTTTCCAGCACCTTCACAACATCTACCCCAGAAAGCCTACGCACTGTGCTTGCTGGGCAGTCAGTTGGCCGACGATAAAAAGACAGCACCCAGCAAGAGCCTGAAGACGTCCACACCCTGCTCAACGTCCTCACCCCGATGATCAAAACTTGGCCATCCGAGTACGGTCCTAAAGCCAACTACATGGCCATTCAGGTACTGGGCGGCCACGGCTACATCAACGAGCACCCGGTGGAGATGTTCTACCGAGACAACCGCCTCAATCCCATCCACGAAGGCACCACCGGTATTCAATCGCTTGACCTGCTCGGTCGCAAAGTTCCCATGAACAAATTTGCCGGTTACACAGCGGCTCTGACTGAAATACAGAAAACCATCAGCGCAGCAGAAGAAGTCGGTATGATAAGCTACGCGGCGGAACTTGGCCGTGCGATAGAGACGTTAAAAGTCACCACAAGTACGGTGTTGGGCGCAACCCAAGAACAGAGTATTGATCTCGTTTTTTCCAACTCTGTCAGCTATCTCGACATGTTTGGGCACATAGTGATCGCTTGGTTGTGGCTCAAACAAGGCCTGGTCGCCGAGCGTGCATTACAGCAGCAACCGCACGCCGATGATGTGAAGGTTTACAGGGGAAAACTGCCGGCCATGCCGTACTTTTATCGCAGCGAATGACCGAAAATTGACCACTGGGCTGAACAGGTTAACAACATCGACAGCACCCGCTTTGCTATGCAAGACGAGTGGTTTTAAATAAAAAACTAATAAACAGAGAAAGGATACCAACATGCCATCTATTACACGTGAAGAACTGCCAACCCGTATCGGTACAAAACTAGAAACTACCGAGTGGCACACAGTTGATCAAACACAAATCCAACTTTTCGCCGATGGCACACTGGATCAACAATACATCCACACAGACCCTGAGCTGGCGGCGAAGACACCTTTCGGCTCAACCATCGCCCACGGTTTTCTGAGTCTGTCGATGCTGGCTTACTTTGCCGAGTCTTTTGGCGTGGAAATCGAAGGCGTCTATATGGGCATCAACTACGGCTTTAACAAGGTGCGCTTCATAACACCGGTTAAGGTCGACAGCCGCATTCGCTGCAACGCCACCTTGATCGACGCCGTTGAAAAAAATCCGGGCCAGTTCATGATCACCTTCAACGTGGAGATCGAAATTGAAGGTGAAGATAAACCCGCCCTAATAGCCGAATGGATCACTATGCAGATGGTCAAATAAGACCTCCGCTCCTGCACATACTTAATAACGAGAGAGATACATCATGACAATTAGCTTTGAAGGCCAGGTGGCCATCGTCACAGGTGCCGGTAACGGTTTGGGTCGCTCACACGCACTGGCTTTGGCCGAGCGCGGTGCCAAGGTTGTCGTTAACGACCTGGGTGGTGCCCGCGACGGCAGCGGCGCATCAAGCGACGCCGCGCAAGAAGTCGTTAAACTGATCGAATCCAAAGGCGGTGAAGCCTTTGCCCACGGCGCCAACGTTGCCAACTTCGACGAAGTGCAAGACATGGTCAAGCAGACCATGGAGAAATGGGGCCGCGTTGATATCCTCATCAACAACGCTGGCATTCTGCGCGACAAAAGCTTCGCCAAGATGGACCTGGCCGATTTTAAATTGGTGATGGACGTCCACCTGATGGGTTCCGTTAATTGCACCAAAGCCGTATGGGACATCATGCGCGAGCAGAACTACGGCCGCATTGTGATGACCACCTCTTCAAGTGGTATGTACGGTAACTTTGGTCAGACCAACTACGGCGCTGCCAAAATGGCCGTGCTTGGCTTCATGAACACCCTGGTCATCGAAGGTGCGAAGAACAACATCCACGTCAATGCCCTGGCACCAACCGCGGCGACGCGTATGACCGAAGATCTTATGCCTCCGGAAGTGCTCGACATGTTGCAGCCAGAAGCGGTGACCGCCGGTGCTCTGACCCTGTGTCACAGTGAGGCGCCTACGCGTTACATCTTGTGCGCCGGTGCCGGTGGTTACGCCAGCACACGCCTGTTCGAAACCGAAGGCACTTTCATTGCCGCCGAGCAGCAGTCCCCAGAAGCCGTTCTGGAGCAGTGGGATACCATCAGCGACAGCAGCGCTCAGAGCGAGCTGCCATCAGGTATGAAGCAAAGTGAGAAGTTCCTTGTCAAAGCCATGGCACACCTGAAAAACAAGTCGTAACCGCCAAACCGTAAAGTCGCTTTAACACAACACTCTGCCACAGGTTCAACCTGTGGCAGAGTGTTGTGTACGCCTAAAAAATGCTTTTGAAAACCGCTGTGCCCATCACATAACACCCCCTCTATCGCGACTGTTCAAAGCCCACCGAAAATAGCCACCATCGGATTGGGTTACTCTCTTCAGCTATGCCCCATCTGTTATTAGCGCTGTAAACCCCGTAAAGTAGCCAACAAAATACCCTGCGACTTCTGCTTTAGTCATTAAGCGGAAAGTTCGTGAAAGCAACGACCTTAAGAACCAACTACGTGAAGAGCGACCTTTGTATGTCGAGCACCATTGCCCTGCCCAAAATCATGGAAGTCGGCGCCAACGCCATCGTAAAATTGACCTCAGTACTCAACACCCTTGAGTGCCACAAGCCCTGTATTATTACCGACAAGATGATGATGCAGCTGGGTTATGTCGAACGCCTAAAAAAGCAACTCGAGCCGAGCAACATAAAAACGGGCCTGTTTGATGACTGCATGCCAGAGCCCACCGATGAATCCCTTGATGAAGCAGTAGAGCTGGTTCGCAAGGGCGGCTACGACAGTCTCATCGCTCTGGGCGGCGGCAGCGCCATCGACAGCGCCAAGGCCATCGCCATTCTCGCCAAACTCGGCGGTCAGATCAGCGACTACAAGGTGCCCAACAGCGTCGACCAGTGCGGGCTGCCCGTTATCGCCATACCCACCACCGCCGGTACCGGCTCTGAGGCCACCCGCGCCACGGTGATCACCGACGCCAGCAGCGATGAAAAAATGCTCTGTATGGGTTTGGGTTTAATGCCCGTAGCGGCCATCATCGACTATGAGTTAACCCTCAGTCTGCCGCCGCGTGTCACCGCCGACACGGGCATCGACGCCCTGACCCACGCCATCGAAGCCTACGTCAGTCGCAAAGCCAATCCCTTCAGCGATCAACAGGCCATGGCCGCCATCAAGCTACTGGCCCCCAACCTGCGTCTGGCCTTTCACCAACCCGATAACCGAGCCGCACGCGAAGCCATGATGCTTGGCGCGACGCTGGCAGGCATCGCCTTCTCTAACGCCTCGGTGGCGCTGGTACACGGCATGAGCCGCCCGATTGGCGCGCACTTTCATGTGCCACATGGCCTCAGCAACGCCATGCTTTTGCCGGCCGTGACGGAGTTTTCCATACCTGGGGCGCCGGCGCGCTACGCACACTGCGCGCGACTGATGAACCTAGCGACAGACACAGACAGCATTGATGAAGCCAACGCCAAGCTTTTGGTCGAACTCAGAGCCATCAACGCCGAGCTGCAGGTGCCCACACTGAGCGAGTTTGGCGCTGAGAAGAGCCACTACCTTGGGCTGACCAGCACCATGGCCGAGCAAGCCCTCGCCTCCGGCTCCCCCAACAACAACCCGCGCATCCCCAGCGTCGAAGACATGGCCGCCATCTACCAACAGGTTTGGGCTTAAGAGCCCAGAGCAGCCGATTAGGAACGCAAAGACATGGACTTCTCAACAGCCCTGACCGCGGGCTCCGCGGACACAACCACCGCGCTGGCGATATTTGACAACCTTGAAACCACCGACGCGGATTTTATGCTCGGAGGTTGGAAGGGTGCAGGATTCCCCACAGGCCACCCCATGGACGGCTTGCTCGAAACCTACCACTGGCAGGGCAAGCGTTTTATCAACGCTGAAAACGTGCACCCGCTGGTGTGCCGCGCGCTTGGGGGAAAAGAAGTCTGTCTGAATCCAATATTCATGCAACCGCTGATCGGCCCTATGGGCCGCGGTTCACTGCCACAATCAACGATACTGGGCGCGCTCATGGCCTTGCTCATGCCCCTGTTTGGCAGCACACGGGCCCGAGCACGTTTGCGCATGACCGAGTACCGCGGCAAGTCCAGTGCCACCATGGTCTACGACAACCTGCCGATCAACGATGTGTTTCGCAAGGTGGATGAGAATACGGTGCTGGGTGTTATGGATTTAAAAACCACCGACCAGCCTTTCTTTTTTGTGCTGCGCCGTGAGCAGCAGGCTCTCAATACGCCATAAGAAAAGGCATGAAAAGCCATGAGCAGTCATAGCCTGTTATGATGGCGCTTTTGCATCGGCTCGGTTATTTGTGTCCGGTCGGTTAATGGACACAGCAAAAAATGGGCATCGCAAAATCGCCATCAAAGTTCACCTTGCCACAGGTCAACCCTGGTGTGCGCACGGTTTTTGAATACCTGCAGCAGAAGTTCCCTCGGCTAGCGCCTGAGCTCTGGCAGCAGCGCATGCGCGATGGCAAGGTGCACTGGCACGACGGCACCTTAATCACCGAAGAGACTCCCTACCAAGCGCAACAGCGAGTTTATTACTACCGCGAAGTCGCCAGCGAACCTCGCATTCCCTTCAGCGAGCGCATTGTATTTGAAGACGAGCACCTTCTGGTCGCTTTTAAGCCGCATTTTTTGGCCTTAACGCCCGGCGGTATCTACGTCAATGAATGCCTGCAGCAGCGTCTGCGCAACCGCACCGGCAATGAAAACCTGCAGGCCTTGCACCGCCTCGACCGAGTCACGGCGGGTTTGGTGCTCTTCGCCAAAAACGCACAGAGCCGAGCGCGCTACCACGGCCTGTTTGCCAAGCGTGAAATACACAAAACCTACCAGGCGATTGCTAAAAT
>Ga0209826_1002462_pt1 | contig 12113 bp, 9 predicted proteins | sample GOMGulsemesocosm_5_FD_184637 | JGI IMG/M metagenome (GOLD analysis project Ga0209826, IMG submission 184637) | Methane-oxidizing microbial communities from mesocosms in the Gulf of Mexico - GOM15C Gulf of Mexico (SPAdes) (version 2) | ecosystem: Environmental > Aquatic > Marine > Cold seeps...
ATAACTTTTATAGTCTATTTTTGTTGGATTTCATACTCAGGCGCTCTACGACCACTGCCTAGATATTATTCATTTACATCTGTATTGGTAATAATTCCAATTGTTATAGCAATTAATTATATAAGTAAAAAATCAATAAAAATACTTTTTTTGTTCATTATTGTTGGGGCAAACTTTGGTGCATTGTCTGTTGAAAATATTTACCCTAGATTTACTTCAAAAGTAATCAGTCAATACATTATTGATACTGGTGAAAAAGTTATTATTTATGATAAATTAAAAACAAAAAAAGTTAAGGGTTTTCTGGCCTTCAATAATGCAGATAAGACTTTAGCGTCTAATGAAATTCCAGAAAATGAAGGGTACATATATGCAAATATTCAGGGAGAAAAAGTGCCTAAAGAAGTAGCTAAGCAGCTTGTTAAAGAAAATATACTGAAAATATTATCACCACCTAAATTGTTGATAGGATATATTTTAGATATCATTAGTGTTAGAGGTTGGATGACTGATGATTTATACAAATTTCTTGCATTTCGAAACCCAATTATTACCTTATACCGTATTCAAGGTAATTAAACGAAATTATCTTGATGATAAGAAAAATAGGTGGGCCACCGTTGAGCCCATCCCCTTACACAATTCTGAATTAAGCCTGTAAAATACAATTATTTGAGTGGTTAAATGAGTTGGGCAGAAATGGAATTCCGTAATTTAGATTTAGGAGATAAACGTACCAAGAAAAGAGCCGTTAAATTTATTGAAACATTAGCTAAATCGCCAAAAGCAAGTATCCCTAAAGCTTGCCAGAATGGGACTAAAACACAATCGGTTTATCGGTTTTATAGTAATGAGAATGTAAACTGAGACAAGCTATTAAAAGCACATACGGAATGCCTATTTTTCTTGTTATCTGTTTTTGCTAGCATACTACGCTAATTTATCTACCCTTCTGAGAATGCTTGATAATAAATATTTCTTGGTAGTTATTTAACAATACTGTCTTTAAAAACTAGTTTTTAAATTTTATGAATAGAGAAATTATTGCTCTTACATCAATTCGTGGTGTTGCTGCTATTTGGGTTTTAATCTTCCATTATCTTATCCCAATAAATAGAGATGTTGCTTGTGTTTCCTGTTACATACCTTTTTTACAAAAAGGTGTTTTGGCTGTAGATCTATTTTTTATTTTGAGTGGTTATATTTTATCATTCGTCTATTACGATAAACTGTTTAACTCAAGGCATGAGCTTAGTAAATCTACTGTTATATTATTTTTGAAAGCTAGGCTATCAAGGGTTTATCCATTGCATCTTTTTACACTTAGTATCCTTGTATTATGGACTGGGATTATGTGTGAAGTTTTCCCTGAGTATTTAATGAATTCAAGAAACAATATTGAAACATTAATTTATAATATCTTTTTGGTTCAGTCTTGGGGGCTATGGGAGGATGCAAGCTGGAATAAGCCTTCATGGTCAATTAGTGCTGAATTTTTTGCATATTTAATATTTCCATTTTTCATCTCTTTTGTATTAAAAACGTACAAACAAAGAGTTGTTATCGTTGGGTTTATAATGATTATAGTAATGATTGTTTATAGGGATTTCTATGATAGTAAAACTTTTGGGTTCGGGGATGGCGAGGCTTTATATCGTTGTCTAGTTGAATTCATATACGGTGTGCTTGGTTTTGTTATCACTAAAAAAAGCAACTTTAAGTTTGTAGAGTTTCTTGAAAAAAGCTGGATACAAATAATATTAGTAATATTATTACTTTGCTCCATTTCATTGTCAGATTATGAAAGTCTAGTGATATTATTGTATCTACCTTTAATAATATCAATTTCTCACGACAATGGTTTTATATCTAACATATTAAAATATAAAGGTTTTCATTATTTAGGTGTTATATCTTATTCGATATATTTAAACCATGCCTTAATGTTGTTTGTTTATAGAGATATAAGAGTTTATTTCTTTGGATTCCCTACATCTTTAGGCCTAATGACTGAGTCAATCATATTTTTAATACTAACTGTTTGTACCATTTTAGTGTCTCACCTAACTTATACGTATATTGAAGATCGCTTGCGTAAAAAATTAAAATAAAGTGTTATTGATTCAGCTGTATTACAAAAAGGTAAGCGTTTAATATTCGGCATAATTTCCTGTCGTCTAAAATCATGCCACATTAGCAGTTGCATAAACACTTGAAAAATATCATTTATGAAACAATCATGGAGAAATATTGATCAGAATATGGTCATCACGAGATTTGCTAATATGCGCCCAGCCTGTCAGAATTTCTCTGTTAAAATCATGCTCAATACGATCAAACCCCATAATAAAAACATAGACATTTTTAAGTGGTGGCCATGAACCATCGGTTAAATGCCCCCTAATGCTCAAAAGAAAATTTTCTAATGCGGGGCCACTGAAGGTTTTGCGTGGACTATCTCTTTGAAAGGCTTTTATGTTTTGATATTTATCAGAAACATTTAAAGGCTGCATAGTAGGGTGAACAAATGTCATTGGTACAAACTTTGGGCCAGATAAAATGGCATAAGATGAGACATGCTTTAATGGTGGCTGCCAGGCTTCATGTTGTTCTAGTGTATTGATGATTAGACGAGTATAGGGTTGTGCGGTAGCACTAAAAACAGTAGCGCCCATTTCGATAGAATCAAATACTTTAATAATCTCGGCAGTTTTTTGGTTAAATTTTTGCCATTGGTAAGTGAGACCTGTTGATATTGTAATGGCCAACAGAACAGCTAAAATAGCAACTAATCGATCTGTATTTATATCGTTTGATTTAACATCAATACTGGCAATACCTAATAGTGCTATTGCCGGTGCTAGCCTGCTATAGACAAAGTGCACTTCCATAATAGTTCCTGGCAGCACAATATACGCTAGCATCATCATTATCGTAGCTAGTATCAAAGATGGTGAAAAGTTTAAACGCTTAGTAGCGTAAAGATAAATGGTAGAGCTTAATAGGCTTAGCCAAAATACAATATCAAGCCATGTAACACCTGTCAGAAGGCTATATATGGCTGCTAACGGCTTATCGCTACGAGAGCCTGGGTATATAATGCTTGAGCCGTTTACTTCAGCTGTTGGTGATAAAAGCAAAAATAGGGCTATTGCAATTAGAAAAGGTATGGCTGAAATAATGAGATAACTTATGGATGTTTTAAACCCTTTTTGCCGCCAGCGACTTATAGAGTTATGAATTTCAACTGAGCCAACGATAACCGCAAAAATCCCGAAGGCTGCGAAATGCAGCATAATAAGCAAGAGTGATATGAGCAGGGTGAAAATTAGCCTGTGAACCTTGGATATTATTAATAGCCATACTCCTGCTGCAAAAAATGCGACACCCATTCCAAAAATATAATTAAAAAAGCCATAGCGAAACATAGCATTGAATAACAGTGCAACTACTAATAAAGGCCATGGAGAAAACCTTTTATGTACTGCTTTGTGTAACATCATGGTGCCAAACAAGACAGAGAGGAGGCTTAGTGCAACAAAGATACGGGAAGCATTTTCCGGCCCAACAATATTAGAAAGGGGAATAGCAACCATATCCATGGCCATATTAGGTAATAAAAAGCTGCCGACCTTATAAAATTCACTGTAAACGGGTGAATCTAAATCAGAAAGTATAATGATGCGAGCCAGGTGCCATGGGTAATCATTAAGAGGTGGGTATTGGGTTAGATAAACAGGGGTAATCACTAATATGGTAATAAATAGGACAATGATTGAACCACTTAATGGTGTCCAGTGTGTCAGGTTTTTCATAATCCCAGTCTTGTTGATTGCAATGAATTAAATTTTTTATCCAATCCTTTTTCTTTGCGATATTGTCTGAATTTATCTATGTTTTTATAGAATATTTCAAAGGTTGCTTTTGATACGCGAGCATCTTTTGCCAAATAAATTCTTCCTTTGTGCTCAAGTATTATTTTGTCGAGCTCATCAAGTAATGCAAACAGGTTTGGTTCAATTTTAAAATCCAGAGCAAGTGTGTAACCTTCTTGAGGAAAGGACAGATAATTCTTGTTGCCCTTTCCAAATAGTTTTAATACGGCTAGAAATGAACCCATGCCAGATTTAGCAATACAGCTTAGTATTTTTTGTAGTCCTTCGTAGCTTTCTTCTTTGGGTAATACAAATTGGTATTGAACAAAGCCATTTTTTCCGTAAATTCTATTCCATTGATGGATTGCATCTAGTGGATAGAAAAAACAATCCAAATCGACTGTTGACTTTATGGTTTTTTTAAATTGTTTGTTGTAGTAAAAGAAATTAAATGCTTTTACTGTTAGCGAGTTTAAAATGAACGATGGGAAATTAAAGGGAACAGAAAATTTGAGTTTATTTTTTTGCTTCAGATTGCCATCGTTAGCATGTTCGCCCTCTACAATAATGCTTCTTCCAATGTTTTTTCCTTTTTGCAGGCAATCTATCCATGCTACCAAGTAGCTTGATTCTCGATATTTTTCGAAAAGTTCAAAAGTTTCTTTTAAGTTTGAGGATTTAATGCAGGTTTGATCAATGTTGGCAGAGTTTATTTTTTGTAATTGTATTTTTGCATCAAGAATAGGACCGGTTAACCCCATTCCACCACAAGTCACTAAGAACAGTTCAGTATTATTACTTTTAGAACAGTTGATGATTGTGTTATTGGTAGCATCTAGAATACTGATGTCAGTGACATGATCAGAAAAACTTCCTTTTAAATGTTGGTTTTTCCCATGGGCGTCAGCAGCAATAGCGCCACCGACACTGATAAATTTAGTGCCTGGCGATACTGGTAAAAACCAACCTTGAGGAAGGTAGGTTTTAATGATTTCATCAAGCAGCATGCCGCAAGTGACATGTAATATACCTGTTTTTTTATCAAATCCTAAAAAATGACGATATTTGGAAGTATCAATAACCGTTTTTGCTAGTGAACTGTCTCCATAGCTTCTTCCATTGCCGCGGGTAATGGTTTCTGTGTGTTTTACTAGCGGATACAAATCTTTAGGATCTTCAAAAGTTACACTCTTGGCATCTATCGTAGGATAGAAATTCCATGCAGTTAATTTCATGGGGAATTACCTATTATTTTATTAAGCAGTTTTTGCGACAAGTAAGTACACAGTAACAACCCGAGCCGTATTGTCTGTCTATTTGGCCTTTTAAGCCGTCCTTGGCAATTGAGAACAAGGATCTATTTTCTGACTGGAGTCAATCTCAAGTTCTTTCATCATAAAAGCTAATAATTCTTGGTATCTTTCAAAATAATGATATCTAGTCAATTTTTCTAAAATTAATGAAAATTGTTTACCGACTTGATTTTCAAAAGGGCCTGTTTAATGTTCAAGGAGTAGCCGAGGCGTTGGTGGATTAAGATTGTCGAACAATGTTACAAAATTAAAAGCTCTATCCACATTAATGATTCCAATTAATAGTGTAAGTAATAATATATAACTATTAAAAACTATACGCCATGATATATTTTTGCGGCTAAAAAAATAGGCACTACCTAAGAGCATGGCAAAAATAGGAAAATGTGAGTGTGCAGAGTAAAGGTAAATACTCCCTCTGTATTGGTAAGAAAGGTGAAAAAAAACATTAAATAGAGTGACTACTAACAATGATAGGATCAGAGGACGAATTTCTTTTTGCCACAGTCCCACGGTGATACTAGTAATCAGTAATGTAATCCATAGGATAAATGCTAAAGATCCTGATGTTGATTTATACCAGCCTCGGAAATCATGCATATCAATGCCTTCAGGCAAGCGAATTATAGTAAATTCAGGAGAAACAAATGAATGGGCAAAAAAACTTATGAGCACATGTTCTATCCCAAGTTTTTCTCCTTTGGGGTTTTGCCAGTAAAGATTTTTCATTGCTCCTATTGGATCGGCAATAATTTTTAGTAATTGGTCATTCCACACTAATACGATAAGAATGAAAAAGATACCGCCAACAAATAAAAAAAATGCCAATGTTCTATTTAGAGCACTCACTAATGGACGATTTTGATACCAAATCATTATTTCAGAAATTAATGAATGAACACCATTTGTTACTGTTGTACCAATATTCATAACGGACACAACTAGGCGAAACCGTATTAACTGGTTGGGAGAATGCATTCGAAGAGGTGTTAAGCACCATACAAAAGCAATAAAGAACAAAGCAAAACCGTATGAGTCAATTATAAAGGCGTTGAATAATTGGCTGCTGCTAATTCCAAAAAGGAGGGTTAAGCATATAGACTCAACTCTTGGTAAGCGGGTAAGTCGAAAAAAATTAAAAACTAAAACAACGGTTCCAGATCCAATAATTGCTTTTGCTAAACTTGCTGAGGTTCGAACATCAAAACCAGCGAGTTGAAATGGCCAAGCTAAAGGGTGCAATAAGTATAATAACGGATGCTTTGGCCCTCCTTTTACAAAGCGTTCAGGATAAAGACTATGATCGCCAGCAAACATAGCAACAAAACGAGCAGGGTCAAGGTCAAACCCATAATTATAATAAAATAAAAAGTCTCCTTGTGCCAAGCGAAAGGCTAGAACAGAATATAAGATAAAAAAAACTATAAAAAGGGTTAAACCAATACGGACATCAAATTTGTTACTACAAATCAGACTAAGAGTATTAATGTTTTTTTGTCTAAATAATAAGTTGAATTCTTCTTTAATATTCGATTTCAATGTATTGAAAAAATGAGACATGTTATTAACCTTAGTTAAGTTTTATTACATAACCATGTACAAACCACAGTTTGAAAGTGTATTTTAATTATGAGGTTAAAGTAAAGTTAATTTCAAATTACCATGTCATTAAACTTTAGCTTAAAGGTGAGGTGAGTTTAACCATACTGATCAGATTCTTAGCTCTCTCTTGTTGGGTGGTATTTAAACAAAGGAAAGGAGAGCGCTTAAAAAACCTACAATTCTCAATTAATTCGTTCGAAAACTAAGTAATCATGACTATACCATAACATCTCAAAATGTGACTTTTCTGTTACCTTCAATCCCCCCTCAACACCCCATTGAATAATTGATTCTATAGGGACATAGTTAATCCATTCACGAGCCAATACCAAATCATGAAGTTTGTTTGCAATTGCTTTCCAGTGAGGTGTGCTTGCAATATCCTTATAGAGTAGTTTGCCGCCTGGCGGTACTTTATCTACAATGCGAGAAAAAAGGGCTTTTTGTTGATTTGGCTCTACATGGTGAAATACATCAATTACTGATATGAAATCAGGTTGGTTATCTGGCCAAGGGTCATGAGCATTAAGGAATAGAAATTCAATATCATGATTGTCAGGTAGATTTTCAGCCATTGAGTTTGCAAGTTCAATAGCTATTTTTGAATAATCAATTCCAACACCTGATAAAATTTGTTTTCGATGTGCAAGTATGGCTAGAAACAAACCTGCTCCACATCCAACATCAAATACTTTTGCATTGCGAGGGACTAAATCAATTAGTAAGTGAAAGGGACAAATATATGAGCGCCAACGTTGGCTGAAACGAAAAAAAGAAGGCCCATTATTGTATAATTCAGATGCAATTTGTTTAATCTGGGCTTTATTTAATGATGTAACCTTAGTTTTATTCATAGATGTTCCTGCATATCATGGTATTTGTTTTTATATAAAACTGAGTTGCTTAATCCTAATGTTTTATTTAATGTTGACAGTATTTCTAGTATGTTTTTTGGTAGCAAAGCTGAGCTTCTGTGGACCTTAGTCTCCAGCCTGAAGTATTTATAATATACCCAAAATAAAAATCACTCACTTTTGCTTGAGTCGAGCGGACAGATCTTTTTTTGTGGTTGAGTTATAGGTAGCAGAAGAAAGGTCAAAGCTTTCCATGATGTGTTAATCAGATTAGATAATTGTAACTTGTTAGTACCTCAATATTCAACAGAACAATTGACCTTCCCCATCTGGATTAGTCATTGTCGTCCAGATATTTATACCTAACTAGGTTTTAAAGAATAAAGAAAGTATGATAACTGGCTTAAAACTTATATGATAGGAATATTAACGAAAAATTAATAATTAAGAGAATACAAATAATCCATTGGTGTTTTTTACCGGGTAGAGGCACTAATTTTTCGAGTTTTTTAATACAAATACAAAAAAATGATAGAAACTTTTACATTTGGTATGCAGTTAATATCAATAACATACCTATGTTATTGGGCTAATAAACAAGAACATGAAGAAGAGTAGAGTGAATGCGTGATCTTGTCTTAATCAGCATATTACCATTGTTAGTCTATTACGGGGTTAAGCGTCCCTTTATTGGTGCCGGACTGTGGTTGTGGTCATCAGCTTTTAATGTTAATAGGCTGGTATATGGGTTTGCTACATCAATCACCTACAACCGCTTATTTGCAATAATTACTATAATAGGGTTTTTGTTAAGTAAAAATAAGCCAAAATTTTCATTAGATAAAGTTTCATTGTTAATCTTGTTTTTTTTTATTTGGGCAACCGTATCATCCTTTTTAAGCGATGCCGACCAGGAAACTGTGTGGTTGAAATGGAATGAATTTTTAAAAATCATCATGTTTTATTTGTTTGCTATAGCAATTTTGCAGAGCAAAAAGCATTTAGAATTTATGATGTGGGTGCTCGTGCTATCTATTGGTGCATTGGCTGGAGCTGAGGGTGTAAAGTTTATTGTGTCAGGCGGCGCTCATAGAACTGGTGGTATCTCAGGTATAACAGGAGATAATAATTTTTTTGCAGTTATGATTTTAGTAATGCTACCTATGGCGATGTATTTAATTTCACAAACACAAAATCTAATTGTTAAAAATGGATTAATTGCGTTAACTATATTTATTGTTTTTGGACTGATTAGTACATACTCTCGGTCGGGTTTTATCGGTTTGGCTGTCTTTACTCTTTTTGCTTTGAATAGTAGTAAAAGAAAGGTGTTATGGATACTACTCCTATCAATTACCATTTATGCAGCCATGAATTTCTTACCTGAAGAATGGTTTAATCGGATGGATACTGTTGAAACTGCTGAAGAAGATGGTTCTTTTATGCATAGAGTGGTGGTATGGAAAATGTGCACAATCATAGCACTAGACAACCCTTTTTTTGGTGAGGGGTTTAGGGCCATAGAAAATCTTTTAGTTTGGCAGAAATATGTGCCTGATTATCATTTGTTAGACTTTATTATCACTCCTGAGGTGAAATATTTTGAACCTATACGTGCAGCACATAGTATTTATTTTCAAGTGTTAAGTGATCATGGGTTTGTTGGTTTATTCATTTTTATGCTTATTTTATTTTCAACTTATATAAAAATTGGAACTATCAAAAGAAGAGCAAAAAAAAACAATATGGATGACTGGGTCTTTACTTTGCTATCCATGTTAAGAATTTCTATCATTGTTTATTGTGTTTCTGGTGGATCGGTTGCTGTTGCTTATTTTGATTTTCTTTATGCGATATTTGCTATGGTTTATGTATTGGATAACCGAATTGTGGTAAAAGAAATTAGTAACAGAGATCTTTTAGCGGAGAATAAATTATAATATGAATGCTCTTTATGTTGACTTAGATGGGACGTTAATTAAAACTGATATTTTATATGAGTCAGTTTTTCTCTTAATTAAAAAAAATTTTTGGTATCTTTTTTTACTTCCATTTTGGTTGTTAAAAGGGAAAGGTAAACTAAAATACAAAATTTCTCAATTAGTGGATATTAACCCTAAGACACTTCCATATAATGAGGATTTTTTAGACTATTTAAAAGGGGAGCATTTTAAAGGTAGGGAATTGGTTTTAGCAACAGCAACAACAGAAAAATATGCTAAGGCCATTGCTGATTATCTGGATATTTTTAGTCATATTATTGCTAGTTCGGCTGATCAAAATGTATCTGGGAGTACAAAACTTAAATTAATTATTAGCCAAACAAAGGAATTCGAATACGCAGGAAATGCTATGATTGACATGCCAATTTTTCGACAAGCACAACAGTCAATAATTGTAAACCCAACTTTTTTACTTAAACGAAAAATGTCTAAAATAGACAATAAGTCAAAGGTATTTGAAAATAAGGATAAAATAGGGATTGCCGCATTTAAAGTAATAAGAATGCATCAATGGGTGAAAAATAGTTTACTTTTTATTCCCCTAATAATGGCGCAGCAGTTTAATAATATTGATGTAGTGCTGAATGTAATAATAGCATTTATTTCATTTAGTCTACTTGCATCAGCAACATATATTATCAATGATCTTATTGATATACCAAATGATAGAGAGCATATAAGAAAAAAGAACAGGCCTCTGGCCTCTGGAGATTTAACTATACCATTAGCTATTTTAATAGCAATAGCATTTTTTACGGTGGCATTTCTACTTGCAATTAATATTAATATAGATTTTATTTATGGACTTATGTTTTATTTGGTGATGACTCTTGTATATTCATTTAAATTTAAAAGTTACATTTTAATTGACACAATTTCATTAGCAATACTATATACCACTAGAATATTTGTTGGTGCACTAGTTATAAATGTTCTACCCTCTGTATGGTTAATTGCATTCTCAATGTTTATTTTTTTCAGTTTAGCGTTAGTAAAACGGTGTAGCGAATTATTGGCATTAGATACAGAATTAAAAATACGAACTCCTGGTAGGGATTACACGGTACAAGATTTATATATATTGGCTTGTATGGGAATAACTAGTGGGTTTATGAGTATCTTGGTGGTAGTTTTATATCTACATCAGATGCTAAGTGTCAACCAATACACATATCCAGAGCTTTTATGGTTAATCTGTCCACTGCTTTTGTATTGGATTGGACGGATGTGGATCAAAACATTTAGAAATGAAATGCATGATGATCCCATTGTCTTTAGTATAAAAGACAGAGGAAGTTTAATATGTATCACTAGTGTATTTTTTATTATTGCCTTAGCCATATTATTATGACTATTAAAGTTTTTATTTATATTATAGTGAGTATTTTTTTATCAGCATCAGCACAAATAGCTCTAAAGCTAGGGATGATGAAATATAAACTACATGCTATACATGCTGAAACATTGATACAAAAAATATGGTTAATAACGAGTAACTTTTATGTGCTAACTGGTGTTTTCTTATATGTCATAGGGATGATTGTTTGGTTGGCTGTATTAATTAATATAGATGTTAGCAAGGCTTACCCATTTGTTGGATTGGGTTTTATTTTTACTATGGTACTTGCTTATTTTATTTTAGGTGAACAGATCAGTTTAATCCGGATGATAGGTGTAGCCCAAATTATTTTAGGTGTAATACTTATCAGTAGAAGTTGATTTGAAAGCTAAATAAAATGGATGATTTAGTGGGTGTTATTTTTATTCAGAGCCCCCCCCTTCTAAAGCATAGGTATCTACATAAACTTAAAAACTTTCTTCAAAGGGATATCTACTAGAGTGTAGGTAAGTAGAGCAAGGACGGAGCAATTTTTGAGAAGGTTGGATGGGGTAGAGCCGAAATTAATCTAGCAGGAGAGAACTATTTGTGTTTTGTGGAGCTTTATATTATCGACTTTTTTAAATAAAAAACCTATTCATGATTACTAATTTCAATGATGCTTATTAAAAGTACTACTATATTTAACTGAGAAAAATTATTGTCAATCTATAAAATGGTTTTTTTTTACTTACAAATATATTTAACCCTAAAATTAAAAAAAACATGAACTCAAACAGTTTGAATACCCTTTTCCAGAGCTAGATAAAACCCTATTTTTTACATATACAAGTACAGAAACAAGTCACGCAATAACAAAAGACAATGAAGATTTTATAGGTTCAATAGGAACTTTTATATATAAAAAGCTTTATGGTAATGCAGCATTAGAAGCAGTATATAAGGATGTTATAAATAACCAGTTTAGACACTCTAAATGTATAGGGCATTAAAAAATGTCGAAAAATAGAAGATAAATGGAATAAAAAGTGAACGAAATACTTAACAAAATTTTAAGAAGTTTTAACAAAAAACGTTTTGACCTTGCTATTTTAGGTGTTTTAAAAACACCTCCTATAGAATATAGA
>Ga0209826_1002463_pt1 | contig 12113 bp, 9 predicted proteins | sample GOMGulsemesocosm_5_FD_184637 | JGI IMG/M metagenome (GOLD analysis project Ga0209826, IMG submission 184637) | Methane-oxidizing microbial communities from mesocosms in the Gulf of Mexico - GOM15C Gulf of Mexico (SPAdes) (version 2) | ecosystem: Environmental > Aquatic > Marine > Cold seeps...
TTTTAATATTTGAGGACTATTTAGATTCCGGCGAACCTGTTGAATCGTTTTGTGGTCGGTTAGCGCGTGCCGCTTAAGTATCCTGACATAAAAAAGAGCAAGTGATTAGCCTGTCCTCTAGGGTTTAAGGCATCGCTCTAATTAATTCCACTGTAAGTAGGCCGTGAAAGATTGCGCTGTCCTCGAGATTCGTCCAGCATCGACTGCCTTGCATAAATCAATAACGCTAGTGCTTAGTATCGCCTTTAGCTCGTCGTATCTAACGGCATATTTTGGCTGAACTTAACTAACTTTTGAAATGTTGGGCTCATTAGTATATTGCCAGCATCGTGTGCCAATTTGCTCATTGACTTGCTCATGCCGCTACCTCTATAAATTCTTTAAATTACAAAGCCACCCTATAAACCTATGGCGACTCGATAATTATTTTATGGTACGTTTGACTGTTGTTTGTTTCAGATTATTCAAGTAATGCAGCTAGTAATCTGAATATTTGCTCTGTGGCTTTGAAAAAGTCAGGGAAGAAATGAATTTACTCATCATCAGTTATAACTTTGAGCGAGTGTTAAGTATTATAAGTGTTGAGGATTTTTACGCTTACTGGCAACAGCGAAAAAGAACTGCCAAAATTAATGATAAGGAAGCTATTTGTCGTGTTTTTGGTCAATAACAGTGATTTTATTGTCAATTAAGGGGGCGTCAGGAATCTTATGCATTCAACTTGAAAAATTCAGAATTTATCAAGTTGAATAACATATTCTTTCACAGCCTCTCTGCGTGATAATGTAGTTTGTGACGCTTAGCATCACGAAACGGAGGGTATCACTGCCATTAAGTTAAAGCATGCGCCCCATATTATATTAATCTTAGGAAGCAGAATTAAATTACAAAGGCGAGATTCGCACATTATTTACCTTTCGTTTCTTAATTTAAAGGCGGGCTGAAGCCTGCTTTACTGTATTCCTGCTTTCATAGATGGATAATATTTACTCTTAATCAACCAGACAATTTCTTGCTGATACGCTGCAAAAATGTCGGATGTAAAAGTTCTTTAATCCGCTGAGTTTCGCTCGACTCTGGTGCGATACTTTGCATGCTGGTAAATAATTCTTCTGCCTGTTCGGGCTGATTTTTGTCTGCATAATACTGACAAAATATCGAAGTAAAGGCAGTGTACTCGGTAATATGAAATTGATTTCTTTTTGGGTATAGCGATTTCAAATCATATTGTTGGCCGAAAATATTAGGGATTTCATCGGGATTATCTTCTGCTAAACATAACCTAGCGTAGTTACAGCGAGCAAAGATATTTTTTGGATTTTTCTGGTAATTTTTAGCAATAATGAGTTTTTGCTTTTTTGGGTCAACTCGTCCGTAAGCAATAGCCAAACAACTGTAAATCAAAGGTAGCGGATAAGATTCTACTAATTCTAACAAGCGAGGAATAACTTCTGCGCCATTGATTTCGGCTTGTTCTGAGATTGCGTTAAATTCGTCTTGAATGTCTTGTGGCAGATTACGAAAGCGTTGATCTAAAATCGGCGCATTGGTGATTTCATAAGTTGCAGTATCGGCGACTGGATTGTAATTAAGTATATGTTGCTTTATTCTTGTTTTTTTTGACATAGTTTTTATTAGCCGAAGGCGGTTTGTGAATGTGTTAAAGGCTTAAGGGTAAGGCGGACTTCAGCCCGCTTGTATACTCAGGTTTATATTAGCGGACTGAAGTCCGCCCTAGCTTTTTATATTTTACCCTGTGTTTGGGATTGAGAAAAATAATTGCTGAGCTAGTTTAATACTGGTAGTTTAAAAGCTGTATTTAACTATAAATCAGGCTTATGAGCGATTTTGACCAAGCACGAGAAATAATTGGCAAGTTACAAACGAATTTAGGCTTAGTGATTTTAGGTCAACAGCGTACTTTGCAATGGCTGTTGGCAGCATTTAGTGCAGGTGGGCATGTTTTACTGGAAGATGTGCCGGGCACTGGGAAAACCACTTTAGCCAAGGCTCTGGCTTTATCTTGTGAAGCTGACTTTCAGCGAATTCAATTTACCCCTGATCTATTGCCATCGGATATTTTAGGCATTTCTATTTTTGATCAACAGCAGCAAAGCTTTCGCTTTGAACAGGGGCCGGTGTTTTGTCATATTCTATTGGCGGATGAAATCAATCGCGCTTCACCTCGCACGCAGTCGGCACTGTTAGAGGCAATGGCGGAAAATCAAGTGAGTATTGAGCGCAATATTCGTCGTTTACCAACGCCATTTTTTGTTATTGCTACGCAAAATCCAGTGGAATTCCATGGTACGTATCCCTTGCCTGAAGCGCAATTAGATCGTTTTTCGATGAAATTCAGTTTGGGTTATGTGTCACAAGAGCAAGAAGTCGCGATTTTGCAGTCACAAGGCCAAGCGCATCCTGTTGAAACTTTAACGGCTTGTATTAAATTTACCGAGTTACAGTTATTACAGCAGCAAGTGAAACAGGTGCCGATTAGCTTGGAATTGCAGCGTTATATTGTCGCGTTAGTGGCGGCAACGCGCAGTGTTGAACAGGTTAAATTAGGCGCTAGTCCGCGTGCTTCATTAACTTTAATGAAATGCGCACAGGCTTTGGCTTTAATTGATGGCTATGATTTTGTTACGCCTGATGTGATTCAAGAGCTAGCTGTGCCCGTGATTGCACATCGTTTGGGGCTAGAAGCGCAAAGCCAGTTTTCAGGTGTTGATGCGGAAGCGTTAGTACGTGATATTGTCCAGCAAGTGCCTGTGCCGGTTTAGTGATGTTAAGCTGTTGGTTATTGCGCCAATATGTGCGGGTGTTTCGTTTAAGTCGTTGGATGCGTTTGCATTTTACCCTGATGGGTAAGCTATGTTTGATCGTCTGTTTAGTGGCGGGTGTGTATGGCGTAGATACTAAAGCGAGTACGACTTATCAGTTGTTTGTGTTTGTACTGGTGGTATTGGTTTTTGCTTTATTAGGTAGTTTGTTTAATCGCTTAAAGGTGACTATTACGCGCCAGTTACCGTTCTATACGACGGTTGGCGAAGCTTTGGTTTATAGCATAACTGTCAGCAACAGCACTAAAAATAATTATCGTGATTTAGCTTTAATTGAGCAATTAAGAGAGCATTTCCCTAATAGCTCGGAGTTAGCTGATTTTTATCAATTGGCTGATAAACCTTGGTATAAAAGAGCGGTGAGTTTTCGTCATTGGCGGCGTTATCTTATTTATCAGCGCGGTGCTTATATTGATGAGCAAATTGTTGATTTTCTCGGAGCTCAGCAGTCAGCGCAAGTTAAATTATCCTGTACTCCTCTAAGGCGTGGAAAATTAAATTTCTCAGGGGCGTATATTGCGAAAGCGGATTTACTGGGTTTATTTAGGCGCTTGTATTTCGCGTCTCAAGTGCAAAGCTGCTGGGTATTGCCTCGGCGTTATCCGGTTAAATCTTTGGCTTTAAGTGGCAAACGACAGTATCAATCAGGTGGCGTTAGTTTGGCAAATTCGGTAGGCGATTCATCTGAATTTATGTCTTTACGCGAGTATAGGCAGGGGGATGCTTTAAATCGGATTCATTGGAAGAGCTTTGCGCGGCAAGGTAAGTTGATTGTTAAAGAGTATCAGGATGAATATTTTGTGCGCAGAGCTTTAGTGTTAGATTCTGATCTAGGCTCGCTCAATCGGGAGTTGTTTGAGGTGGCAGTTTCGGTCGCGGCATCGTTAGTTATGAGTGAACGGCAGCAGGATTCTTTGTTGGATTTAATGTTTGTTGGTCATGAGGCGCACCGTTTCACAGCAGGACGAGGTGTAGGTCATTTACCACATTTACAAGAGATTTTAGCGGCAGTTCAGCCTAGTGGTACGCAGTCCTTTGTTAAATTACAGGAAGCGGTGCTGATGCATATTCAGCAATGCAGTAGTTTAGTTTGCGTGTTATTAGATTGGGATACGCCGCGTCAGGAATTTATTCGTAAGCTGATGGCTCAAGGTATGCCGTTGGCGGTTTTTTTAATTCATGATGGAACGTTGATTAAGAGTGAATTAGATAATACCCCTGAGTATTTTTATTTGGTTGATGTACAGAATATTGCTAGGGACTTGGCGGCTTTATGATAGTGAGTTTAATGTCGCTTTTAGCTTGGGCTTGGTTAACGCAAAACTGGTTTGTCGCCGCTATTTTATCTTTGCTGATGTTAGGGCGATTTTTTAGTGCTTGGCGCTGGAACCTCAAATCGGCACAGTTTTATCGTATTGGTGACTTTGTTACTGTGCTGTTTGTGGCTTCATTGCTTTATTTTGCTATTGTGCATACTGATCAGAGGCCGGTTTTTATTTTATTGGAATGGCTGCCTGCCTTTTTTGCACCGATATTATTGGCACAATTATATAGCGTGCATAATCAATTACCGATGGGGACTTTGTTTTATTCGGTGCGTAAAAGAGAGCAGCAAGAGTCACTGGATTTTCAGTTGCCTTATGCTGCTATTTGCTTGTTGGCAGCTGGTGCAGCTAATGAGTCATCTTGGTTTTATTTTGCGGTAATGGCGGTGTGTTTCAGCGCTATTTTATGGGAGGCTCGGTCAAAAAATAGCCCTGTTGTACTTTGGTTTGTTGTTATTGGATTGGCGGCTGGGATATCTTATGAGGGGCAGTTTGGTTTGCGTCAGCTGCAAGTGATAAGTGAAGACTTTTGGGTGGGGTTATTAAGCGACTGGCAAACCGATCCGTTTAAAAGTATGACTTCGATTGGTGATATAGGTGACTTGAAACTGTCGAATAAAATTGAGTTTCGCGTTAAGTCATCTGAGTCTTTATTGCTGTTGCAATCTAGTTATGATCGTTATTTAGGTCAGTCGTGGCTGGCTTCGAAGCGTATTTTTAGTGAACAGCCTAATTATTCAGTGCCCGCTAAAAATAGGCGGATAAAACAATTAGACGTATTTCAATCAGTTGAACGCACGACGATATTAGCCTTACCTAGTGGTACTGTGGATATTAAGGGCTTAGAAGGAGCGAAATTACAATACACGCCATTAGGTGCGGTTAAGCTAACTGAAGCGCCTGATTTTGTTAATTATCAGGTAGATTATACGGGGCAAGAGCTTGCTAAAACGAGTGAGCTGGATTTACAAATACCGCCACAGCATCAAGCTTGGCTGGCGATTATTAAACAAGCATTACAACTTGAGCAGCAGGAGCCGGCTCAGATTGCTTTGGCGATTAAACAATATTTCCAAAGAAATTATTATTACAGTTTATTTTTAGGCAAAGAAGCGAATGCAGATAAAGCCTTAAAATCGTTTATGCTAGAACGTAAAGCAGGGCATTGCGAATATTTTGCGGTTGCTAGTGTCTTGTTATTGCGCAGTTATGGTATTCCAGCGCGTTTGGCGAATGGCTATGCGATGCAGGAATATAGTGAGGCGGAGCAGTTGTATATCGTGCGCCGCCGGCATGCGCATGCTTGGGCAATAGCGGCAATTAATGGGCAATGGCAAGCTGTTGATGCTACGCCAGCGCAATGGTTGGATATGGAAGAAGATCAGGCGGATTATTGGCAACCTGTTTACGACTTGTTTTCTGCTGTACATTTTTATTATAAGCAATGGCGTTACCAGCAGGCACAATCCAATGATGATAGTGGTGATCAGTTTATTCAACTGCTTGTCGCTGCTGTGTTAGTTGTGCTTTTATTGTGGCGTTTGTGGGTTTCAAGGCAGCATTTATTACGTACTAAACCTAAGCAAGGCATGTCGTCAAATGCATTTAACTATCCTGGGCAAGATTCAGATTTTTATTTAATTGAGAAATCCTTGGTGGGTACGGATTTGGCGCGTAGGGAAAATGAGGCTATTGTTGTGTGGTTGAAACGATTGGATGCCCCAGCTTTAATGGAGATCAGTAAATTGCATTATAAATATCGTTTTGGTACTGATAATTTTAGTGTGGCTGAGAGGGCTAAATTAAAACAGGCTGTGAGATGCTGGTTAGCACAAGAATATAAAAGAAAAACGCCTACTCTCTAATCAAGTAGAGGTAGGCGTTTTTATGTGGAAAAAAGTGCTGAGTGATTAACTCAATACTTGAAATACCTTATTTGGCTGTCGCTGAGCTACGAGAGCGTGATCTATTACGACGGTTTTGGCTACTTGGGCTATTGCCTTGTTTGTTAGTGCCAGAGCGCTGTCCATCGCGGTGTTCTACTCTTGGTTTTTTCGGTTTTTTAGCCTTGAACGGGCGTGTATCTAAGCGTGATTCCGGTAAGCTATGTACAGGATCAAAACCTTCAATAATCTCACGAGTGAGTAGCTGCTGAATAAGGCGCTCAATATCAGATAGTTGCTCAAATTCATCGGCGCTTACTAATGATACGGCTTGACCTGATGCACCTGCACGACCAGTACGACCAATACGGTGTACATAATCTTCAGGCACATTCGGTAAGTCAAAATTTACTACTTGAGGGAGTTGGTCAATATCTAAACCACGCGCGGCAATATCTGTCGCAACTAAAACTCGCACTGTACCTGCTTTAAAATCAGCTAAGGCCCTGGTGCGTGCACCTTGGCTTTTATTGCCATGAATGGCGGCAGATTGAATGCCTTCTGTTTCTAAATGGCTGGCGAGTTGGTTTGCACCGCGCTTTGTTCTGGTGAACACTAGCACTTGTTGCCAGTTATGTTCATTGATTAACTTTGTCAGTAACGGGGCTTTCTTCTTTTTATCAACCGGACAAATCCATTGCTTGACTGTTTCTGCCGTTGTGTTGCGAGGGCTGACCGACATTTCTACAGGGTTGTGGACAATGCCTTTTGCCAACTGGCGAATCTCATTTGAGAAGGTGGCAGAGAATAATAAGTTCTGACGTTGCTTAGGTAAAAAGGATAATATTTTACGAATATCGTTGATAAAGCCCATATCTAACATGCGGTCAGCTTCATCTAGAACTAAGATCTCTAGCTGTGAAAATCTAACGGCATTTTGGTTGTATAAATCTAATAATCGACCCGGTGTTGCTACTAGAATATCTACGCCGCCGCGTAGGCGCATCATTTGTGGATTTATTTTTACGCCACCAAAAACAACCGCAGACTTTAACGGTAAGTTTTTACCATAGTTAGTGATGCTTTCTTCAACTTGAGCCGCTAGTTCACGTGTTGGAGTTAAAACTAAAGCACGTACTTGGTTAGCTGGTGCGCGTTGACCTTTAGAGAGTAGTTCTAATAAAGGTAATGTAAAGCCCGCTGTTTTTCCCGTGCCAGTTTGCGCGGCAGCCATAACGTCATTGCCTTCGAGAATTGCTGGAATTGCTTGTGATTGTATGGGGGTGGGTGTGTCATAACCTTGTGCGGTTACAGCTTCAAGAATTGGGGGGGATAGGCCTAGGGAGGCAAAACTCATAGATTTTCTCTTTTAAATTGGAATTATTTTTTGCGATAGGAAGGAAATGATGCCCGAAAAACGGGCATGATGACTGTTCCATTTCTTAGTGCGGACAAGTAGTCTACAGGAACTTAGGTGTGGGCATGAAATAAATTACTACATTTCCTTGATAAATAAAAAATGCAGTTATTTCTGAGGTTTTTAATGGAGGTTTATTAGCTAAGCCTTTGGATTATCGCTAAAAACAGGCAGAAATAATGGTTGCCAAGTTTACTGATTATTTTAGGAGAGTTAATAGATGGCTTAGCGTAAAGCTTGCTTTACATTTAAGGCAAAAATTAAGGTAGGGTATGAATTGCGTGCCTTTCGCTGTAACAAGGTATGCGGTGCATCCCCTACATAAACTGAGCCGTCTTAAAAAATTTGCTGCTTATTATACGGTGAAGAGAGGTCGATATTTCAAGGGAGGGTATATAGGTAATGCTGTTGACTTAAGAATAAGCCACTTATCCAGAGGGAGAAGGTTGGGGTGAGGGGGTATAAAGCATGGTTTTATTCTCCTCCCCCAACCCTCTCCAACAAGAGAGGGCTTAAATCAACTAAGCGATGTCTCCTATGTGCTGAGTGTCAGATGCAATAGTACGGTTTTTATTGCGAATCCATTCACTCCAAGAGCCAGCATATAGTTTAGATCCGATTAATCCTGCTATTTCCATCGCCAATAAATTATGACAAGCGGTGACGCCTGAGCCGCACATATGCACGACTTTTGTGGCGGGTGTTTGACCTATTAATGCGCTAAATTGTTGCTGTAATTCAGCGGCTGGTAAAAACCGGCCTTGGGTGTCTAAATTCAATTGGAAAGGTCGGTTTAGTGCTTTGGGAATATGTCCGGCAACAGGGTCTAAAGGCTCGGCTTTACCTTGATAACGTTCGGCGGCACGGGCATCAATTAGTGTAATGCTATTTTTAGCTAGCTCTTGTTCTAATGTTTGCGTGTTCACTAAAGTTGAGCAGTTTACATACGGACGATAGATACTAGGGGGTGATTTAGGCAGGTGAGTTGTGATTGGGTGTCCTTGTTTTTGCCAGCACGATAAACCACCATCTAAAACGGCTACTTTTTCATGACCTAGATAGCGTAATAACCACCAGAAACGACCTGCAATAGCTCCACTCGCATCATCATAAATAACAATTTGACTGGTATTGGTCACGCCCCATTCGCCTAATTTTTTTACCAGTGTTTTGAAATCAGGTAAAGGATGGCGACCAGTAAATGAGCTAATAGCTGAGGACAAATCACGGTCTAAATGAGCGTATCTGGCATTAGATATATGACCGTGTCGATATGCTGTTTCACCGGCTTGGGTATCGGCTAAATTAAAACGCGAATCAAATATAAACCAGTTGTCTTGGCTGATATTGCTGGCTAAATCTTCGGGAGAGATGAGAGTAGTAAATGACATATTTAGACCGTTAAAATGATTTTGCCGATATGCTGGCTGGATTCCATTAATGCATGTGCCTTTTCGGCTTCAGCTAACGGAAAGGTTTGGTAAATGATAGGTTTTATTTGCCCCGTTGCCAATAAAGGCCAGACATTTTTTTGTAATTGTTGGGCGATTGCAGTTTTAAAATCGGTATTACGAGCGCGCAGAGTGGAGCCTGTGATACTCAAGCGCTTGAGCATAACGGGTAATAGGTTAATATCTGCCTTGATCCCATTTTGTAAGGCAATATGCACTAAACGGCCATCAAAATTTAGACATTTTATATTGCGTGGTAAATAATCACCGCCAATCATATCTAATATAACGTCCACGCCGTTGCCATTAGTGTGGCCTTTGATTGCATGAACAAAGTCTTGCTCATGGTAATTGATCGCTAGATCAGCGCCTAGTTCTAGGCAGAATTGACACTTTTCATCACTTCCCGCTGTAACGATAACGTTAGCACCAAAAGTTTTTGCAAGCTGTATCGCTGTCGTACCTATACCGCTACTACCTCCATGAATTAATACTGTTTCATTGGCTTTTAGTTGGGCGCGATCAAATAGGTTGCTCCAGACGGTAAAATAGGTTTCGGGCAATGCGGCGGCTTGTGTAAAGCTCAACCCTTCAGGGATAGGTAAACATAATAATACGGCCGCAGTGCAATATTCGGCATAGCCTCCGCCTGTTACTAAAGCGCAGACTTTATCGCCGATTTTTAAGTGCGATGGGGTGTTACTTAAATCAACAATGACACCAGAAATTTCTAAACCTAAAATATCCGAAGCCCCTTCCGGAGGAGGGTAAAGTCCGTGGCGCTGCATAATGTCGGGGCGATTTACACCGGCAGCATGGACTTTGATTAAGACTTCACCGGGTTTGAGCGTGGGCGTGGTGTGGTAAATGAGATTTAGCGCAGTTGGTGAATGAGATATAGCAAACATGAATGGTTACGGTAGTTAGGGGTGGTTTGAGGCTTTTAGTAATCTACACCTAGCGACTTAAGGGTGTGGAGAGTGATTTGACCCTCCGCTAAGTTGTTCTCTTTTTGGTAGCTTGCAATGGCGCGAACGGTACTTGCCCCGATAACTCCGTCAATAATCCCCGGGTTGTATCCTGCTGCTAATAATGCCTGCTGTAGCTTGCGCACGATAATAGGAGTGGTGTTAATGCTGCACAAAACAGCATGCCAATGTAAGAAACTAATCGCACCTTGGAGATCTTCTTGTTGTCCAGGGTCAGAAGGCGTTGATGGCATTAGGATTCTGACGTAACATTCCTTAGAAGTTATTTTGGAGGGGGGTAAGAGTAATGTTTCTGGAGATAATGAATCATTGGCGGTGCTAACGTATTCAGCATTAGTTGATTCAAGTTGACGACTACTAGCAGGGGAAGCCGTAGCTGATTGTAGTTGATGATTAAGTTTAGTGAGTTGTTGTATAGTTTTGTTAGATTTTGTGACTTCAGCCTCTAATTTGCTTTTTTGAATTTGTGTTTTATCAAGTTCAGCCTGTATTTTTATTAGCTTGCTATCGGTGATCGTAGCGCATCCAGATATAAAGAGTACAGAGGTGATAACGCTAATTTGTTTTTTTAATTTCATCATCTTACTTCCTTTGGTTTTTGTGTGGAGAGGAGGCGGTAAAGAATGAAGGGAGTTCTGTTATATTTGTAACAGATTATAAATGAAGGCTTTAAGTGACGTCTATTGTCTAGGGCTTGAGTATATACTTTTTCAGCTAAAGCCGTTATGCATAATGAGCTTAAGTGAGCTTCGGGAATTCTTATTGGTGGATGCAATAAACAGCAGAAAGTTTTCTCATATTATGGCCTAATAGCAACTTATTAAGTTTATGATCATATATAGAGTTCATGACTTGCCACTAAATACAGGAAATTCCTTTGAGCCAACTCCCTTTTTCTACACTTAAATTAAAACCCGGTTTATTAGACAATTTATCAACATTGGGCTATGAAGCGATGACGCCTATCCAGGCGCAAAGTTTACCGCATATTTTGGCAGGGAAGGATGTTATTGCCCAAGGTAAAACGGGCTCAGGAAAAACGGCGGCTTTTGGGCTAGGTCTGTTGGAAAACCTTAACGTCAAACGTTTCCGCATACAAACGTTGGTGCTTTGCCCAACTCGAGAGCTAGCTGATCAGGTTGCAACAGAGATTCGTCGGTTGGCACGTGGCATTCATAATATTAAGGTATTAACTTTATGCGGTGGAGTGCCATTTGGCCCTCAAGTTGGCTCATTGGAGCATGGTGCGCATATTGTAGTGGGCACGCCGGGCCGTGTTGATGAGCATTTACGCAAGGGAACTTTACGCCTTGATGATTTGAATACCTTTGTGTTAGATGAGGCAGACCGCATGATGGAAATGGGCTTTCAAGAGGCAGTAGAGGATATTGTCGATTTAATGCCTGAGCAACGCCAAACGTTATTATTTAGTGCGACGTTTCCTGAAGAAATAAAGTCTATCACTCAGCGTATTATGCTTGAGCCAGTGATGGTGAAAGTTGAATTTAAACATGACGAGCTCAGTATTAAGCAGCATTTTTATAAAGTTGAAGATAATGATCAACGTTTGACGGCGGTGCGCTTATTGCTTTTAATGCATAGGCCAGAATCGACTGTTATCTTTTGTAATACCAAGAAAGATGCACAGGATGTAGCTGATGAATTACATGATTTTGGTTTTAGTGTGCTGGCTTTGCATGGTGATCTGGATCAAAAAGACCGAGATCAAACGTTAGTGAGGTTTTCCAATAAAAGTGTCTCTATTTTGGTTGCGACTGATGTTGCAGCGCGTGGTTTGGATATTGATTCTTTGGATGCGGTGATTAATTATCATATTGCGCGTGATCCTGAAATCCATATACATCGTATTGGTCGTACAGGAAGGGCCGGCAGTAAAGGCATAGCTTGTTCTTTAATTAGCGATAAAGAAAGTCATAAAGTGATCGCTCTGGGTAATTATTTAGATATAGCGATAGAAGGTGAACCTTTGCCTTCTATTAACTTTTTAGATAAGCCAGTATTTGCACCTGCAATGGCAACCTTACAAATTGAAGGTGGTAAAAAACAAAAAGTACGCCCAGGTGATATTTTAGGTGCATTGACTGGAGAAAAGGGTGTCACCGGTAATCAGGTCGGTAAAATTAATGTTTTTGATAGCTGGGCCTATGTTGCGGTTGAGCGTGAAGTCACGCAAGTCGCACTGAA
>Ga0209826_1002465_pt1 | contig 12107 bp, 11 predicted proteins | sample GOMGulsemesocosm_5_FD_184637 | JGI IMG/M metagenome (GOLD analysis project Ga0209826, IMG submission 184637) | Methane-oxidizing microbial communities from mesocosms in the Gulf of Mexico - GOM15C Gulf of Mexico (SPAdes) (version 2) | ecosystem: Environmental > Aquatic > Marine > Cold seeps...
GTCAAGCTGGTTTTGTTACTCGTGATGCGCGTAAAGTTGAACGTAAGAAAGTTGGTTTGCATAAAGCACGTAAGAAACCACAGTTCTCAAAACGTTAATTTTCGTCATGCTCAGTATTTATGCTGCGTTGTTATCATTATTCGCCCCAGTCATTTAGTTTATCTAAACTCCATGGGGCTCATAATTCAACGCCTTGCCTAAATACCGATCATTTAGAAAATACAATTCGTCATGTTCAGAATTTATACGACATTGTTTGCTTTGTTTAAATTCAGAATATTTAGAGTTCAACAATACTTTCAAAAAACCGACTTTGTGTCGGTTTTTTTATGCCTAAATTTTCTTTTTCTATTTTGTTAATGAATTTTATTATCAAACCATAAATACTGTTTATTTTGGCTATAGTGACAAATTTCAAAATATTTCTGTTTTTACAGTGCTTAAGCAGCTTTTTATCTTGTAAAAAACAGCCTACTTCTTTATGATCATAAAAATTTTTTGTCGATATACCATTTGGTATTAATTTGATCAAACAAAAATAAAGACTATGCTAATTCATACCATGATAACGTTATGAATTAGCAAGGTTAATAATAATTGTTTGGTAATCAATGTGAATTGGAGAGTGTGAATGAGCAACGTGCCTGTGAATAACGGCCGTCGACGCTTCCTAACCGCGGCTACTGTCGTTGTTGGTGGTGTTGGTGTGGCTGGTGTGGCTGTGCCTTTCATTGGTTCCTGGAATCCAAGTGCTCGCGCGAAAGCGGCGGGTGCTCCAGTAGAAGTCAATGTAGGTAAAATAGAGCCTGGTCAATTAATCCGTGCTGAATGGCGTGGTAAACCTGTATATGTTGTTCGTCGAACTGAAGCAACGTTAAGTGGTTTAGCAAAACATGATGACCAATTACGAGATCCTAATTCTGAAAAAGCGCAACAGCCTGCTTATGCAACAAACGCGTATCGCTCCATTAAACCTGAGTTTTTGGTAGCACTTGGCGTTTGTACTCACTTAGGTTGTGCTCCTACTCATCACGGTGGTGATTTCGATCAGTTTGTTGATGGTGTACCTAACGGTTTCTTTTGTCCTTGTCATGGTAGTAAGTTCGATATGGCTGGCCGAGTTTTTCAAGGGGTTCCTGCACCATTGAATTTAGTGGTTCCTGAACATTCATTCACTAGCGAAGACACCTTATTAATTGGTGTTGGGCAAGGAGAGGTATAATGTTAACTAATTTTATGGCTTGGATGGATAAACGTTTGCCTTTAACTGATGCTTGGAATAAGCATTTGGCACAATATCCGGCACCAAAAAACTTTAACTTTTGGTACTTCTTTGGCTCATTGGCCATGTTAGTCTTAGTAAACCAAATTTTAACGGGCGTGTGGTTAACCATGAGCTATGAACCATCTGGCGATGGTGCATTTGCTAGTATTGAATATATTATGCGTGATGTCGATTACGGTTGGTTGCTACGCTATATGCACTCAACAGGAGCTTCAGCATTTTTTATTGTGGTTTATTTACACATGATGCGCGGCCTTATGTATGGTTCGTATCAAAAACCACGCGAATTACTATGGATCTTCGGTATGTTGATCTTCTTGGTGTTAATGGCTGAAGCATTTATGGGCTATTTATTACCTTGGGGCAATATGTCGTATTGGGGCGCACAGGTAATTATTTCGCTCTTTGGTTTAGTGCCAATTATTGGCGATGATTTAACATTGTGGATTCGTGGTGATTATGTTATTTCGGGTGCAACTCTAAACCGTTTCTTTGCACTACATGTAATAGCAATGCCATTGGTATTGGTTATTTTAGTATTTTTACATATTCTTGCTTTGCACGAAGTGGGTTCGAATAACCCAGAAGGTATTGAAGTTAAGAAGAAAAAAGGTACTATCCCTCTTGAAGAACAAAGCAAGTTTGAGTTCCATAAACAATATACTGATAAATACGATATTGTAGATTCAGTACCGTTCCATCCTTATTATTCTGTGAAAGATATTATGGGTGTTGCAGGTTTCTTAATTTTATTCTGTTGGGTAATGTTTTTTGCACCAGAAGGTGGCGGTTACTTCATTGAAGCGCCAAACTTTGATCCTGCTAATGGTTTGAAAACCCCTGAGCATATTGCACCAGTTTGGTATTTTGGTCCTTTCTACACAATTTTACGTGTAGTACCTAATGCTAGTTTAGGTGCTATTGCCATGTTTGGTTCAATTGTTGCGTTGTTTCTTGTGCCTTGGTTTGATCGAGGTGTGGTTAAGTCAGTGAAATATCGTTCTAAGTTACATTTACTAAACTTAATTCAATTCTCAATTTGTTTTGTGGTATTGGGTGCTTTAGGAACATTACCAGCAACACCAACCGCAAATTTAATTGGTCAAATTGCTAGTTTAGGTTATTTTGGTTTCTTTATAGCACTTTGGTTCTACTCTAAGAATGAAAAATGTAAGCCAGTTCCGATGAGGATTTCAGACTAATGAAAAATTTAATTAAAGCGATTGCTTTTGGTTTAGTTAGCTTATTGTCAATGTCTGCATTGGCTTCATCAAGTGCACATTTAGATCATGCTAATAATGACTTAACCGACAAAGAATCATTGAAAAGTGGTTTTAAAACCTATATTAATTATTGTTTAGGTTGTCATCAATTACAATATCAACGTTATAACCGTACCTTTACAGATTTGGGTATTGAAGAAGCTGATGGTATTGAAAATTATATGTACACAGGTGAAAAGTCTGGTGATCACATTACTAATGCTATGCCGAAAAAAGAAGCTGCGGCATGGTTTGGTACTGCGCCACCAGATTTAACGCTTGAAGCTCGTTTACGTAGCCCAGATTGGATTTATACTTATTTACGTTCTTTTTATATGGATAGTGAACGCCCGTTTGGTGTAAACAATAAAGTATTTAAAGATGTTGGTATGCCACATGTTCTGCAAGATTTGCAAGGTGTTAGTTCAATTGATGAACACGGTAATGTTACTCCAGCAATGGGCGGTAGCTTAACCGTGGAAGAGTACGATGTTTTGGTTCGTGATTTAACTAACTTTTTAGAATATGTTGGCGAGCCAAGTAAACTTGAGCGTGAAGCAATGGGTGTGAATGTATTAATCTATTTGTTTATCTTCTTCATTATTGCTTATTTCCTTAAGAAAGAATATTGGAAAGACGTTCACTAATAAAAAGGTGCTAGGAAAATTAGGTACTAGGGCAACCTAGCACCTAGAGTCTAGAACCTAATATACACTTGGGGGCTTAAAGCCCCCATTATCCGTTTTAATAAGACGATTTTTTAAGCACGTTATATAGAAAAGTAGGAGGCCCTATGGCCGTAGCAGCAAATAAACGTTCTGTAATGACGTTATTCTCGCATGCAGATGATATGTATAGTCATCAAACACGTATTGTATTAGCAGAAAAAGGCGTTGGTGTTGATATCAACTTAGTTGATTTAGCTAACTTGCCAGAAGACTTAATTGACTTGAATCCTTATGGCACAGTACCAACATTAATTGATCGTGAATTAGCGTTATATGAAGCAAAAATCATTATTGAATATTTAGATGAGCGTTTCCCTCATCCACCACTAATGCCTGTTTACCCCGTATCACGTGGTCGTAGTCGTTTAATGATGCACCGCATTGAAAATGACTGGTATAGTTTAGCTAAAATTGTTTTAACTGGTACTGCTGGCGCTGCTGCAAAAGCACGTCAAGAGCTTAAAGAAAGCTTATTAAGTGTTGCGCCAATTTTAAACGAAGCTCCTTACTTTATGAGTGAAGAGTTTAGCTTAGTAGATTGTTATTTAGCTCCGTTATTATGGCGCTTACCCGCTTTTGGTATTGAGCTTGAAGGTCAAGGCTCTAAAGAGTTAAAAACTTACATGCTACGTTTATTTGAACGTGAATCATTCCAAGCATCGTTAACTGAAGCTGAGCGTGAATTGCGTTTTGGTCATCCAGCTTAATGGTTGATTCAACTAATGTGAAAATGAGTTCTAATAAACCCTACTTAGTTGGGGCTTATTATGACTGGATTTCAGACAATGATTTAACACCTCATATTGTTGTTGATGTAAGTGTGTATGGTGTTTTAGTGCCAATGTCTTATGTCAATGATGGCCAAATAGTTTTGAATATAGCGTCTTCTGCTGTAGGTATTATTGCCTTAGGTGAAAATGCTATTGAGTTTAGTGCGCGCTTTGGCGGTAAACTTGAACATATAACTGTGCCTTACGGGGCAGTTGCTGCTATTTATGCTAAAGAAAATGGTGCAGGTACGTCATTGCCAATAGAGCATCTTAGTGAAGACGATATTGTTACTAAAGAAGCTGTTGATAGTGAAAGTAAATCAAGTAGGCCTAAAGTCAATCTGAGTAGTGTTGCTTCTGTCACTAAAGCAGTAAAGCCTAAAAAATCAACAAAAGGCAAAGCTAGTTTAAAAGTTATAAAGTAATTTATTACTTTTGTAGGTCGGGTTTTAATCCGACAAATTGTCGCACTAAAGTACGACCTACACTTACAAGTATTCAAAAGCCTTAAACACTCGATTAACACCACTGATGTTTCGCGTTATATTAACTGCGGCATCAGCTTCTTTTTTCGATACTATTCCCATCAAAAATACTTCTGCATTTTCTGTAATCACTTTAATATCATTACCGTTTACTTTATCACTAGAAAATAAGGCCGTTTTAACTTTGGACGTTAGCCAAACATCATTTGTTTGAGTGGTTACTGACGTTATATTGCCAATTCTAATTTGATCATGAATACGAGTAATACCACCAATATTATGAAGTATTTTAATTGCCTGATCTTTTAATAAAGTATTAGGTGCTTGCCCAATGATTAATACTGAACCGTTAACACTACTAATATGCAAATTAGTATTGTCGTTTAATATTTTATTTTTAGTTATTTCATTATAGGCTTCAACTTCAATACTTTGGTCGTCTATTTGATTGCCAATGCTTCGGCGATCAGTGGCCATGCTCGCGCCTGTTGTGACAGCAACAACAGCAACAGCTGCACAGCCTTGTAATGTGGCAAGAGTAAGTAAAATAGCGGTAAGCTTCATCGGCTTTGTGTTAATGCATTTTGACAAGTTAATCATAGGAATTAAGACTCAGATTGTGGAAATAAAGTAGTATCGATAATTTCGCATAAACAATGAACTACAATTAAGTGCACTTCATTAATACGAGCTGTTCGTGATGATGGTACACGGATTTCAACATCATTTTCACCTAACAAACCGGCTATATCACCGCCATCATGGCCTGTTAAAGCAATAATAGGTACATCTCGTGATACTGCGCTTTCAACTGCTTTAACAACGTTACGTGAATTTCCACTGGTTGAAATAGCCAATAAAACATCGCCATTATTGCCTAAGGCGTGAATTTGCTTAGAAAACAGTTCATCATATTGACTGTCGTTAGCAATTGAAGTGATGATAGCACTGCCAGCAACAAGAGAAATTGCAGGTAAACTGGGACGCTCAGTTTCAAAACGATTTAGTAATTGAGAGCAAAAATGCTGAGCATGACCAGCAGAGCCGCCATTGCCACAAGCCAGTATTTTATTACCAGACAACAAGCATTGCACCATCATCATGCCTGCTTGTTCTATTGCACTAGAAATAGCCTCTGTTGCAGCTATTTGCGTTTGAATGCTCTCAGTAAAATTATTTTGTATCTGATCTAACATGGGGGTTAAATAACTCCGGTGTTGTACAATGACTAAAAAAGAGGTTAAAAGGCATTTTTCAGCCAAGTTACCTGTGGCTTGTTAATATCACCATCTAGGGCAATAACATCAAAGCGACAAGGGGTATTATATTCATTTAAGTTGGCTTTATGGAGAAAAAATGCAACACAATGTTTTATTTTATTTTGTTTTGATTGAGATATTGATGAAATAGCGCCACCAAAATTATTGCTTTTACGGTATTTAACTTCAACAAAAATAAATGTTTGACCCTCTTTCATTACAAGATCTATTTCACCTTGGCGACAGTGAACGTTGCTATCAACGAAAACTAAGCCTTGCTGAATAAGGTACTGCTTAGCAAATTCTTCTGTTGCTTTACCTCTGCTGTAGCTTGTTTGTGCCTTAATCCATGGCAATTTGTTTCACCTTATTACTTTGATATTGACCCCAAATAAGACTGCGGGTAAGAATGTTTTTATTATTAAGTTTCAATACACCTGTTTGACCGAAATGTCTAATATAGGGAGCATCTCTCATTTGAGATACCTTGCCAAGTAGATTATAGCTGTCAAAACCCATAGCAAATATTTTTGACAAACTGTCGGTGCGTTTAGGCCAAAGTTTGTCACTAAGCTTGGCGAGATTTTTATTTTTTTGCTTAGAATCTAGCAACCATGGTATTTGGGTAAAAGTTAAACCCTGTAAATCATTGGTGTTATTAGTATTATTCTTGTCGTTGAAGTTGCTATGGCTGCGTGAACTTGCATACACGGGAATGATATCAGCAAAAGGGCTGGTGTTAACATCAATGTAAGGTTTAATAAGACGAGTTTGTGCGGCAGTACCTACAAGATAAATCATATCAATATCGCGCCGATTTCTAGGCTCAGATTTAATGCTATGTTTAAGCCGCCCGTTCAACTGTTTAATACGGGTTTGGCTATCATTTATATCAAGGCTTTCTTTCAAACTTGCTTGCATTTGTTTGCCTTGATTAAAGTAAACAATTTCAGCTGTATTTCCAGTAGATAATAACCACTGTTGGCTAAATGCAAGTGCAATGCGTTTTGATACTCTGTCTTGGTGGCTTAGTACAATAGGTCTATTGTAATCTCGTTGACTAAGTGTTGCAGCTGCCTGTATAGCTTCATCTTCTGGCCTCATGGATAAAGCTGCTTGATAATTAGCAAGCTGGTGTTGTAAAGATAAATTGAGTAGTAAAGTGGGAATTTGTAATGCGACTTCTTGGCTACTTATATTTAAAAAAGTTTCAACATTCGATTTTAATAGTGGACCAATAACATGGTCAATACTCTGTGTATTGAACTGCTCTGCAATATTTTCCCAAATTATTTTGTTGGTATCAATAAAGTGGAGGTTACTTGCGGTGCTATTATTATAAGCAGCCAAAATTCCTTGCTGAGCAGCCAAACCTGCATTTTGTTGATTGCCAGTAAGGGGTAATAAAATAGCAACATTTTCAACCGTATTTTTAGTTGAGCTCACTGTTTGCAAGTATTCAATTATACTCACTGCGGGATGCGTCGGGTTATGTTGCTGCCATAAACGTAAGTAGCGAGAAAACGACTGGGTATTAGCACCAAATTTATGGCTATAATTTAGTAACTGTTGCCAGCCATTAATAAAAGGGGGGTTACTATTAACTAACTGTATTATCTGCCATTGTGAAAGTGTTTGAAGCCTATGCCATAGCGAAATAATATCTTCATTTGTGGCGTTTTTATTTAATGCAAAAGTGTTGAGTTGCGCATCAAGTGAAGGTATTAACTTTCCTTGTGCGGCTAACAAGGCACTTAGTGTTTGGTAATAATTTAGCGTTAGTTTAAGCGTGTTTGTTGTGTTGGTATTATTGGTATATGCCACCAATTCGTTAGCAAGTTGTAATTGTTGGTAAGCTTGTGAATGATAATTTAGGGCTTGCAAGCTTGACGCTTTTACTAATAGTAATCGATAAGTGTTTTGGTGATTATGTTGTACTAGTGCTGATGTTTCATTGGCTAACCAAAGCGCTTTAGGAAAATTTTTCTGTTGTAGAAATAATTCGCTAGCTTCAACTAATAATTCTGTAATTGCTTTTTGCTGTTCAAGTGATGTTTGCTCTGACGTAATAATTTGGGCGTTAAGCGTTTGAGCTAAAGCAAGATTTTCTTCAGCCGTTTGTGCAGTCTGTACTTCTTTACTGATTGTTTTTGTAAGTGTTTTTTCTTTTTTTGTTGAAGGTTGAGTGCTACAAGCTGAGATAAATACTGTTGTCAATAACAGCATAGTTAAAAAGAAATTAGCGCGTATTTGCCTAAATAGCTTAATTAAAGTGATTTTTGTTAAATTAGAAACTGAAAAATTAGTTTGACTCAAGTGGAGAAATCCGTGCGATTTTATCTCTGTGTAGGGTTATAATAAACGCCATTGCAGTGAGTCTCAACTAAATCCTGCTTTGTAAATTTAAATGAGAGAATTAAAGTCAATGAGTGAAAGTAAGATAACCCCAAGCACTTTATACATAGTTGCCACTCCTATTGGTAATTTAGGTGATATTAGCACCAGAGCGTTAGAAGTATTAGCGCAAGTTGATATTATTGCATGTGAAGATACTCGTCACACGCAAAAATTATTATCAGTTAATGCTATTAAAAATAAGACGTTGTCGATGCATGATCATAATGAACGTCAACGACAAGATTATATTGCTACGTTATTACAAGAAGGTAAAAGTGTTGCTCTGGTTTCTGATGCAGGTACACCATTAATTAGTGATCCTGGTTTCCATTTAGTGCGTCACTGCCGCAGTTTAGGGCTAACTGTTTCTCCAATTCCTGGTGCTTGTGCCGCTATTGCAGCACTTAGCGTTGCTGGATTACCCACGGATAGGTTTTCTTTTGAAGGATTTTTACCGTCTAAATCAGGCGCAAGACAAAGTACCTTGCTAGCTTTAGCTAATGAACCTCGAACAATGGTGTTTTACGATGCACCAAGAAGAGCAATAGATACAATAAAAGATATAGTCGCTACTTTGGGTGGTGACCGTTATGTTGTTATTGCTCGTGAGTTAACAAAAACTTTTGAAACGGTTCATTCTGATCATGCTCAAAATTTACTCGCTTGGCTTGAGCAAGATCCAAATCAGCTTAAAGGTGAAATGGTGTTGATTATTGAAGGCCATAAGGTCAACCCGAATGAAATATCTGCTGAGGTTATTAAAACGTTAAAATTACTTTTGAGTGAAATGAAACCGAAGAAAGCTTGTGCTATTGCAGCCGAGATCCACAGCGTGAAAAAAAATGCGTTGTATGATGTCGCTTTAAGTTTTAAAGCGTAAAGCTAAGAATTTTTAATTTATATCTCCTAAGGTTTAACTCTAGCTATGATTTAGCTATATCATATATCTGTTTTTAAATGGTTTAACCTCTAAAGTGACGCCCGATACGTATGGTTAAGTCTTTGAATAACTTATCTAAAATAAAAATCCTCTACTGAATTTTGAACATGTGAAATCCCTATTTTTACTCGGCTCTTATGTCGTTGATTAACATCTAATGGATATTCTCCTACTGACGCGAGTAGTTCCTTGTTATATTAAATTGATTTAAATTTATGAGTCAAAGCGTAAATTTAAATCAATATAAAATGTGACTATTAAGAATAAATTGAATATTTTGATGATATTGTGCTTTCAATACTAATAATTAACTATTACTTTAGCATCGTGTCCTTAAATTTTATTCTTATTGATAATAAGTCACTAACTTACAAGTATTAAAACTAAATAAAAATAATATACTAAGAGAATAACAATGATGATTAAAAATATATTAAGTTTAGCTATTGGGCTAGCGTTAACAGGCTCTGTGGTTTCTATGCCTTTATTAGCTGAAGAAGTTACTGATAAAAAAGAGGTAAAGAAAAAAGGGGGCGCAGCCCTGATGGAAGTTATTGAGGTTACCTCACGTAAAAAAAATAATGCTGAGCCGGTACAAGAAACACCTTTATCGGTAACAGTGTATGGTGCTGATCAATTAGATGCTTTAAATGTTACCGATCTTAGTGATTTATCATTTACGTCACCAGGCGCACAATTTGAAGAAGTAGGATCTTTCCCTGGCGTACAAAACTTTTCCTTTCGTGGTCAAGGTATTAATTCATCTATTCCCTCAGTTGACCCAACGGTAGGCACTTTCGTTGACGGTATGTTCATAGGTGTAACATACGGCGTTGTTATGGATATGTTTGATATTGAATCAGTTGAAGTATTACGTGGGCCTCAAGGCCTCTTGTTTGGTCGAAATGTTACGGGTGGTGCGGTCAGCATGCGTACTAAACGTCCAGACGGTGAATTTGGCGGAAAAATTAAAGTTCAAGCAACAGACCATCAAGAATATACCTATGCAGGAACGCTTGAAGGTACATTAATAGAAGATAAGTTGTACGGTAAAGTAGTGGCTTATCATAATAATGATAATGGTTATTTTGATAATTACGGTACTGGACACAAAGAAGGTGTAGAGTATTTAACTCCTGATAACAACCCGACAGGGAAAGTTGATACTACATTTGTACGAGGTACTTTAGTTTATGAAGCAACAGATGATTTGAATCTAACCTTAATTGCTGAGCATGGTAGCATGGAAGGTGATAGTGGTATTTGGGCTACGCTTACAACGGTATTTGATCCTGTTACGGGTAAGTACCTGCCAAATCAAACCAAAAAATTTGAAATAGCCTCTGATGGCGGTAGCGCTATGGACGGAGAATGGAGCCATGCAATTTTTGAAGTTAATTACCAACTTGATGACAACAGTTCTATTACTAATATTTTAGCGTATCGTGAAATTGATTTTGACAATGTAACAGAACTTGATGGAACTATGGTATCTGCGTTTGAATTAGGTGGTGCCACAGTACAAGATCAAATTAGTAATGAATTACGTTACGCAACAACATTACTAGACGGCAAGTTAGATTTAACCCTTGGTCACTATTATTTTCATCAAGATATTGAATATTTAGAAGATCGTATTGTTGCGGGTGGTGTATTTAAGTTTGTGCTTGGTGGCACAATGGACCACACCTCGTATGGCGCTTTTGTTAGTACTGATTATCATGTATCAGATAAGTTATCTATTTCTGCGGGTGCACGTTACACCGTTGAAGATAAAAAAGCCTCGGTAATTGATTCAACTAATGGTCAATGTACAGACCTTGGCACTTATATTTGTGAAGGGAAATGGTTAGATTTAGAGCGCGATTGGACCAGTGTTACCCCTAAACTTGGCGTTGACTATAAAATAACTGATGAAGCAATGGTTTACGCTTTTTGGACTAAAGGTTTTCGTAGTGGCGGGGTAAACTTTCGAAATGCCAAACCTAATTTATTTCCTCCTGGGCCAACAGAGGCTGAAAGCCAAGACACCTATGAGTTTGGTGTAAAATCTGACTTGTTAGATGGCACATTACGCTTAAATGGTACTTACTTCTTTACTGATATTACAGATAAGCAAAGTGAAATTAATGTACCAGATCCTGATGTAATTGTTTTACAAGCAACATTAAATGCAGGTGATGTTGAAATTCAAGGGGTAGAAGTTGATTTTGTTGCCCTACTTACCGATTCATTAACTATTATGGGGTCATTTGCTTGGTTAGACTCTAAATACACTCATAGAAATGATACAAACGCTACATTTGGTGATGATTTACCTAGATTAACGCCAATATCTTATTCATTATCTGCTAATTATACGCAAGAGTTAGATGATAATGGTTATGTTGTGTATAACCTTGGTTATTCATTTAGAGATAAAACAGCTTACTCTGACGATAATACCACCTATTTCCCTGAAGCTAAGCAAGTTATCGCGAGAGTTGAATGGAATAATAGTGATGAAAATTTAAAAGTAGCATTGTATGGTAAAAACCTACTTGATGAAGCGCGCTTTGGTAATATTACTGCCAGAAAGTGGGGGCCAATGCAAAAAGGTCGCGTTATTGGTCTTGATGTTTCTTATTTCTTTGAGTAAACACTTTTAAAACATCTTGAACTCTAATGTAAAGACTTAAATTTATTGCTTTAACGTAATTGATGTTTTTAATGAAAGGGCTGTGATATCCGTCTCAGCCCTTTTTCTATATATGGTTAATGATATTTATTGATAGGATTCATATAAACATTCAGGTAGAATGCGCATCGAGTTGACGAGACAATCGCTGGCTAATTTACTTTTAAGTATATTTAGCGGGAGGAAAGTCCGGGCTCCAATGAGCAGGGTGCCAGGTAACGCCTGGGCGGCGTAAGCCGACGACAAGTGCAGCAGAGAGAAGACCGCCGATGGTTTCTTTTCTTATTTATAAGTAAAGATTCAC
>Ga0209826_1002466_pt1 | contig 12106 bp, 10 predicted proteins | sample GOMGulsemesocosm_5_FD_184637 | JGI IMG/M metagenome (GOLD analysis project Ga0209826, IMG submission 184637) | Methane-oxidizing microbial communities from mesocosms in the Gulf of Mexico - GOM15C Gulf of Mexico (SPAdes) (version 2) | ecosystem: Environmental > Aquatic > Marine > Cold seeps...
TTGCTAGGACGCGAGCGCGGCAACTTAATCACCACCGCGTCCAAATCTTCTCTGGCCTCACGAAAAGATTCACGGGCCTCCGCTGGCGTTTCAGCGTAAGCCCAAGTTTCTACATCAAAATCGCTCGCGTTCTCGCGCACGAGGTCAAAGAACGTACCTTCAGCACCCGCTTCTGCTTGAGCTAACATGTGCGCCCACTCTTCATCCACGCTCTCTTGGGCCTTGCCCACAAAAACCTGCTGTGTACGTCGATTGGTTGCGGTGAAAACAATCACTCAGATCTACCTCTGTTCAACTAAATAAGGACGGCTATTTGAAGTCCGGCGCGCGATTATAGTGAGCAGAAAAAAAATGACTAGAATTGACAGAGAGAAATCTAGCCTATTGGGGGGAAAAAACTTTCTTGACGCAGCCATCTCGTTTATTAAACAAGTACTTAGAGCCATATTTAGGCATAAATAAAGATATGAAAAAAAGTGAGCTTACAGACCTTTTAAGCCTGCCGAGGGCCCGCCAAGCAGCCACTACCGAGATAGCCTCACGGTCATTAAGCGTTATCCGCCACCAAAGCATCAAACAATTCAAATTGCTGAGCGGGGTCCTCGCTCGTCAAATCCAGTAAACGTACACCCAAGCCTAGCAAACGAACCGGACGTGCGCCTCTCGCCACTGCCTCCTCAAGCAGCAACTGAAAGTCTTTAAGGCAGGGCCGGCTGCCCGCCCGCTCCAAGGTCGTTGAGCTAAAATCATCAAACTTCACCTTCACAAAGGCTTTCAGCGGCTGATAGCCCTCATCTAAGTTCTGTAGGCGCCGCTCCAGCTCCTGCATCAACAGCGGTAGCTCCTCGACACACTCCGAGACGTCCAGCAGATCCTGATCAAAGGTGTGCTCAATGCTGAGTGACTTACGCCGCCGAACCGATTTTACCGCACGCTCATCACACCCTCGGCACAAGTGATACAGGCTCGCACCAAAACTACCAAAGTGCTGCGCTAAAACCTCCATTGACAGTGCCTGTAGGTGCCCACAGGTATCCAACCCTAGGCGCCGCATCTTCTCGGCGGTCACGCGGCCAACCCCCCAAATATTCCCCACCGGCAATTTGCGCACAAACGAGGCGACAGCGTCCGGCTCAACAACGGTAAGGCCGTTGGGTTTCTCCCAGTCGCTGGCAACCTTGGCAATAAACTTATTCGGTGCCACTCCCGCCGACACGGTAATAGCCAGCGCCGCTTCGATACGCTCACGAATCTCCTGCGCCATCAGGGTCGCACTGCCCTGACATCTCTTGCTGTCGGTAACATCAAGGAACGCCTCATCCATAGACAGGGGCTCCACCAGATCTGTGTAATCAAAAAAGATATCGCGCATGACCTGAGAGGCCTCTTGATAAGCCGCCATGCGGTGCGGTCGGATAATCAAATCTGGACACAGTTTTAACGCGTGGCCAGAAGCCATTGCCGAGCGCACGCCAAACTCCCGCGCTCGGTAATTGCAGGTGGAAATAACACCACGTTTGCCAGGACTGCCGCCTACAGCAATGGGGTAACCAGCCAAACTAGGCTCATCACGCATTTCGATCGCAGCAAAAAAACAATCGGCATCACAGTGAATTATCTTGCGCTGCGCTTGAACCACTTACTCTACGCCCCCTATGCTTAATCGTCCCACGAACGGGAACTGTTTTTTTATACAGTATAGAAAAGAAGGCACGGGCTGACAATCCACAATCGCGCTATAATCGTCGCCAACAACAATTAGGGCAGCGGGCAGGAATTATGAGCGTAGGTAGCTGGAATCCAGAGGGTGACACTCAGAGCAGCGGTTTTGAGATAGAAGAAAGTATCTTGCAGCGTTTTATCACCACCAGCGAGCAGGACCAACTGGCCGCACTTAAGGATGTGCTGCCCGAAGCACTGCAAACCCAGCAAAGCCCGTTAATGTCACAGACTAAAGAGGCTTGGTTCGCCGCCGCAGAACCGTTCAATAACGAGCAATTACAGCACTTAGTGCGTTTTTTCACACTCGCCGAAATGCAACTCACTGGCTGGGAAGCTGGCGCTGAGTCACCGGTCATATGGATTGTGAAACTACTGCGACGCCGCAAAGCACCGCCCAGCAAAGAGCTATTGCTGTGGATAAAAGCTAATTCTGACAACCGCTTTATACCCAACGGCGCACTCTAGACACCATGTCTATAACCAAGTATCAGCCAATACTTAATGCCCTCTCCAATCGTGGCCAAGCATCGCTCAAACAGGGTGGCAAACGGTAATTATCGGCCACTGACCAAAAGCGTGCCTCACCACAACGGTCGACCACCGCAAGCGCGGGCCGCAGAGCATCGCCCTGCGGCCAGTTCCCACCGCGCAGCAGTAACCCTAACCCTTCAAAACTCCGCCCCTGCAGATCCCGCCAATAGGCCACACCGCTAGGCAGGGTCGCACAGAGCGGCGTGATGTCCACACTGCTAACCAGCACCACCTGTTCAGGCGACAACCGGCCATCCTCAATCAACGACTGTAACTGTCGTACAGCCATACGTGAGTAGGGCCCCGCGGAGTGAACAAACATCACTAAGCGTACAGGGCCGCTAGCGAAGTCCACCCTCACACCGTCAGTATCCAAAAAAAACTGCGATGAGAGGCTGGCCCGCGCATCGCTGCCAGCAAGCGCTCGCTCACGCACACTCAGCGGCGTGGCCGTCATCACATACAAATACAACAACAGCGAGAACAACCCCGCCAACGCCAACCACAGGGGCGCTGAGAAATTTTGTTCGGCTAACAAAATACATCCCAGCCCCAGCAGCGCAGGCAGAACTAAGGGCGTTTCTCGCTCCTCACCCCAAGCAATATTGCGCTGTAATCGCAGCACTTGCAGCAATGGTAAGGGCAGCCACATCAGTAACACAGCAAGGTACAAGAACTGTCCGTACCAAAGCTGCACAAAGCACATCGCGCTGATGATAATGGATGCCAGTAAGTAGAGGCGAACAAAAAAGCTTTTAAGCTGGAACATAACAGCGCCAAGGCAAGGAGGGCTTAAAGTTGAGGTTTAGGACGAGGGCCAATACGAAGTTTTGCGGATACATCGTTACTGGCAAAACAGGTAGCGCGATAATGCAGGGGTTTGCCCTGCAGATCTTCGGCATCAAAGTCGAGTATGAAAGTAACTGCCCCAAGCTGAGAGCTATCTGGGGCAGGTCGCCCCTGCTGCAAACGTTTCATACTGTGCATGAAACGGGTTTTCTTCTGCAAAAAAATCTCGCACTTTTGCCAGGCAGCCTGAATGCGTTTCTCATCAAAACCCTTGATCTCGACGGGCGCATCGCCCTGGAACTCCATGTCAGCGGTCAGGCCATCGACGACAACCGCAAATGTGCGTCGATCGGCGCCGCGGCAGGTTATGTTATAAACCGGTATGTGGCGCTGACTGCTGGCGTGAAGTGTACCGCGCATGACCTTTACGCAGCGCTCATCCGCCTCAACAGCCAAAGCCATTTTCCGCAGGCCCGGCGCCAACTCTTGGTAGCTCGCGGGCAGCCACAGCGACTGAGCATCAATCGCGAACACATTCGCGGATGCACACACTGACAAAGCCAACAGGGCCCATAGCGATCGCTTAAATAAGGGGATTAGTCGAGTCAGCATCAGCGCATGGCCATTTCACTGTAAACATAGGCATAGAGTAACAATAATTTATCCTCATCCGTCTCGGAGAACTCAACGCCATAGACTGCGGGGTATTCGGCGGCCTGCTCTTTAGTACTGCGCTCAATACGCGAACGCACCACCGTTTTGATGTCCAGCTGACGCTGAATCGAGGCTACATTTACTTCGCCTCGTATCACCAACTCTTCGCCCACTTGCGCCAGCGCTTCGGTTAGCTCAATCTTCGCGCCCGACGTACTGACATCCCCCAAGCGGCCCTGACAATCTCTTTCCTCAAGGCCACCTAGATTAAAGGCCTCAATACTGAGATTCACATCAACACGTGTTGCCCCGCGAATCTCTTTAAAGCTCACTTTCGAGGGGTAGGATAAACAAATCATCGGCAGAGGAAGATTGACAATCGACTCGATAGTCACCGGAAACAAACAAATGCCGTTGGCAACCATAAAGCGGGCAACCAAGCGCTGCCCCGAACGCAAGCGCACATTGCGTGGCTGCGACACCATAATACTCTTGCCAGGCACACAGCCGACCAAGCGACAACCCACCCGCTGCTCTTTGATATCACCACTGCCCGTTTGCAGCTGTACCGGGTAACCATAGTCGAGCTTTAAGTCTTCAAATTTCATGCTTTAGGGACCTACCCACGAATCGGCCACTAGCGGCGCTTATTCAAAGCCCTAATGTACAACGAAATGGTCACTCAGCGAAGCTCGGGGAAGGATAAGTTTAGTGGCTGGACCCGATACACAGAAGACGCTTTTTAAGCACTGTCTGTGTATCGGGGACTTACTAGCGAGTCCACAGCGCCTCAACGCGCTTGAGCACAGGACCCCAACGCGGCTTGAAATAAATGCCATAGAGCACAACCAAGCGGCTCGGTAGTACCAGCATAATAGGCGTAATAACCAGCGTCAGTATGGTGGAAAAGATCAAGCCGTAGACGATGGCGCTGGCCAGCGGTACGAAGTAGGAAGCTACCACCCCATCTACCAGTATCTCGCGGCCGATCAAGTCAATACTCGCCCCCATGGCAATAGGCAGAAGTCCTAAAATAGTCGTGGTGGTGGTCAGAAACACCGGGCGAAGGCGCTGGGCACAGGCACTGATGACCGCATCAACCACCGACAGATCACGGTTCTTTTCGCGCACATAGTTGTATGTGTCGATCAAAACAATGTTGTTGTTCACCACGATACCCGCCAGCGCCACGACGCCCACCCCGGTGAGAATCGTGCTGAAAGTCGACTGTGTCAGCAGCAGCCCCAGCAGCACACCGGCCGTCGACATGACCACAGCGGAAAGAATCAATAATCCTTGATAGAAACTGTTGAACTGGGTCACCAATAGGACAAACATCAGGAACAATGCCAACGAAAAGGCTACACCTAGAAAAGCCGCCGCATCTTCTTGCTCCTCATTGGCTCCGCGAAACTTGACAACAACATCTGGGTCCAGCGGGTGCGCGTTCAGCCAAGCCTGAATCTCGGCCACCTTATCTTCCGCCAAAACACCGTCCTCAACCCCCGTTTCGATGGTCATCACCGTCACCGCGTCGATGCGTTTGATTTTATCAGTCTTGGGTTTGGCGTTGCGCGTTACAAAGCTGCTTATAGGCACCGGTCCCTTGGGTGTGTTCACCTGCAGGGTATCCAGCGCCTGAAGTCCGCGGGCATAATCTGGGTAGCGCACCCGAATTTCCACCTCTTCGTCGGCATCATCAGGTCGGTACTCGCCAATCAGCACCCCGTTGGTCACCAGCTGCACCGCTCGGCCGACATCGACTATATTTGCACCCATTTGCGCCGCGCGGCTGCGGTCGACCGTCATCTCCCACTCGATACCCGCCAGCGGCGTCGAGTCGGCCACATCGCGTATACCCTCAATTTGCCGAACATAGTTACTCAGCTGTTTGGTCGCTGCCCACAACTTCTCGTAGTAGCGGGACTCCAGCTGTAATTGAATCGGGCGCCCCACTGGCGGTCCGCTCTCGAAGGGCTCAGCGCTGACAATAATGCCCGCCATTCCCGACGTCGCCTCGCGGATGTCGTCAAAAACTGTCAGGGTCGAGCGCCCCAGCAACTTGGGAGAATAAATTTCCACCAGCACAGAACCGATTTCATCCTTGTAGCCGATGCGGTTACCGCCGCCGCCAGCGCCGCTGGATGAGTAGGTCGAGTGCACCCCCTCGAGTGCCAGCACTCGGCGCTCCACCTCCTGCACTATCTCAGTCGACTCACCCACGGCAAAGTTGCCCTGCGCCCTGACCGCCACAATGCCGTAGGTTTCCTCCGTTTCGGCAAAGAAAATCATGCCGGCATTGTACTTACCGTAAGCCATAAAAATAGCCGCCAGTAAAACCAAAAAGGCAAGAAACCAAGCTACAGGCCTGCGCAGGATACGCCGTAAAAATCGCGCATAACGTCCCGTCTGCCCCGCCAGGGTTTCTGGGGGATCCGTCTCCAGGCTGCGCAAATAAGTTTGTACGCTCCGCTCCATCTTGCTCTTGCCCATCAGCGAGCCGAGCACGGGGGCAAAAAAGAGCGCATAGGCCAGCGAGGAGCAGAGTACGCAGAAGACGGTAACCGGTAGATAACGCATGAAATCACCGGAGAAACCCGGCCAAAACATCAGCGGTAAAAACGCAGCCAGCGTGGTCGCTATAGAGGCGACCACCGGCCAGAACATGCGTTTGACCGAGACCTGGTAGGCGGCGCTGCTGCTGAGGCCCTCGGCCATCTTGCGGTCAGCGAACTCGGTGATAACGATGGAGCCATCGATCAACATGCCCAGCGCCAGCATCATGCCGAACATCACCATCATGTTGAAGGAGTAGTCAAAGAAGTTGAGCCCGACCAGCGACAACAGCAGTGAGAAGGGGATACCAATACCCACTAGAACGCCCGAGCGAAAACCCAGTGCAGCCACGACGATAATCATCACCAATATCATTGCGGTGACAATATTGCCCGACATTTCATCCACCAGCCCCTTGGCGTAGTCAGCTTGATCGAAGGCATAACCCACGCTGACCCCCGGCGGCATCCGCTCCTTCAAGCTCTCAACCATCTCCCGTACCTGTTCGGACACCTCGATCTGGTTGGCCTGAGTACGCTTGGTGACTTCGAGTAGGATCGCCGATTCGCCGTCGAAGGTGGTGAATCTATCTGGGTCTTTAAAGGTGCGGCGAATGTCGGTGACATCCGAGAGGGTTACAACACCCTCGCTGGTCGACTTAACCGGGATGCCGTAGATATCTTGGTAGGTCTCAATCAAGCCTGGCACCGTAATGGAAAAGCGTCCCTTACCTTGATCTATCTGCCCCGCTGGTACCAACAGGTTATTGCTGACCACTGCATTAACCAGCTGATCGCTGGTGATGCCGTAATAAGCCAGCCGCGCCGGATCCAAAATCGCCTCGACCACTTCTTCACGATGGCCGAGCATATCGACTTCGAGTACCAGCGGCAGACCCGCCACCTCATTCTCAAGCATTTTCGCGGTTTCAAACACCGTCCGCTCTTGTACATTTGCGCCGCCGCTAAGAGAGATCGTAATGGCGGGAAAATTAACCGCCGACATCTCGCTCACGGTCAAGTCTTTGGTATCGGCCGGCAGATTGGGCTCCGCTCGGTCAAGCGCCGCGCGCACCTCCGCCACCGCCTTGTCCACCGAGACGGTGCCAGGAAGAAACTTCACAATAACAAACGCGTAGGACTCGCTGGCCGTTGCGCTGATCTCATCGACGTTATCCAGATTGCGCACTTCCTGCTCAATCGGGCGCACCAGCAGGCGCGCGGCATCCGCCGGCGAGACACCGTCGAGAACCGCATGAATCGACACATAGGGGATCTTTATCTCCGGCATGGCCTCCACCGGGATTTTCCCATAGCTGTAAACTCCCCCTAAAACAACCAACAGCAAAATGCAGGCGGTGCTGCGAAAGTGCGATATTGCTAAGCCAAGAATATTCATCAGCGCTGTGCACTCTCGGTCGATTCAGTCGGTGTTTCAGCAGCGGGCATCACATCGGCCAGCGCGTTCTCAAACTCAACGGCAACCTTTTCTCCCTGACTGACATACTCCTGCCCCAGCGTGATAACCAAACTCTGTTCCGGCAAACCTGTCACCCACACCCCCTGCTTGTGGTCACCCACCAGCTCAACGTAGACGAACTCAACGTGATGATTCTCATCAAGAATACGCAGGCCCAGTCGCCCCTCATCATCGAGGGACAAGAGTGCCGGTGACAGCAGGTGCGCCTGAAGATTGCCCGTGCCAACCACCACATCCGCGCTGATACCACTGCGCAGGCGATAGTCTGCATTGTCGACCTCTACCTCAACAAGGAAGGTACGCGTCACATCATCTGACTCACTGCCCACCAACGAGACCCGCCCCCTGACGAGATCTTTAGACAACAGCGACACCCACGCCGGCAAACCGCTGCTCAGCCCATCCACTTCTTTCTCTGACACGCGACCGGTGACAACCAACGGGTCCAAATCGATCAAGGTGGCACACTCCTGCCCACGCTTAACAAAGGCGCCCTCATCAATGGTATGACGCTCAATCAACCCAGCGAAGGGGGCGCGCACCTTGGTATTGGACAGATCCAGCTCACGGCTACGCCGATCAGCCAGCGCGCTGTCGAGCTTGGCCTTAGCAGCGGCTATGGCCGTGCGAGACTGATAACCACCGGTTTTCAGCTTTAACGAGCCATCGTATTCAAGCTGCGCTTGGGCAACAGCAGACTGGGCCTGCTGAAAACGCAGTTGTCGATCTTCCAGTGCCAATTCACAAACCACATCGCCCTTCTCAACGAGACGCCCCTCGGCGGCTGGCAGGCTCACAACCCTCCCCTCCACTTCCGCCATCAGGGAAACCTTGCGATTTGCCTGGGTGCGCGAGCGAATGTGAGTAACCGCCGCATACTCTTGCGCAATAATGTAGCGCGCCTTCACCAGCACCTCTTGTTTGCCCGTCCCAGCTGCGCTCACCGACTCGGTCAGCTCGTCTGCGGAACCCAGAAAGCTGCCACTGAGCAGCCATAAAAGGGTCACGCCGGACAGGTAGATCGACAGTCGATAATTCTTATTCGACCAGATGTATTTCAAATACTGATTCATTACTCAATCACTCAAAAAGAGAGGGGGAGGCTGTACTAATGGAGCCAACTTTGAGCCCACAGCCACGGGCTCTCAAGCCAATTTTTGTTAAGGTACAGAGGGTATTATTGAGCGCTGAACAGCGATCAAAAAACGCTTACGCGCCAAGTCTCGTACGGTTTAAGAACCGATAGCACTCAGCAGTTGTCGACTCGGGATATCACCATCCAGCACACTTAAGCGGCCAAAGGCCTGGTTCCACAGCCCCAACAAACCCGCCAATTCACAGGCCTGCTGATGCAAGGCGCAAAGTTCAACCAGAGAGTGCTTTTCACCACGATACAACTTCACACCACGGTGCTTCTCGGCCAGTTCAAAATCGGGGTACTGGCCACGATAGACTTCCAACTTCCAGCGCAGGCTGTGCAGCAGGTTGTGATAATAACACAGCTTAGTGGCCAGATTAATGCGGCTGCAATCCTCCAGCTCACCAAAAACCGTAAAATCCGTAGCAAATACAGTGGCTTCACGGCAGGCAGGATCAACATTCAGGGTCGCCGTGCGACCAGAGCCCAGCAACAGCGCCAGGTCTCCAAACACCTCACCCGGCGTCACATAATTAACCGCGTGTTCCCGCTCCCCCGCCAACACCACCAGCTGCCCCTTCAGCAAGAAGTAGAGCCAAGAGTCCGTATCCCCTTTGCGCAGCACTGACTCCCCAGGCGAGTAGGTCACGACACGGGAGTGCGTCAGCAACAGTTCATACTGCCAGTCATCGGTTTGGCGTACCTGCTTATAAAAAGGCAACGTGGCAATTAGGCGCTCCACCGCCTCGCGTGGCAACTGACTGATCAACTTTTGTTCCATAACCTATCCTCTACTTCTCCTCAACATGCATCCCCCTTACTCAGCAACAGGTCGCTACAATAAACAAGGTAACTCAGCACATACGATACCTTAACGAAAACAATTTTTGAGAGCCGCGCCCACCTTTAATTACTTTTCTTAGAACCGCTTAGTATAAAAAGCCCCCGAAGCCGGTAAGAGCCCGCCAGAATAAGGCTTGAAGTGCCAATTCATACCTGTAAAGTAACAAGCCTAAAAACATAAAAAGCTATCAGTGTCGTGCCCCGCTGTATTTTTTGACTGTCCACATTTGACCGTCCAAAGACACATCTACAGCTCGCTATAAACGGTCTCCCTGACCAGCCGACGATAGCCGCCAAACAGCAGGGTACTCGCGATGAAAACAATCAATCTGATCCAAGGCAGCCTGATGGCACTAGCCCTCAGCGCCAGCTCCGCGCTCTTTGCCGACTCCCTCCTCAACGGTCTGGCCGCCCACAAAGAGCTGGGCAAGGAAATGTTTCTCGGCGCCCTCTACACCGACCAGCTATCTGGCAGCGCCAGCGAGCTGCTCCACGACAGTGGCGACAAGCGCTTAGAATTGCGCATTACCGCCAAACGACTGTCATCTCGCCGCTTAAACAGCCTGTGGATTGAAGGCATGGCGATCAACATCCCGGGCAGTCAACTGGCCGCTCAAGCTGAAAACATGGTCGGTTTCACCAACATGTTACGCGGCAAGCGACTTAAACAGGGCGACATCATTAGCATCAGCAGCGCTGCAGGTGAGGGCACCTTGGTTGAGCTCAATGGCGTCAGGGTTGGGCAGCTAGAGTCAGATACCTTCAGCTCTCTACTGCTGAGCACTTGGATAGGTTCAGTACCCCTGTCATCAGAATTCCGCGAGGGCCTGCTGCTCGCCGGCGACATCCCCGACGAGCGCTTAGCGCGCTTCGAAGCCATCGCTCCGAGCGCTGAACGCCGCCAACAGGTAGCCCAGTGGTCCGCACCCAAAGCGCAGCTAGCAAAAGCCTCTAGGGTGAGCAAACCAGCTGCTATCAAAACCCCCGACATCACAGCCCCAAGCATCGCCGCACCGACACTGGCGGCCCCGAGCATAACAACGCCAGTCGCGGCGGCCCCAGCCCTGCCTGAGCCCGCCCAAGCGCTGGCGCAAACCACCGAAATTGCTCCACCAGCCACAGGCTCCTCGACACCCTTGGTGAACACCAACGCCGACCAGCTAGAAGATGAGCTGCTCGACGATGAGTTTGGCGATGATGACCTAGAAGATAGCGCGCCACTGCTCACCGCTGAGTCGCTGCTCAGCCGCCAGCGCTTCCACTCAAGCTTACTTAAATGGACCTATAAGCACATCCGCTATCCAAACCGCGCCATTGATCGCGGCCAAGAAGGCAGTGTGCGTATTGCCGTTATTATCGACCGCAATGGCGAGGTTATCGAGAGCACTGAGCTTGAAAGCTCTCGTTTCTCGACCCTCAACAAGGCCGCCATGAGAGCCGTTAAAAAAGCCTCACCCTTCCCCGCCATGCCAGATGAAATAGCCGGTGAGCAGTTCGCCTTCTCCCTGCCGATCATGTTCAAGCTGCCTGATTAGCCACCCCCAAAAAACCAAAAGGCCACACCCTTGGGTGTGGCCTTTTTACGTCTGCAACTCAAGAGAATTGCCCGCGGCTTCGCGCCCAAGCACGTATAACAGCAACATTAGATCATTCGCGCTTAGGCACCAAACCTGCACCGGGAAAGCGTGCGACCTTATCCCCACCCGCTGAGTCAACAATCTTGCTCGGCCCCTCTTTCTCTACCTCATCTATGCGCACAATCGAATGCATAGGGATATAAGAGCGAGCAACCTTATCGAACTCGTTCTTCAGGCGCTCCTCAGCTGGGTCGACAATCACCGCACTGTTCTCGCCAAACAAAAAGTCTTCCACCTCAATAAACCCATGCATATCACTTTGGTAGATGGCGCGAGCGTAAACCTCAAACACCTGATCTTGATTGTGGAAAATCACTTTATACATGGGTTTCAGGGACATAAAGGCAACTACTGTGCGTGGTTTATAAGTAAGTGGCTGAACTGGGCGCGGTAACTCGCCCCTTAATAGCTTTTAACTAAGATTCCAGCCCGCTGTTAAAAGCGCGCAGAATAACACACTCCCCCTATAAATTTGCTCAGCTTTTGGGCTCGCCTATCTGGGCTTTAGGGTCCTTGGTCGCTATAATGCTCGGCTCGACCCAAGCTGGTTATTTTTTGTGCAGGCATAGCTTAGCACTGTAACGGCCCTTCTATTTATTATTTAGTTCTAGCTAAAGCATCAGGTAAGCACATGGACCACCCCACTTCCCCCGAGACCCCCACAGCACAGGCGTCTGTAGAAAAGCCGACAAAAAAGCTCTTCATTCAGACCCACGGCTGCCAGATGAACGAGTACGACTCCAATCGTATGCGCGAC
>Ga0209826_1002467_pt1 | contig 12106 bp, 9 predicted proteins | sample GOMGulsemesocosm_5_FD_184637 | JGI IMG/M metagenome (GOLD analysis project Ga0209826, IMG submission 184637) | Methane-oxidizing microbial communities from mesocosms in the Gulf of Mexico - GOM15C Gulf of Mexico (SPAdes) (version 2) | ecosystem: Environmental > Aquatic > Marine > Cold seeps...
ACGATTTTTTACCGCCTGCTCAGAACCCAGGCCATTTTGACAACAAAGAATTCGAGTCTGCGGCCCCACCAAGCTACCGAGCTGCTCTATCGCACTATCTAGCCCCGTACATTTTACGGTCAACCACAAATAGTCGGCGCTCGGCGACTCTGCGGAAACAAAAACTGGAGCGGCCACGGCCGCTTTATTCCCATGGTAATCACTCAACTGAAGCCCTTTAGCCAACTTCTTCTGAACACTTTCTCGGGCCACAACACCCACGTTACGCTTCTGTGACAGCAGCACGCCCGTAATATAACCACCAATTAAACCCGCTCCAAATACCACATGCCTTGTCATTGCTTCACCTTATAATTAGTTCATATTGTCGCTATACGTTTTGCTATTGTTACGGTACTCACTGGGTGTTGTATTCGCCCAGCGCTTAAATGCAGCACGGAAACTTCGGACATCACTATACCCGAGCATCGACGTAATAACCTCTAGCGTGTATCGAGTATTGAGCAGGTAGTGACGCGCCTCTTTGAATCGAAACTCATCGGTCAAGGCCTGCCAGGAAGCGCCTAGGCTCGACAATTGACGGCGCAGTGTTCGCGCCGCCATATTAAACTGTTTTGCCGCCTGCTCTAGGGTGGGCACACCGTCCACTTTAATAATGTAGGCCTTCACCGCCGCCACCAAACCCCGCTCCCCCTTCAGTGTCTCAATACTCTGGCGACACAAATCTCTCGTCAACTCTGCATACTCGGGCTGTGCGTGAGGCAAGCGGCGTGACATTTCCTCCCTCCGGAAATAAATCGCATGTTGCGGCTGCTCAAAATACACGGGGCATTTAAAAACATGCCGAAACGGCTCAATTGAATCAGCCTGGCAAGCGTGCGCAAAATGAACAGAATCAAAATCAAAAGGCCCACCCACAAGCTGACTAATAATTTTGTGAAATGAGGCGAACCAACTTTCAATTTCTAGCACCTGAGCCGGCCCATCTGCAGGCGACGGCTGAACACTGAGGCGAGTCATATCTTGCCCAATGTAGCGCACATTAGCCAAAGTGACATGAGACGCCCAGCTGATTAAAGGCGCAAAATCCACACTGAGCTGCAACGCATCACGCAGAGTATTCGACGCCGCCATGGCAAAACCCAACACACCATATCCCGTCAAGTCTAATTGACCACCAATCTCTACCGCGAGCAATGGGTTTTTATTACAGGACGCAATTCGGGCATATAAGGCCAGCTCTTCATCCACACTGAGACGAAGTGCAGGATTCTCAAAAGCGTCTACATCAAGGCCGGTACCACTCACCAACTGGGCCAACGAGAAGCCCTGCGCTTCAATCAACGCTCTTAACATGAGCTGTATTTCATGACTGTGCAGTAACTTTGGCGCAGATGAGTGTGGATAAATTGGCGGCGGGGACATAATCGGACTCAACAATGACCTATATCATCCCCCTATTGTCCCTTATATGGCCTAACTAATCCACCCAGAGCTCCGTAAGCTTGCACCACAATCAGACCCCTATGGATTCAACATCATGCCTCATAAATTTCGCTTAGTTATATCTTGCCCAGATCGCCCAGGAATTGTTTCTGACGTCAGTGGATTTGTTGCGGGTCATGGCGGCAACATCACTGAGGCCAGCCAGTATCACGACCCCACTACAGGCATGTTTTTTATGCGCTATGTAATTGGGACTGATGCACTGAAAATGAATGCAGAAGAGTTCCGCCAAGCGTTTCTGCCGGTTGCCGAGCGATACGCCATGAATTGGCACCTCAGCGATACCGCCAAACCCCGAAAAGTATTGCTCATGGTGAGCAAACTAGATCACTGCCTAACAGACCTGCTTTATCGTTGGAAATGTGGAGACCTAGAATTTGACATACCCTGCGTGATTTCCAATCATGACGACATGCGTAAATACGTTGAGTGGCACGGCATTACCTACTACCACGTACCGGTACCAAAAGAACAAGAAGGCAAAGACAAAGCCTTTAAAAAAACCGCTGACATCATTGACAAACATCAACCAGACACCGTGGTTCTGGCACGCTACATGCAAATTTTACCGCCCTGGATGTGCGAGAAATATCCCCACCAGGTCATTAACATACACCACAGTTTTTTACCCTCATTTATGGGTGCAAAACCTTACCATCAGGCAAAAGAACGCGGCGTGAAATTAACCGGCGCCACCTGCCACTATGTAACTTCAGATTTGGATGCTGGACCAATCATTGAACAAGACGTAGCCCGTGTTTCACACTACGACTCCGTTGAAGAAAGCGTTCGATTAGGCAAAGACGTAGAGAAAACTGTTCTAGCGAGAGGCTTACGCTACCACTTAGAAGACCGGGTGCTGGTGCACAACAACAAAACGATTGTTTTTAATTAACTCCGGAAACCGCTAAGCCTTTACTTTTATCGAAATCATGGCGAGCAAGGGCTTGGAATGGAATTCCCGGCGATATAAAACGGCCACGACAAAGGCCACCGCCACGATGAACAACCAAGGGCTCACAAACCAACTCATTACCGCCATCGCAAAGTAATAGGAACGCAGCCCATAGTTGTAACTGTGTGCTGCTTGGTCAATGACTTTTGCGGCATACAATGCAAACTCGCCGCGCTCGGTTTCACTGACAGTTTCATCGTCATGTAGCGGTGCGGAGCCCACAAGAATATTGCAAAAACTGTATTGTCGCATCGACCATGTAAATGTAAAAAATGCATAGACAAAGATAGAAACCAACACTAGGAACTTAAATTGAATAGCCGCAGGGTTATCACTTACCGTGAACGGAAGATGCTCGAGCAAAGTAAAACCATTGCCAGTAGTCGTAAGCACTGTGAGTATACCGGCTAAAATTAACATGGTAGTGGAGGCAAAAAAGTTTACTCCGCGCTCTAAGTTGGCCAGTAAGGAAGCGTCCCCCACCCTGACTTCACGGGCCAGCATGTGGCGCATCCAATCGATGCGATACTCGTGCAGAAGCGAGCTGAGTGAATGGGTTTTCTTGGCCATCACCTTGGCGAACTTTGCGTAAGTGACCCAGCAGGTCAAACACCACACCAGAGCAAAAAAGTTCAACCAATCATCATGGCTTAAAGCTTCTATCGACACACTTTACCTTCCCTTTTGTTTATAACTTGATATTTGGCACTATGCCTCTAACATGGGCTCTATGCAAATGACTCGCCCCCGCTGTAACACCTGCGCCAGACCACATAAAACCTGCCTATGTGATTTGGTTCAAGTAGTGGATAACGCCTGTGAGATACTAATTCTGCAGCATCCACGAGAGGAATTTGAAGCTAAGGGTACAGGACGATTATTACATTTGTGTTTAAACCGCAGCAAGCTGGTAGTGGGTGAACAGTTTAGCGGTGAAGCGCTAACAACACTCTTTGGCGATCAAAAAACAAACATCCTACTTTTTCCGCCCTCAGAAGATTCGCCTTTGGAAAACCAACAAGTTCTTTCTGCAAGCGATGCAAAGCGCCTGAACGTGGATAAGCTGGACCAAGGCCTACGCTTAGTCATTATTGATGGCACATGGCGAAAAGCCCGCAAGATGCTCCATTTAAGCCCTCTGCTTGCAGCATTACCGCGCTTGCAATTAAGCCCCCGAAGGTCTCGCTATCACATTCGTAAAGCGCAGCGCGCCGGCCAACTGTCGAGCTTGGAAGCCGCCTATTGGGCACTGGCAGAAATGGGAGAGCCACACGATGAATTACTACTTAGTTTTGAACGATTTTTGAACAGGCAAGCTATTTGGCGCGAAGACACTCACACCGAATGACCCCACCTCATATACGGGCTACAATGAACGCAAGTTATCCAATTCCTTTTTAGAGGCATACATGTCTAATCAGCAAGCCCATCCAGCATTCAAAATGCTGCGTCGCCACGCCATCGACTCTCTTAATGTAACGATAGAAGAATACGAACACATCAACACTGGAGCGCAGCATATTCATATTGCTGCCGACAACCCTGAAAACGTGTTTTTGGTGGCGCTGCGCACGGTGCCTCACGACTCAAAGGGCGTTGCCCACATTCTTGAGCATACGGCGCTTTGTGGCAGTGAAAAATATCCCGTTCGCGATCCGTTTTTCATGATGATTCGTCGCTCCTTAAATACTTTTATGAACGCCTTTACCAGCTCTGATTGGACAGCCTACCCTTTTGCCAGCCAAAACCGTAAAGACTTCAGCAATCTATTAGACGTTTATTTGGACGCGGTATTTTTCTCGCGTCTCGACCCTCTGGATTTCGCTCAAGAAGGCCACCGGGTTGAATTTGAAACGCCAGATGACCCAAGCACAGCACTGGTGTACAAGGGCGTTGTCTTCAACGAGATGAAAGGTGCAATGAGCTCTGTGCCCTCTCAACTTTGGCAGACCCTAAGCAAATATTTATTTCCCAACAATACATATCACTTTAACAGTGGCGGTGAACCAGACTGTATACCCGACTTAAGTTACGAGGAACTGCTGGCGTTTTATAAGACTCACTATCACCCTAGCAATGCAATTTTTATGACCTATGGCGACATTCCCGCCGAAGAGCATCAAACCCGATTCGAAGACCAAGTACTAAGCAGGTTTCAACGCCTAAACACTGTTATTTCGGTCGAACCGGCAAAACGCTTTAATGCTCCCATTGCCGTAGAGGAATCCTACCCATTAACAGAAGACGGGGAGCTCACCAACAAGAGTCACGTCGTTCTAGGTTGGCTCTTAGGCCAAAGCACTAATTTGGACGAGTCACTGAAAGCACACCTTCTAGGGAGTATTCTTTTAGACAATAGCGCCTCACCTCTCCAGCAAGCCTTAGAAACCTCCACACTAGGTACCGCCCCCTCCCCTCTCTGCGGGCTAGACGACTCACAGCTTGAATTAATCTTTATTTGCGGGCTTGAGGGCAGCAACCCAAATCAAGCCGACGACATTGAAGCGATGATTTTCGACGTACTCGAAGACGTTGCTAAAAACGGTGTGGATCAAGCTGACCTCGAAGCAGCTTTACATCAATTGGAATTACAACAACGCGAAGTAGGCGGTGACGGTTACCCGTTCGGCTTGCAGATAATTCTGACTGCACTGAATTCGGCTACGCATCGCGGGGACCCTATTAGTTTGTTGGATTTAGACCCTGCACTGGAAAAACTTCAACAAGAAATTAAAGACCCGAACTTTATCAAAGATTTGGCGAAAAACTTACTGCTTGAGAATCAGCACCGAGTTCGCCTAACTCTAAAACCAGACGACAAGATGGCTGATCGGCAAGTGGCCGCAGAAGTTGCCCGCCTTCATAGCCGACGCGAAAGCCTGAGCAAAGATCAACAAGAAGCTATCGTAGATCAAGCAAAAGCCTTAGTTGATCGGCAAATGCAGGTTGACGACGACACTATTTTGCCGAAGGTCGGCCTAGAGGATATCCCCGAGCACCTTCACTATGTTCATGGTCAAGATGCGAAAGCAAATAACCTGAATTTAACACAATATTCTGCTGGCACTAATGGCCTTGTCTACCAGCAAATGATTATCAAAATGCCAGCGATGCAGCAATCCCTGTATACGCTTTTACCCTTCTACAGTATTTGCATGACGGAGCTGGGCGCGGGTGACAAAGACTACCTGGAGACTCAGCGCTGGCAAGCAGGCGTAATTGGTTCCATTAATGCTTATAGCACCATTCGTGGCTCAGTGGAGGATGTGCAAGCTATTGATGCTTACTTTACACTTTCCGCCAAAGCACTCAGCCGCAATCAAGCGGCTATGACAGAGCTCATGAGAACCACCTTTGAATCTGTTCGCTTCGATGAACTACAACGTATTCGTGAGCTGGTTTCGCAGGCGAGAGCCCGCCGTGAACAAAGCGTAACAGGCAGTGGTCACAGCCTTGCTTTAGCCGCGGCTAGTGCAGGAATGAGCCCCGCAGCCAAGCTCTCTCATCAACTCAGTGGCTTAGGCGGTATTCAGGCAATTAAGGCACTTGATGACGCACTGCAAAGCGACGAGGCCTTAAGTGCATTTGCTAAACAGCTTAGTGATATTCACCAGCTCATGATCGCTGCGCCAAGACAGTTTTTACTCGTGGGCGAAGAAGAACGCCTAGCGAGCTATCAACAAGTATTAGATAGTCAGTGGCGATCTCCCGCCACGTCTAACAACACAGCATTTACTCTAGAGCCCGTCAGTGCGAACGTTAAAGAAGCATGGCTGACCAACACTCAAGTAAATTTCTGCGCTAAAGCTTATCAAACTGTGCCCTCCGACCACCCCGATGCTGCGGTACTAAGTGTTCTCGGTGGATTTCTGCGCAACGGCTACCTGCACAGAGCGATACGTGAACAAGGTGGCGCTTACGGCGCAGGCGCCAGCCAAGACAACAACATTGCCGCGTTCCGTTTTTACTCTTACCGTGACCCGCGCTTAAGCGAAACGCTAGACGATTTTGATCTATCTCTGCAGTGGTTAAACGACAACGACCACGAATGGCAGCCAATTGAAGAAGCCATTTTAGGTGTTATCAGTGCCATCGATAAACCAAGCTCTCCGGCAGGAGAAGCCAAACAAACATTTCATGCAGAATTATTTGGCCGCACGCAAACTACCCGCGAGCGCTTCCGCAATCGAGTATTGCAAGTAAAACTGGACGATTTGCGGCGAGTGGCTAACACTTACCTCAAACCGGAATTAGCCAACATAGCGGTGGTAACGAATGCTGCCGCCAGCGAAACCGTTGCCGCCCTGGGGCTGGCTTCCATTACTCTTTAAGGGAACAACTATGTTTAAACGTACCTTATCACCACGCTTTGCCGAAACAGATGCTCTCGGTCATCTCAGCAATACCACTCTGCCCATATGGTTTGAAGACGCGCGCGAACCTATCTTTCAAATATTTAACCCAGAGCTGAACCTGGCAAGCTGGAATCTAATTCTCGCAAGAATTGAGGTGGATTTCGTAAGGCAGATTTACTATGGCAGTGACGTAGTTATTCGGACATATGTGATAAAAGTAGGCAACACCTCTTTCACTTTGCTACAAGAGGCTTGGCAGAAAGGAGAGCTGGCGGCTCGTGGAACCGCCACTATGGTATATTTCGATTATGCTAGCCAGCACTCGGCCAAAATACCTGAAATCTATCGCGAACAATTAGAAGTGCACAAACTGGAAGGCGAAAAGGTAATCCATAGTAATTAGGGTATAAACAGTTTGAAAACGCCCCCTCCTAGGGGGCCGTTGTTACTCAACTCAATTCGACCGCATAAATCATTCTGACAGTGCAACTTAGCCACCTCATTAGCAAAAAACAAACCGAGATTTGTACTGCCTGAATTGAACGCGTCACTACTGCTTGATAAGGTGGGCGCTCCCAGCATAGCTTCGGGGTATCCTTCACCATCATCCGCAATGGCAATACACAGCACCTTATCAATAAGTTCGGCTGACACTTGTAGTTTGTGTTTTGTATAGCGCGCGCAGTTGATCAGTACGTTATGCACAACACCTCCCACCAAATCCGTATCAAAATATCCATTTAAATCAGCATCACACTGGACATCAATGTCAATATTTCGAGTCTCAAATAACATATGATTACGCGCAATTTGGTCTTCGATCAAATCGATCACAAAATGCTCGTCAATGTGCAGAGGCATACGGTTTTTTTGCATACGATAGATACTCAGCAACTGAATCAATTCACCGTTGATTCGCGATGTTTCGTACTGCAGAGTTGCAAAGCGTTTCGCCTGCTCGTCATTCTCTGGAGGGGTCTCCTGTATAATACCCTCCAATGAACTGAGTAACATTCCTAATGAATTTTTCATGTCGTGTACGCTAGAAGCTAACACTAAAGAAAAATCTAAAGAGTTTGAAGAGTCCTTCATATTGTGAACCTTACTAAAATATTTAACATTATACTCACCCTAGCCTTCTAACCATTTCATGGAGTTGGCGAAAGCGCTGAAACTGTGGGTGCGTTGCAGTAATTTGTTTTTCAATTTTTTTAATCACGTCGAGTGTTAAATCCATAGGTTCAGACTGGACGCCAAATTCCCGCATCTCCGCCACAAGCGCTTGCACTAAATTCAAGTGGACGCCAATATGATTTGGAAATAAGCGTTTCGCGTGTTGAAAACAAGCTATGGATTCTTTAAACCGATTGTCATTGTAGAGGCCTATACCCTCTTTGTTAATTTGCGCTACTCGCTGCCGGTTTACATCGCTAACCGGCTCTTCCAACAGGCGATCAATTTTCTGCAAGGCTTCATCGTCACCCTTTGAGTCATTGGTTAACGATTGTAACAATACATTCGCTTGCGCATCATCGCCGGCCGCAAATTTGGCCTGTACCCTGTCAAGTTCAGCCTCCAGACTCAATTGAACACCTTGCTTTTCGATCAAGGTCTCAGCATCATCCATCAACTCCCGTGCACGCACATCATTGCCCAGGCCATTTTGCACCTGACTTTCTAGCAACTTCATCTGCACTTTTTCCTGGGAGTCTAATTCAAAGCGCGATCCCATTGCATCCGCTACCTTCAATGCGTCTCTAGAAAGTTCTTTAGCTTGATCAGAATGTTCTTTAAACAGCGCTGCACTCGCGCGAAGAAAACTCATATGGCTACTCAATTGGTCGTAGCATGAATTTTCACTGAGGCGTACTGTGCGCCGCCAGGCATTAGCGGCTACTGCTAAGTCATTGTTTTCATCTGCCGTTTTTGCCAAGTTTTGTTGCCGAAGTAAAGCCATCGGGGAGATTTGCACGGCTTGCTGTAACACTGCCTGCACCTGTTCAATATCGCCCTGAGCTTGACTAGTAATAGCCAATTCATCGTAAGCCTGCATACACAAGGGGTTGGAACCTATAATTTCACCTAACCACTGACTTGAGGTATTCAGGTCCCCTTGAAGTCGCTTCACTTTCGCCAGACCCACTTTGGCCCAATCTAAGGCCCTCACTTCTAGCGCGTCGGTGTATACCCTTTCCGCCAAGCCGTATTGTTCAGTTTCCAAATAGAGCTGGCCCAACAGTTTCTGGCACTGCGCAGTGTAGCGGCTAGCTGCGGCTATCTTCTGCTGACACAATTCAATTGCCTCGATTAGGGCACCGTTTTCAATCGCTTTATTCAGGTCTATTAATTCATCCCTTTGCAAGAGCAAGCGGTCAACTCGCTGCAATAGAGACTTTGCAGTTATGGGCTTAGTGACATAGGCGTCGGGCTCGGAGTCGTAGGCGGCCATGACAATGCTTTTGCTAGACTCGGCACTCACTAGTATAAAGAGGCAGTGACTGCGCAGAATTCTCTCACTCCGCAGCTGCTCTAGTATCTGCTGACCATTCTGGCCTCGGCCTAAATTATAATCACACAGAATAAGATCATAGGACTTTTCGCGACAATACTTCAGTGCTTCGTTCGCCGAGACGGCGGAATCAACGGCTTGAACCCCGTGTTCCATAAGGATTTTTGCCATAGTCATACGAAAATTATCAAAGTCGTCTACGATCAAAATCCGCAGATTTTCGTAGCCTGAATAGGCCATAGAGTATTTCGCTCCATAATGATAAATTTATCAGGAGACAAGCATAGACCATTTTGGGGATGCCGGTCACCCCTACTACAATATCATTCAGCGATAGGCGTCAACATAAAGCCGGTCTCAGGAAGAATAATCGCTGTTCAGTTTCGGTTGAGTCGCGGCAAGAAGCTTAGGCCAGGCTTGCTTTTATGCTCCCATAAAGCTGGATATTGCTTTCCACCAATAAGGCAAACAAACGTAACATTGGCGCCTTATCAATTCTACCTAAGCATTCACAGCTAAAAGTTTCACAGCTAAATAATGGGCGATTCGCCTATGCGCCTGTATACTAAAAATTCCAGCCGCAGAACAGCAGAGATTCAACCGTGAACATTTTTAACAAACTACCGACTTATTCTGCCTTTATTCTGGCACTGCTATCGGTGTGCGCCTCAGCGACAAACGACGCAGATGAAGCAAATTATTATGATGAAAGTGATCTTCTTGTAGGCATTCCCATGGTGAGCTCTGGCGCCAGAATGGAACAAGAACGCCACTACTCCCCCTCTTCTGTTACCGTGATCAATAGCGAGATGATTACCGCTTTGGCACCCAATAACTTGGTTGAAGTATTTCGCTTAGTGCCGGGCTTCGTTAGTTTTTACACCAACGGATCGCTTTACGGAGTGTCAGGGCATGATTCAACCGACGACGACCCCAGGCGAGTAGAAGTTCGCGTAAACGGCCGCAGCGTCTACGTTCCAGCCTATCCCACAATATCTTGGGAGTCCTTAGGCATTACCCCAGATGACATCCATCGTATCGAGTTTGTACGCGGTTCTAATGTCCCAGCTTATGGTTCGAACGCCATCATTGGCGCCATTGATATCACCACCAAAAGCCCTATACAGGAGAGCGGCACCCACATTCGAGCCACACTGGGTGATCTACAGACCCGTAACATTAATGTGCGAACCAACTTCCAGATACCCAACGGGTACGGTCAATTACGCCTGTCTCACAGAGAAAACGATGGCTTCGAGGACCTAGATGACAGAGGCGTCGTCGATCATCTAGTATTTAATGCGGCATTAACGCCTACCCTACAAGACACCTTCAATGTAGAGCTCGGTTTGAGCGATGGTAGCTTCGGAATTGGTGATACCGACCACCCTGACGAATTCGCAACAGATGATAACAGCAGCTATTGGTTAACAGCGGGCTGGACTCAGGTGCGAGAACAGCAACAATGGCATTGGTATATTTCTCTGTATGACACAGAATTTGATCAATCAGGCGGCAGTTTTGAAGACCGAAGCACGACACTGTGGGAATCAGAACTGGAGTATCAGTTTGCCCTTAATAAAAATCTGCGTTCGGTATCAGGAGCAGGCTTCAAACACCAAACTATCACCTCGCCATTCAATCTTGATAGCGACAAGAGTATAGATAACGCCATTCTTTACGGCTTCACCAATATCGAATGGCGTATGCACAAAAAATGGTTAAGTAATTTTGGTTTTATGGCGGAAAATCAGGAGACCGACGATACCCGGCTGTCTCCCCGAGGCTCTTTACATTATCAACTATTGCCGCAACATAACTTGCGAGTCAGCGGGTCCAAAGCTTATCGCTCGCCGACCATTTGGGAGTATAACCGCGAAACCATTGACTACAATGAAGCGCCTTATGTGGACTACCATTTCAAATCCGACGATAGAATGTCGGCCGAAACACTTGAGAGCATTGAGTTCGCCTATTTTGGTCGCTTTTTTAAGGAGAGCCTCGATTTAGATTGGCGAATATTCCAAGAGAACGGAAAGGGAGGCATTGATCACGCCAGCTGGAGAAATCTTGAGCCTCCGGTAACGCCGAATTCATTTAGCGAAGGCGACGAACGAGTTAGCGTATTTTCCAACACTAAGGATTGGCGCGTAAGTGGTTATGATATGCAACTCACTTGGCGCCCAAAACTGCACACAACTGTTTATTTACAATACGCCAATGTCCGCTTCACCTCCGCCAGAGTATCCAAAGTTACCCCCGAATTTGTCGGCGTAGGAGGTGATGAGTTTTCAATTCCCAAACACGTCGGTAGTCTTTTCATTACCCATCAGTTTGGCAATGGCTGGAGTGCCTCACTGCTCAGCTATCACCAATCTCGCACAAAATGGCGAGGCGGTGGTATCGGCTCCTCTCCCATCAGCTCATGGTTTCGCCACGATATGGCCATCAGTAAAAAGTGGCGATTGAACAAGCAAACTTTTAAACTGGATTTAAAAGTAGACAATATTGCCGATGAGGCTTATGTGGAATATCAAGCGGGCAATATCCAGAAGGGCAACATGGCAGGCAACTATTTTTCGCGCCGAGTACATCTCAGTGCCTCATTTGAATGGTAAAAGAAACAATTACTTCCAGTATAAAATTTAGTGTAGCCACACAGGGATAGTTAAATGAGGATTGTGATTGCTGATGATCACGCGATGACACGCTCTGGGGTCATCGCCGCGCTATCGGAAATGTTTCCAGATGCGAAAATCATCGAGTGTGTAGACGCCCCCT
>Ga0209826_1002470_pt1 | contig 12095 bp, 4 predicted proteins | sample GOMGulsemesocosm_5_FD_184637 | JGI IMG/M metagenome (GOLD analysis project Ga0209826, IMG submission 184637) | Methane-oxidizing microbial communities from mesocosms in the Gulf of Mexico - GOM15C Gulf of Mexico (SPAdes) (version 2) | ecosystem: Environmental > Aquatic > Marine > Cold seeps...
GGGACAATTTTACCCACACGATTCATTGAATAAATATATTGAGCCATTGTTTTTTCAATTAAATAAAAAAGGCTATTATTTCACGTTTAATCTACGGATTAAACTTTGTTCACCAGATTTCATAACTCGACGATGATTCCATTCAAAAATTGGCTGAAAAAAGACTGATACATAAGGCATATATAGTTTTTTAGTTCCACATCCCATTCAAATTGAATGCTGGTAACATTGTTATTTTGTATTAATTTACAGCTTCCACTTCATATTTTTAGCCCAGCGATAATCATTGGCTTCCACTGTAAAAGTCAGTTCACGCAGCAAATGTGATCCACACAGACCGTGACTGCAATCTTGATAAGAAAAATAGGCTGTCCAGCAATCATGAATAATAGCACCCCCCATAGCGAGGAATAATATTGATTGACTCAATCGCTTCTTTACCCCGATTTCGATGCAAAAACTTAAGCGTTAAGTCCCCTGGTGAATAAAGTGTATCTAATTGTTTTTCTTGTCTACCCGAAAGGAAGTTTCATCCACATGAATGACGGGCATTTCAAGTAATTGCTTAGTGGCTTGAAGCTCCCATGCGGCTAAAGCCTGATGCAGGCACAAGACAAACTTCAATAGGGTTGATTCAGAAATAACAGTTCCAATCATGGAATTGACTAGTTTCTGTACGCGGTTGAGCGCAACCATCTGACAAACTAATAAATTGACGACAAACGCTTAGTCCTTTAATTGTCTAACTTGCGCTTCTACGCCACACTTTCTACAGCTTGAACATAAGCATAACAAGCTTATTTTATAAGTAATGCTGTATTCTACAGCTGTTACTTACAAATATTTCATAAAACACTTACAACATGAAAGTGTTTTATGAAACTATAATAATTACGGGAATATTGATACCTTTGTGCAAAAAGTAATGTGCAATGATTTTATAAATCATAACTCATTTTCAATGGGTGCTGCTGAACCTGAAAGTTAAGTAACTTTGTGCTGATATGGTGATATACAGTATCAATCGTGGTGTCGGTATTAATATTTTGCTCTATTTAAAGAGCCAAAAAAAATTTAAAAAATTGAGAGATAAATGATACATTTAAATGTAATGAAGTTGGTCCTTTCATTTCTACTGATATTTTTATCATTTCCTTCAGTTTCAGGAGTCACTGAGGGAGTACAGTTTCTTTCCAGCCAGGTTCAAACGGATGGTAGGATCACCAGTCAGGTTTCATTATCCACCTCTTTTCAAAGTACAGCAGAATCGCTATCAACTTTACAAGCCTTAAATGAGGCTGACCAAAATACATTCACATCAGGGCTACAATTCCTCTCACAAGAAACCTATCAAAATACTGAGAATATAGCCCGATTAATTATAGCGAAAGCAGAACAAGGCTCCATTGACACTACGCTAATAGAACAGCTCAAAACGCACCAAAATGCAGATGGTGGATTTGGAGAACTTCCAGAATTCAATAGTACACCATTAGATACAGCGTTTGCATTGCTAGCAATGCAAGTAGGAAACATATCAGTCAGTGATGAGTCGGTGTTAGGGTTAGGTTATTTACTTAATTATCAAGGTGGTGATGGAGGTTGGTCAGCATCAAAAAATGCAGCAGGAGAATCATCAGTATTTATAACTGCTATAATCTTAAAGGCTCTTTCTTATTACCGAGGCGACTATAATATAGAGTCAGTGATAGATCAAGGTAAGAACTATCTTTTAGCGCAACAGAATGCCAATGCTTTATGGGATGAGCCTTTTTTGTCTTCTCTTAGCATTATTGCGTTAGTCCATATCACCAATGATCCAGCAATAACTAGCGAAAGTATTAATGCTTTAAAGGGATTACAACAAAGCGATGGGAGCTGGGACCAAGATGTCTATACAACAGCATTAGCTTTGCGCACATTGAATGTGACTGAAACACCTCCCGTGAATCCAATATTAGCATCAATCAAAGGTCGGTTTATAGATGGAGTGACTGGATTACCATTAGAGGGAGTATCTGTTTCTATAAATGGGCCAACGCCTGATTCGATTACAACATTAAGCTCAGGTACTTTCCATTTTACTGATTTAACTGCGGGTCAATATACCTTGCAATCAGTATTGAATGGATATAACCAAGTGACTGCTGAAACTATGACATTAGCAGGTAAAACGGTTGATTTTGGTGATATTAAATTATTGCCTGAGATTGTTAATCCGACTACCGCGACTATTCTAGGTATGATTTCTGACTCAGAAACGGGGCTATCTCTGGAGGGGGTTGATGTAACAATGTCTGGCTCTGACAGTGATCATGTGTTGACAGATATTGATGGCGCATATCAATTTACTAATGTTGTCATTGGTAACATTATTCTCAATGCATCAAAAACAGGCTATTCATCAGCAGCAGGGAACACTACTTTAACAGCGGGTGGCGTATTGCTATTTTCACCGAAATTAACTTTGGCAGAGATGGCGGTTACAGCGGTGAAGGGTACCATTCTAGAAGAATCAACAGGACTACCTTTAAAAGATGTGTTGATTTCTCTTAGTGGTTCAACCGTCGCACAAACACATACAGATGCTTTGGGTAATTATCAGGTTTCTGGCATTTTACCAGGTATGATCAATATTGAAGCGAGTCTGGACAGCTTTGATTCTGTCAGTGCACAGACAGATATTCACGAGAACAGCATTGTTACCTTTTCTCCGCAATTGTATTCGACTAATACCACTCCGATAGGCAGTAACTTGTCTGGTATTGAAGGGGTTGTTGTTGATGCAGTGACTAATCAGCCCTTATCTAATGTATTAGTCACACTGGCATTTGCCTTAGAAACCCAAGAAATGACAACATCTGTTGATGGTACCTTTAATTTTGACGGGATAGATGCTGCATCGGTTGAATTAAATTTTATAAAGCAAGGATATGTGACGCCAAGATTCAGTGTGCCTTTGGTACCTTTAGAAAGTGTAAGTATTGGTCAGGTCAGAATACGAGAAGAAACAATAGTTGAATTATTACCTGATCTGAAGGTTGATTCAATTGACTTAGCTCAAACAACAAGCGATTTGAATAGGCTGGAATTACAAGGTTTTATTTCAGTTTCTATCAGTAACCAAGGAACAGCAACGGCAGCAATAACTGAGCTATTTGCATTTCATGATGCAAACAATGATGGAGTATATGATTTAAATAATGACGTTCCTCTCGGTTCCTCTGCAATGGCAAATGAACTCGCCATTACAGAGGAACAAAATGTTGTCATTAATATTCAAGGTTTATTGCCTTATCGGGATGCACCTGTTTCAGTCTGGGTTGATAGCTCTCAATCTCAAATAGAAAGCAATGAATTAAATAATATTTTATCCACTGCAAGTAGCTGCATGTTAGAAGCTCTCCCTGTCGGTCAACTCGACCCAGTTGAAAAATGGAATTGGTCGGGTTCTAATCTATTGTCTTCATACACGCAAGTTATGAGTACGCCAATGGTTGCGCAATTAACTGACGATAATGGTGATGGTAATATCGATATTAGTGATACGCCTGACATCATTTTTACGACTTTTAGCGGAGGAAGATATACCGGAGTTGGAATATTACGTGCAATTAGTGGTGATGATGGTACTGATATCTGGAATGTAGCACCGCAATCAACAGCGATGACGTCTCCAGCTATTGGTGATATAGATAATGATGGCTTTGTAGAAATTGTGGTAGGAGGGCCATATCTTAATGGCTTAAGGGTCTATGAACATGATGGCACACTTAAGTGGCAAGTCTCTGTCAGTGGATCTGCTCATCCGTCAATAGCTGATTTAGATAACGATGGTACCCCGGAAATCATCTATGGTCATCGTATTTATAATGCACAAGGTGGTCTGCTCAGGACATTACCATTGGGAGACTTTACTTCAATAGCCGTTGATCTGGATATGGATGGTGATTTGGAGATTATTGCTAATGGTATTGCTTATCAGCATGATGGAACAACCCTTTGGGACAGTGGATATCGTGGGACATTTAGTGCAGTTGGAAAATTTGATAAGGATGATTTTCCTGAAATAGCCATACGAACATCGAACTCAGTCACTTTACTGAATCACGATGGAGCTCTAATATGGGGACCGGTAGCAATACCTGGCGGCGGCGGTGGACCTCTGACGATTTCTGATGTCGACGGGGATGGAGAGCCAGAAATTGGAGTCGCAGGGGCTCAAAACTATACAGTCATAGAAACTGATGGCAGTATTAAATGGATTTCACCTACACGTGACCGTAGCTCTCGTGCAACGGGTTCTTCTGTTTTTGATTTTGAAAGCGATGGAAAAGCGGAAATACTCTATAACGATGAGTTAAATTTTAGAGTTTATGATGGAGAGACAGGCAATATACTCTTTCAAATACGCAATACATCAGGAACACTTTGGGAATTTCCTGTGGTTGCTGATATTGACAATGATGGCCATGCTGAAATAGTGTTAGCCTCAAATAATTATGCTTTTGGTGGGAAAACAGGTATTCGAGTCTTTGAAAATCGAGATGATTCATGGGTTGCCACGCGTTCTATTTATAATCAACATACCTACCATATCAATAATGTCAACGATGATGGAACCATACCACAATATGAAAAGCCCTCGTGGTTAGAGCATAACACCTATCGGCTTAATACTTTTCTGGATCGTGATCCTCTCAGTTCTAGTGATTTGACGGTATCATTATTACGTTATATCGAACATGATGACGGGCTGTCTCAAGATTTAACTGCGCGCGTCGGTAATGCTGGATTAGCACCGGTTTCATCTGTTATTAATATTGATTTTTATGAAGGTGACCCTGCCAGTGAAGGACAACTGCTGGGTAGTACTCAGATTACAGCATTGGCTGTTAACACTTTTCAAGATACGATCTTAACTGGCGTAAGACTCTCCGGTGAGAAAAATATATATGTTGTTGTCGATCCAGAGGGGCGAATACCCGAATGTAACGAATTTAACAATTCGATGAATATCTCTGTACCTGAAGCCACATTAGGGCAAATTACGGTATCTACTGATCTACCTGTTTATGGCTCCAACCAGAATGTATTAGTGCAGGCGACAGTTATTAACAACAGCCCTTTTATCGGCGATTTTACTGCAAATATACAGATTGAAGATGCCATGGGAACCGTTGTTGAGACATTTCCAGAACAGTCAATAAACCTACTTGCTAATGGTACACAGATAGATTTAAGCCAGACATGGAATACAGGGAGTTATTTGGCCGGCGTTTATATTGTGCGTGGTCAGTTATACGGAACGGATGGTCAATTGCAAAATGAAAGTACCGCTATTTTCAATATCAGTCATTCAGCAGATCAAAATGATTTAGCCGTCACCCTGCGTACAACTACTGACAAGCCAATCTATCATTCAACTGCAGAAGTACAGATAGAAGATCTTATACAAAATATAACGGTCAATACTTTAGTCGATGAGGCGCAATTAAACTTAAAAGTTTTAAATCCCTCAGGTCAGCTCATCATGGATGAGAACATTACTCTAGGCCAATTATTACCGACATCTCTTCGTGATTTGATTTCACCTCTTACGCTTAATAATGCTGAAATAGGGGAATATAATGTACTGAGTGTGGTTCTGGACGCCCAGACAAACGAAATACTGGCAAGTAGTCATGCTCAGTTTGTAGTGCGGCCAGATATTGTTCAGTTGTTGACAGGAACAGTGACAGCAACCCATAAATCACTGGATGCTGGAGAAGACCAACTATGTACCGATCAACTGATTAATCAAGGGGGCGTATCACTCGGTTCACTGGCTATCAGGAAAATCGTTAGCCGACTCGACATACCGGGTGAAATCATGTCCATTCAATCAACCATTGCATTAAATTCAGAAGCAACATATTCACAGGAACGAAGCTTTAATACAGACAGTTTTGAAGCAGGTGATTATGCCTGTGTCATTCAAGCATATATAGAAACAAGCCAACAATGGGTCACGTTTGATTATGATTTTTTTCGGGTCAATGAACCCCCTATCAAAATAGAAGGTAATCTGGGTGTTGGTGATCGCGGACGAGTGTTGGTTTTAATTGATGATGCACCAAAACAATGTGATGGATTTAATCACATCGGCGTTGAAGCAACGATGACAACACCTTTAGTGGTGGGCGCAACAGTAACAGGAATATTATTTGACCAAACAGGTGCCGTCCTGGATCAGGGAACAGGTGTGTTAGATGATCGCTTGGTTGATCTTGGTACAGGCACTTCAGGTGTGAATCTCATATTGGAAGACATTGCATTAACGCATGTCGCTATGACCTTTAACTCTCAAGTAGCATTGGGTCAGGGTTACCGCCTAGTTATATCAGTAGTGAATAATGATGTTACAGAAAGCTTTGACAGTGGGATGATTGCGACAGATTGTTCAAATATACTCTCGACTGGCGATCTATATGGTGACCTTAGGCTGACTAATGTTGTCCGATTACCTGCTGCAAATGATCCGTTAGGCCCTAATCATGCGCCCGACTTAGGAACTCAACGGACGGTGTTGGAAAGTGTGCTAACGGCTGGGGGATGGTCGTACAGCATCACGACAAACGAAGAAGACTTTACCCAGAAAATGCACAGTGGAGGATATATTGCTTACTTGTTATTATCGGAGCAAATTAAACTGAATGAAACGGTGCAAAAAGAATTGCGTGAAGCTGTTTACCGAGGCGAAGGGTTAATTGAAGCTGGAGGACATGATCAGCGACAAGGACGGCTTGATGAAGCGTTGGGTATTAAATCTCAAGGTAAACATTCGAGCATGCAAGGTCTTCTAATGTCCGATAATACCTGGGTAAGTTTAGGACAGACAGATTTTCAATTGAATGACCGTACTTTGAAAACAACGGTACAAGGTGCTTCAGTTCTCGGAACCTTTGTTAGCCAAGGACAGTCGACAATAGAAGCGGCCATTACTCGCTTTACTTATGGACAAGGGCAGAGCCTGTATTTTGGCTTTGACCTGACAGCAGAAATGGCACTACAAAATGCTGATCAGAAGTTCGAAATAATGTTATTGGATGCGTTAAATGAAGTACATCCTGTGGCCTCAAAAGCACAGGTAAATGGTGTCTATCCACTTCGCCTGACATTGCAAAACTTGGGTATTGCGACTCCTGGGCAGGCGATTATGACGTTACCAGATAATATTAGCATCATTGATGCAGGTGTTGCCGCGATGAATGGTCAAACGCTGATATGGCCATTCACCTTGGCAGAATCAGAACAGCTTATGTTTGATGTATGGTTTATATTGCCAGAACAACCCGTTCTGCTCAGCGCTCTGATTCAAAGCGGAACAGAACCAAACTGGATAGACCAGGCTGCTTTTACCCTTGACGTTACACCTGAACCACGAGTCAGCGTTGATGATGTCTATCAGCAAACCATGCTATTGACAGATAAAGTTTATAAGCAAACTCAGAAGTATGTGCAATGGGCACAAACTGATAGTCAAGCTGGGCGATGGGAAGATGCGTTGTCCTCACTGATCAGGGCTTCAGATACGCTGATGTCACTTAATACACCAGAAAGCAACGCATTAAGAAGCCTGATTGCGCAAGCGATCCGAACGGTTTCCATGAACTTGACTACTAGCCAAATTTAATAATTATGAGAAATATGACCATGTCTACATCACTCATCAGCGCGATGCGCGATACATCATTATTTATGCGCAGCATCTCAGGCACCGTGCTGATGACGTTTAGTTTGATGATCTTGGCACCGACCATCACCATCGCACAAGAAGTAATATCTAACGTACAACCCACGATTACCAGTGGCGCCGAAGGACAACTATCCAAGACTTTGCAGCGAATAGAAGCAAAACTCGAAAAACTTGAGCAAAAGTTACAAAACCAACAAGACAGCACAGTAGAACGTAGCGAGCTGCAAAATCTTCAACAAGCATTAGAACAGCAAAATATTGAAGTACAGCAAAATTTTTCACAAATAGAACAGCATATCCTTGACCATCAATTGCCAGCAATCATACTAGAGCGGCATCAGGCGATGGTCGCTAACTATCAAGATGAACTCACAGCTTTACAGACAGAACTTGATGGCATAAAAAACAAAACCAACAACAGTGAAAGATTAAATCATGCAAAAAATGCCAAAGGTCGATTAAAAGCCAAGCGCAATAAACGTGCACAACAGCCGTTTGATCCTAATCAACTGCCCAATCGCAGTCTAAAAACTAACCCAGACAACAAACCGAAACTAACCGAAGATGCGTTTACCCAGGCAGGGTTACATAACACCCCTTATCCTCAACTAGCTGCACTAGGTGACTTTACCTTTGATAAACTAACAGGGGCAAATGATCCCGCTTATCTGGCTGCAACGGATGAAATAAAAATAAGCCAAAACGTAAAAGACAAAGCAACCGAATTAAATCACGACCCTGTCAAAATTTATCACTGGGTTCTAAATAATATTGAATGGCAATCCACTTGGGGCGCTATCCAAAATGCAGAACATACCCTGTCTGCAAAACGAGGCAATGCTATGGATATTGCCAGTTTAACTATCGCTTTGCTAAGAGCTTCAAAAATACCCGCAAGATATGTTCATGGCAGCATCGATGTAAGCGCTGAAAAGTTTAAAAACTGGGCGGGTGGCTTTGATAATGTCACCGCTGCAGCAAACTTTGCCTCATCAGGTGGCATCCCTATCACTGGGATTATCAGTGGAGGCCAAATCAATAAAGTTCGTCTGGAGCATGTCTGGGTAGAAGCTGCCATAGACTACTTCCCCTCCCGAGGCGCAAAAAACAAAGACGCCGATAGTTGGGTTGCTATGGACCCCAGTTACAAACAATATACCTATCAACAAGGACTGGATGTTGTGCAAATCAGTGGCATAGATGCCGAACAACTGGCACAAAGCTTTATCGACAGTGGAACCGTCAATGAAACAGAAGGCTGGGTTACAGGTTTTGATGCCAGCGTACTACAAAATGCACAAACGCAAGCACAGCAAAAACTGGAAACGTATATCCAAGATAACATGACCGATCCCACCGTAGGCGATGTGATTGGAGGTCGTAAAACGATTATCAAAGAGTACCCAACCCTACCTTCCAGCCTACCCAATAACATCATCGTCAGTGGCAGTCGATATGATCACCTACCTAACAGTCTACAACAAACCATCAACTGGGCGTTCAGTAAAGACCTGTTCGGACAAATGAATGATCCTGTTACCTTTTCCTTTGCCAAAGTCAATAATCAAAAAATAACGCTATCGTTTAAACCCGCTACAGAAGCCGATGAACAAGCCCTACAATCTTTATTGCCAGAAGGCGAAATTACCGACATCAGCCAACTGCCAAGGAGTATCCCCAGTTACCTAGTCAGCGTAATACCCGAGCTAAAGTTTGGTGGTCAAGTCATTAAAACAGGCAGTGCGATGAAATTAGGGGAAGAGCTAGATTTTATCACCGCAACAAGTTTTGCAGGAAGAGGTCAAACCCAAAGCCCCCGAACTTACAAAGTTATTGCTGGGTCTTATCTAGCGGTTAACGCTTATGCAGGCAGTGTCTCGCCACAAATACTTCAGCAAGCACAAAGTCAACTGGAAAATACCAAAACCATCCTGGAAACTGCTGACCAAACTCAAATCAGCGCATTGACCAGACAAGAGTTGCTAGGTGATATGTTCCATGTCGGTGGCTTAGGTTATTATGCCCAGCTCACAGCACTTAGTCATATCATGGGTTTACAAGTGGGGGCTCATCGTACCTTAGCGGCAGGGACCGGGACTTTTGGATATGAGCCTAATGTAAATTACTTCTTCGGTTTTCCCAGATCCATTACCCCAGGGGGTGTAGCCTTTGATATTCCATTAATTGTTGTCATTGGAACCAATGATGGCGACCCAGAAAAAAAGAAACAATTTAACCTACAAACAGGCATACTTGGCTCAGCACTGGAACATGCCGTGCCAGAACAAATGTTTGTTAATGAGCAAAATCCAGGTGAGGCAATTTCAGCGGTAAAGGCACTTCAAAAGGCTAGTCAACAAGGCCAACGGATATATCACATCACCAAAGACAATCAATCGGCTATACTGAGTCATATTCATCATGATCAATCCACTATGGATGAGATTAGAAATGCACTGAACGCAGGAAAAGAAGTGATTACCCATACGGATGCTGTGAGTGTACCTGGGTGGAGTGGGGCAGGGTATATTATTACTGATCCTCAGACTGGGGATGGGGCTTATAAGATTGCGGGTGGGGGGAATGGGGGGGTGCTGTTTATTATTGGTCTTTTGTTTATATTTTTAGCATTTTTCATAACTTCTACTGCCTCCGTAGTTGCTTTGTTGGGGATAGCTGGAATAACAGCTGTAGCTGGTGGTTTAGGGATGCTTGCTTTTAAAGGCTATAATGATTTCCAAAATTATAGATCTATGGTTTTAACTATCATTTTTCCACGGATTATTTATTTACTTCCGGGATCTGTTTTAGCAAAAATAGGCGTTGTTACTCTTGGCACTGTTGTTAGTTTAATAATGGGGATGGTGTAATGATACTACTAGCTTACAATAAGGACTAGGCACTTTATTTTAATTTTGTGGGCATAGCATAAGGGAAAAAAATAAGTATGAATGATGATTTTGGTTTACTTAAAAATCAATTTAACATTAATCTTAACCAGAAAGATTGGATGCTTTTTCGAACAGTAGCAAGTAAGTTGGTTATAGAAAGACCTACAATAAGGCTAAAGTTATTTTGGTTTAATTTGATTATTTGGTTTGGAATAGTCTTAGTATTAACTTTATTTAAAAAAGAAATAATTGGTTTACATATACCAACTATTGCTGTTTTATGCTTGTTATTTGTTGGAGTTTTATTTGATATTATATTGGTATGGCGTATTCAACAAAATGGATTCATTCCCCTAAAAAAAGGTTTTTGGGTTGGATTACATACATTTTCTTTATTTGAGAATGCTTTAGTTGTTGAAAGTACAGCTTGTAAGTGTATATATTCTTGGGAGTTGATTAAATATGTCAAAGACGATAAAGGTAATTTGTTTATATTTATTGATTCATATTTTGGATATGTATTCTCTGCACCTAAAATTAAAGTAGAAAATATTGGAGAGTTAGAAAAGCATTTATGTCGTTTGTGTGAGAGGGGAGAAGCGAAACATAAATGAAATAGGGGTCAGGAAATAGGGGTCAGTACCCTTTTATGGTATAGTCTGTTTTTCATCAAGTAATAGAAAATAGATTATGCCTCGAAAGCCTCGTTATTTTTTGCCTAATATCACCCGTTCATGTGGTGATAAGAGGGAATGCCAGACAAATAGTTTTTGCAGATGATGCCGACAGAAAAGCATATTTGAGCTGGTTAAAAGAAGCGACAGAAAAAGAAAAAGTGGTATTGTTAATTTAATATATCTTTCAATTCGCCATTATGCTTTGCCATAAGCAACATGACTGAATACTTAAGCATTTTTTCGCTTTTGCTATAGCATTTTGATTTTCTTCTAAGTCTTGCTAAAAAATGTCGAAAAAAACTATTGTATCCTTCAACAGTAAATGTTTCTGCCTTGGATTGTATATGATGCTTATCTTGCGGAACAATCGTTTCATATGCTTTCCAATAATCAGTAGCAACTACCTCTATACTTTGTTGGTTATTAACTCCTTTCTTCGGTGGGACAATTTTACCCACACGATTCATTGAATAAATATATTGAGCCATTGTTTTTTCAATCAAATAAAAAAGGCTATTATTTCACGTTTAATCTATTGATTAAACTTTGTTCACCAGATTTCATTACTCGACGATGATTCCATTCAAAAATTGGTTGAAAAAAGACTGCTAGATAAGACATCCATGGCTTATTAGTTTCTACATTCCATTCGAATTGAATGCTGGTAAAGTTGTTATTTTGTATTAATTTACAGCTTCCAGAACCCTTTAAATCACCAGTCGCAGTAAATTCTATTAATTGATAGGGAACAACTTGGGTAGTGTGAAGTTGAAAAATTAGGTGGTAGGG
>Ga0209826_1002471_pt1 | contig 12095 bp, 25 predicted proteins | sample GOMGulsemesocosm_5_FD_184637 | JGI IMG/M metagenome (GOLD analysis project Ga0209826, IMG submission 184637) | Methane-oxidizing microbial communities from mesocosms in the Gulf of Mexico - GOM15C Gulf of Mexico (SPAdes) (version 2) | ecosystem: Environmental > Aquatic > Marine > Cold seeps...
GGTTGCAAAAAGCCTGTTAGGAGACTCTGCATTTTATTACCTCAGTATTTATTACTTAGAATAGAGCTCAACAACTAAGTGCTCATTAATGTCAAAGTCAAGGTCTTGACGTTCTGGTGCAGATTTAAAAATACCAGACATATCATTAGTATTAACATCTACCCATTCAGCAAACCCATACTGCTCAGCAATTGTTAGAGAATCTTTGATACGAAGTTGTTTCTTACCTTTTTCACGAATAGAAACAACATCACCAGCAGACACCTGAAATGAAGGTATGTTGGTTATAGAACCGTTTACTAAAATAGTTTTATGGCTCACCAACTGTCTTGCTTCAGCTCTTGTACAAGCATAACCCATTCGATAAACAACGTTATCTAAGCGTCCTTCAAGCAACATAAGTAAGTTTTCGCCAGTTGCACCCTTTTGAGATGCCGCTTTTTTATAGTAGTTACGGAATTGCTTTTCAAGAACACCGTAAATACGGCGAACTTTTTGTTTTTCTCTTAACTGTATTCCATAGTCTGATAAGCGAGTACGACGTGTACCATGCTGACCAGGTGGCTGATCAATTTTGCATTTACCTTCGAGTGATTTTCCTCTACTCTTCAAGAAAAGGTCAGTACCTTCTCTTCGGCTCAGCTTACATTTTGGGCCAATATATCTTGCCATTCTAGTATCCTATTTTTAAACGCGTCGTTTCTTAGGCGGACGACAACCATTGTGTGGTATTGGTGTTACATCTTCAATATAAGTAATATTGTAACCAATATTATTTAAGGCACGAACAGCAGATTCTCTACCTGGTCCTGGGCCCTTAATTCTTACTTCAAGGTTTTTGAGGCCAAACTCTTTGGCTACATTACCTGCTCTCTCAGCAGCTACCTGCGCAGCAAATGGCGTACTTTTTCTAGAGCCTCGGAAACCTGAACCACCAGCAGTTGCCCAAGATAAAGCATTACCTTTGCGATCTGTGATAGTAACAATTGTATTATTGAATGTTGCATGTACATGAACGATGCCATCTACAACATTTTTTTTGACTTTCTTCTTACTTTTACTGGGACTGGCCATACAGCTAATATCCTTTAATGTTTCTTATTTTCTAATTGGTTTACGTGGACCTTTTCTGGTACGCGCATTTGTTTTAGTACGTTGTCCACGAACTGGTAAACTTTTTCTATGCCTGATGCCACGAAAGCAACCAAGATCAAGAAGACGTTTTATATTCATTGAAACTTCACGTCTCAAATCACCTTCGATAATGAACTTACCAACTTCAGTTCTAATTAATTCAAGTTGATCTTCTGATAATTCACGAACTTTTATAGAAGGTTTTATGCCAACCGCTTCACAAATTGTGAGTGAACGAGTTGGTCCAATACCAAAAATTGAGGTTAGTGATATAACAGTATGTTTATTATCTGGAATATTAATTCCGGCTATACGAGCCATTAAGCTTCTCCAATATTTTTCATGTCAGCAACAAAGCCGAACATTTTAATCATTTTTAAAAAAAATCACAAGTAAAAACTAACCTTGACGTTGTTTATGACGTCCATCTTTACAGATTATTCGTACAACCCGATTTCTTCTAACAACTTTACAGTTGCGACAAATTTTCTTTACTGATGCTCTTACTTTCATTTGAAACTCCTAATAACTTTTTTAAAGGCTAAACACCTTTTAGATTAGCCTTTTTCATAACGCCTTCATATTGCTGAGACATAAGATGTGACTGCAGCTGAGCGATGAAATCCATAACTACTACTACAATAATTAACAAAGATGTACCACCAAAGTAAAACGGTACATTCCAGTAGATAATCAAAAACTCAGGCAATAGACAGACTGCTGTGATATACAACGCCCCTAATAAAGTTAGCTTAGTCATAACACCATCTATATATCGTGTTGTCTGCTCACCAGGGCGTATACCTGGAATAAAGGCGCCAGATTTTTTAAGATTATCTGACGTATCCCTAGAGTTAAATACTAAAGCTGTGTAAAAAAAGCAAAAGAATATAATTGCAGCTGCATAAAAAATAACATAAATAGGCTGCCCAGGGGCTAACTTGCTTGAGATATCTTGCAACCAACCAAAGCCATCTTTATTTCCAAACCAACCTGCCATAGTTGCTGGAAACAAAATAATACTAGATGCAAAAATAGGTGGAATAACACCTGCCATATTAAGTTTGAGTGGTAAAAAACTGCTTTGCCCAGCAAACATTTTATTGCCTTGTTGACGCTTAGCGTAGTTGATCTTTATTCTTCTCTGCGAGCGTTCAACAAAAATAACAAATGCTGTAACACCTGCTGTTAAAGCAAATAGAATTATTACTAAAACCGAGCTCATTTCACCCGTTCTAACTAGCTCAAGGGTACTTCCAATCGCAGAAGGCAATCCTGCGACGATACCTGCAAATATTATAAGAGAAATACCATTACCAATACCACGCTCGGTAACCTGCTCTCCAAGCCACATTAGGAATAACGTACCACAGAGCAAAGTTACAACCGCCGTAAACATAAATGTAAACCCGGGGTTAAATACAACTGGCATTCCACCTGCAGACTGAGCCTGAAGTGCACTAGCAACGCCTATAGCTTGGAAAGTAGCAAGAAAAACTGTAGCGTATCGAGTATATTGAGTAATTTTTCGCTTACCCGACTCACCTTCTTTCTTTAGCTGTTCAAGCTTGGGAACAACAGACGTCATCAGCTGAATAATAATAGATGCGGAAATATAAGGCATAATTCCTAGCGCAAATAAACTTAATCGCTTCAAAGCGCCACCAGAAAACATGTTAAACATGTCTAAAATGGTGCCTGCTTGCTGCTCAAACATTAGTGCTAGAGCCTTAGGATCAATTCCAGGTACAGGAATATGTGCACCGATCCTGAAAACAAATAAAGCACCTAGTACAAAAAGTAGACGACTTTTTAATTCCGGAAGGTTAGATAGACCGCCTATACCTTTAGCATTCTGAGCAGAAGACATTAGCTTTCGATTTTCCCGCCAGCCGCTTCAATAACCTTCTTTGCACCTGGGGTTACTAAGATACCTTGTAAGGTTTTCGCAGTATTTAGCTCACCAGAAGAAATTACTTTAACTTTTTTGGTAATTGAAGGAACAAGATTCGCTTCAATTAGTGATGCTATAGTAATTACTTCAGCTTCGATTTTTGCAAGTTCATTCAACCGTACTTCAGCTGAATACTTACCAGAACGAGAATTAAAACCAACTTTAGGTAATCTTCTCTGCAAAGGCATTTGACCACCTTCGAAACCAATTTTAGTAGACCCACCTGAACGAGATTTTTGCCCTTTATGACCGCGGCCACAGGTTTTACCAAAACCAGAACCGATACCTCTACCAACTCTTTTCGCTGTTTTAGTACTTCCCTCAGCTGGTTTGATTGTATTTAAAAACATCTTTATACCTCTTCAACATTTAGCATATATTGAACTTTATTGATCATTCCACGGTTTTCCGGGGTGTCGATCACTTCAACAGTTTGGTGAATTTTGCGCAAGCCTAAGCCAGAAATACATGCTTTATGTGAAGCAAGTCTTCCATTATGACTACGCGTCATTGTAATTTTTAATTTCTTATCAGACATTCTACTTACCCTGTGATTTCTTCGACAGTTTTACCACGTTTCATGGCGACTTCTTCTGCATCAGTCATATCGGTTAAACCTTTAATTGTTGCTCTAACCACATTTGCAGGGTTATTACTACCAACACATTTAGCCAAAACATCATGTACGCCAACAACATCAAAAACTGCTCGCATTGCTCCGCCGGCAATAATCCCAGTACCTTCTGAAGCAGGCTTCATAAATACAGATGCTGCTCCATAATTTGCTGTCATAGGATATTGTAGAGTATGACCTTTTAAGCTTACTTTTCTCATGTTTTTACGAGCTTGTTCCATTGCTTTTTGTATAGCCATAGGAACTTCACGGGCTTTACAAATACCAAATCCAACTCGACCATTTCCATCTCCTACTACAGTAAGAGCAGAAAATCTAAATTGACGACCACCTTTAACTACTTTTGATATTCTTCGAACAGTAATTAATTTTTCTTGTAAATCGTCTTGTTTAACTTGTGAAGGTGCTGATGCCATAATTGCCTCTAAAATTCCAAACCTTGTTCACGTGCAGCATCTGCTAATGCTTTGACACGACCGTGATATTTAAATCCAGAACGATCAAATGCAACAGATTTAATACCTGCTTCAATTGCTCTTTCTGCTAGTAATTTACCAACGACTGTTGCAGCTGCAATATTACTTGTATTTTCAATAGTCGTCTTTACTTCTTTAAGTAAAGAAGACGATGAAACAATAACACTTGCGCCATCTGCAGACGTTATTTGTGCATATATGTGCTGAGGTGTTCTATGAACACTAAGTCTATTAACACCAAGTTTTTTAATTCTACTACGTGTTTTTTTAGCCCGACGAAGGCGTGATGTTTTCTTATCCATTTTATAGTGCCTTATTTCTTCTTAGCTTCTTTCATTACAACATGCTCACCTACATATCGAACTCCTTTACCTTTATAAGGTTCAGGTGGACGGAAAGCACGAATATTTGCTGCGACTTGACCAACTAATTGTTTATCACAACCTTTAACTATGATCTCAGTTTGTGAAGGAGCCTCAATAGTAACTCCTTCAGGAATAGGGAATTCTACAGGGTGCGAGAACCCTAAAGTTAAATTTAGGATTTTCCCTTTAACTTGAGAACGATAACCAACACCACGTAGCTCTAATTTCTTTTCGAAACCGGTTGTAACACCAGATACCATATTATTAACAATTGATCTCATCGTACCAGCAAGTGCTACTGTTTTCTTGTCATCATTAGATGATTTGAAACTGAGAACGTTATCATTAACTTCCATGCTCACCTTAGAGATGAGATCAAAGCAAAGTTCACCTTGCTTACCTTTTACAGTAACAGTTTGACCTGATTGTTTCACTTCAGTGCCAGCTGGTAATGAAATGGGACTGTTTGCAATTCTTGACATAATAAAACCTTATTAACTTACGTAACAGATCACTTCACCACCAAAACCATTTTGGCGAGCTTTACGATCAGTCATTAAACCCTTAGATGTAGATATAATCGCAATACCTAATCCACTTTTTACTTGTGGTAGTTCAGTACTTGATTTGTAAATACGCAAACCAGGTTTACTAACTCTATCAATAGTCTCAATAACAGCTTTACCGTTGAAGTACTTAAGTTCAACCTCAAGACTATGCTTGTTATTTTCACCATCCACTTTAGAAGTAGCAGCTATGTAACCTTCATCTTTAAGTAAATTAGCAATAGCCAATTTTACATTTGAAAAAGGCATTAAAATTGATTTTTTTTCTGCTGAATGACCGTTACGAATTCTGGTCAACATATCAGCAATAGGGTCACTCATACTCATTTATATACTCCTTTATTACCAACTAGCCTTAACAAGACCAGGTACATCACCACGCATAGTAGCTTCACGTAATTTATTTCTACTTAAACCAAATTTTCTGTAGTAACCGTGAGGGCGACCTGTAAGATTACAACGGTTTCTAATTCTTGAAGAACTGGAATCCCTTGGAAGTTTGACTAGTTTAATTTGTGCTGCTTCAACTTCATCATCTGTCGATTTAGGACATCTAATGATTTCTTTTAGTTGAGCGCGTTTTGTTGCATATTTCGCGACAAGATCAATTCTTTTTTTCTCGCGAGCAATCATAGATTTCTTAGCCATCTATATTAACCTTGTTTTTTAAGTGGGAAGTTAAAAGCTTCAAGTAAAGCACGTCCTTCTTCATCTGTTTTTGCAGATGTAGTAATGGAAATATCCATTCCTCGGAGCGTATCAATCTTATCAAAATCTATTTCAGGAAAGATTATTTGCTCAGTAACACCTAGCGAATAGTTGCCACGACCATCAAATGACTTAGGATTCATGCCACGAAAGTCTCTTATCCTTGGGATTGCTATCGTTACTAAGCGCTCAAGAAAATCATACATTCTTTCTCTACGCAAAGTCACTTTACAACCAATTGGCCAATCATCACGTATTTTGAAACCAGCAATTGATTTACGTGCAATGGTAACAACTGCTTTTTGACCAGCAATTTTTTCCATATCTGCAACTGCATTTTGGATAACTTTTTTATCAGCTACGGCCTCACCAACACCCATATTAAGTGTAATTTTAGTGATTTTAGGCACTTCCATAACTGATTTGAATTTAAACTGTTCTTGCAAAGCAGGAACGATTTCTTTTTTATAATGTTCGTATAATTTAGACATTTTTTAACTCAATTATATTAAGCGTCAACAACTTCATTGTTTGACTTAAAGAAGCGAACTTTTGTACCATCTTCTAACGTTCTAAAGCCAATTCTATCTGCTTTTTTTGTAAGAGGATTGTATAAGCCGACATTAGATAAATGGATAGGCATTTGTTTTTCTATAATGCCACCTTCTATACCTTTATTTGGATTAGGTTTTTGGTGCTTTTTAACTGTATTGATCCCTTCAACAAGGACCTTCTCGTCAATGATTTTCAACACAACACCGCGCTTACCGTTATCTTTACCAGTAAGAACAACTACCTCATCACCTTTTTTAATTTTATTCATTATTAATCCTAAAAATTAAATTACTTCAGGCGCTAAAGAAATGATTTTCATAAACTTTTCATTTCTTAATTCGCGTGTCACTGGGCCAAAAATACGTGTTCCAATTGGCTGCAAGTTTGCATTAAGTAAAACAGCAGCATTACCATCGAAACGGATCAACGATCCATCTTGACGTCTAACACCTTTTCTAGTGCGAACAACAACAGCATTCACAACCTCACCTTTTTTTACTTTGCCACGAGGAATCGCGTCTTTAACACTGACTTTTATAATATCGCCAATTTTCGCATATCGCTTATGCGAACCACCTAAAACTTTGATACACATGACGTTACGAGCACCGCTATTATCAGCCACTGTAAGTCTTGTTTGCATTTGAATCATAATTAAACCTAAATACGTTTATTTTGTTTTTTCAATTATTTCATGTAACTCCCAAGTCTTAGACTTGGAACGAGGACGACATGAAACCAAAGATACTAAATCACCTTCATTACAAGAATTACTCTCATCATGGGCTTTAAATTTAGTAGACCTTTTAATAACTTTCCCATACAAAGGATGCTTAACTTGGCGTGTAACTAATACTGTAATAGTCTTATCAGATTTATTACTCACTACACGACCTGAGATCGTTCTTAATTTTGCTTCTTCAATACTAGCCATTATTCATTACCTGACTTTTCATTTATTACTGTTTTAATACGAGCTACATCTTTACGGATTTTACCAAATTGATCGAACTGAGTCAGTTGACCGGTACCGCTTTGCATCCGTAGATTGAACTGCTCTTGCCTTAATTCAAGCAAAAGGTCTCCAAGCTCGTCTATCGATTTTTCTCTTATATCTGAAACTTTCATTACATTATTGTCCGTTCGGCAAATTTAGTTTTAAAAGGAAGCTTAGCTGAGGCAAGCGCGAACGCTTCCATAGCTATTTCTTTACTAACGCCTTGGATTTCAAATAACATTTTCCCAGGCTTAATTTGAGCAACCCAATATTCGACACTACCTTTACCTTTACCCATACGTACTTCAAGAGGTTTTTTAGTAATTGGCTTGTCAGGAAAGACTCGAATCCAAAGCTTACCACCACGTTTAACATGACGAGTGATCGCTCGGCGACTCGCTTCAATTTGTCTAGCTGTCATCCGTCCACGTTCAACAGACTTAAGACCGAACTCACCAAAACTTACTTTACTTCCACGAGTAGCTAGACCAGTATTGCGGTTTTTATGAGCTTTTCTATATTTTGTTCTTTTTGGTTGTAACATTAGATACTCCTATTCTTCAGCAGCACTGCCAGAAGCATTTAGTTGAGGAATCTGATTATCAAATACTTCACCTTTGAAAATCCAAACTTTAATCCCAAGGATTCCATAAGTAGTAAGTGCTTCAGTAAAACCGTAATCTATATCTGCTCTTAGAGTATGGAGAGGGACACGACCTTCGCGATACCATTCATTTCGGGCAATATCTGCACCGTTCAAGCGTCCACTCACTTTGATTTTAATGCCTTCAGCACCAAGTCTCATCGTATTAGTAACTGCACGCTTCATAGCACGTCTAAACATGATTCGTTTTTCTAACTGTTGCGCAACACCTTCAGCAACAAGTTGAGCATCAAGTTCAGGTTTACGAATTTCTTCAACATTAATCTGTACTGGAACACCCATTATTTGACTGACTTCAGCACGTAGCGTATCGATATCACCACCTTTTTTACCAATGACGATACCCGGCCTTGCAGTATGAATAGTTATTTGAGCATTATCACCAGGGCGGTTTATCTGAATACGACTAACAGACGCATGCATTAGTTTCTTTTTCAAGAAATCGCGTGCCAACAGATCTTGCTCTAACATAATTGGATAAGCTTGAGTATCAGCGTACCAACGTGATGTCCAATCTTTAACAATTCCTAAACGTATACCAGTAGGATGTACTTTTTGACCCATATCTAATTACTCTTTATTTAGTATCACTAACAACTAGGGTTAGATGACATGTTCTTTTTAAAATACGATTTCCACGACCTTTCGCTCTAGCTTTAAAACGCTTAAGTGTAGGCGCCTCATCGACGAATACTGTTGATATAAATAACTCATCAATGTCAGCACCTTCGTTATGCTCTGCATTAGCAATTGCTGAATTTAATAATTTCTTAAAAAACTCAGCTGCTTTTAGATTGCTAAAACTAAGAGTATCGAGGGCTTTTTCGATATGTAAACCACGAATCTGGTTAGCAACCAATCTACCCTTCTGAGCAGAAAAATTTAGGTTCTTTAATTTCGCTGAAACTTCCATTACTTCACCAATACCTTATTTAGATTTCTTATCGATCACATGACCACGATAAGTACGGGTTAAAGCAAACTCACCCAACTTATGACCAACCATGTTCTCATTGATAAGCACAGGCATATGCTGCTTGCCATTGTGAATAGCTATTGTCAAACCGACCATACTTGGGCTGACCATTGAGCGTCTTGACCATGTCTTAATTGGCTTGCGGCTATTAGCTTGAACAGCAGCATCTACTTTTTTTAACAAGTGAAGGTCTATAAAGGGACCTTTTTTAATTGATCTAGGCACTATTCTTCCTTATCTTTTGCTTCTACGTCTGACAATTAATTTATCAGTTCGTTTGTTTTTACGTGTTTTATAGCCTTTCGTAGGCACACCCCATGGTGATACTGGATGACGACCACCTGATGTACGGCCTTCACCACCACCATGCGGATGATCAACCGGGTTCATGGCAACACCACGAACTGTTGGGCGAACACCTCTCCAACGTTTAGCACCAGCTTTTCCAAGAGAGATTAAGCTATGCTCAGAATTCCCAACTTCACCGATAACTGCTCGTGCTTCCGCAAGAACTTTACGCATCTCACCAGAACGTAATCTTAACGTAACGTGAGCACCTTCTTTAGCAACTAATTGAACAACCGCACCAGCACTCCGTGCAATCTGAGCACCTTTACCAGGCTTAAGCTCAATACAATGTATCTGAGTACCAACAGGGATATTACGCATAGGCAAGCAATTACCAACTTTAATTGCCGCAGCATCTGAGGAAATCACTTCATCACCAACTTTTAAATCTTTTGGCGCTATCATATATCGTCTTTCGCCATCATTATAAAGGATTAGCGCGATATTAGCAGTTCTATTTGGATCATATTCCAAAGTTTCTACTATTCCTACAATATCAAATTTGTTTCTTTTGAAATCTATTATACGGTAATGCTGCTTATGACCGCCGCCACGATGACGCGTGGTTATTCTACCGTTGTTATTACGCCCACCTGATTTACTCTTTTTTTCAAGTAAAGGAGAATAAGGGCCGTCTTTACTCAGGTCGTCATTTTTTACACGTACAACAAAACGTGAACCTGGAGAAGTTGGTTTACTTTTTACAATTGCCATAAAATTATTTCTTCTTTATAAGTTAAGCTGTTGCAAATTCGATTTCTTGGCCAGCTTTTACGCGAACGTAAGCTTTCTTCCAATCTGATCTTTTACCCATAGAACGGCCGAATCTTTTTGATTTGCCCTTCACATTGATAGTTTGCACTGATTCAACATCCACTTTAAAAAGCTTTTGAACTGCAGCTTTAATTTCTGTCTTAGTAGCTGTTTTTAATACTTTAAATACGTATTGATTATTTAAGTCTGCTGCTATTGAAGTCTTTTCAGTAACAACAGGTGCCATAATTAATTGTAGTAAAAATTCTTGATTCATTTCAAGCGCTCCTCGATTAATGCTATTGCGTCACTTGTCATGCAAACTTTTTCGTACGCCAGAAGTGAAACCGGATCTATATCTGAAGCAAGACAAACACCAACGTTATGGAGGTTTCTACTTGCCAATTCAAGGTTAGCATTAAAGCCTGAAGCTACGATCAATACATTACTAAGTTCTTTATCTTTTAGAATTTCCTTTAAAACCTTAGTTTTTGGTTCCGCTAGATTAATGTCATCAGCTAATACCAAACGGTCTTGCCTAACCAACTCTGAAAGAATTGAACGCATACCAACAGCATACATTTTTTTATTAAGCTTCTTTGTAAAATCTTGCGGCTTAGCTGCAAAAGTAACACCACCTTTACGCCAGATTGGACTACGGCTTGTACCAGCACGAGCACGACCTGTACCTTTTTGCTTCCAAGGCTTCGCTCCACCACCACTAACTTCAGAACGTGATTTTTGAGCACGTGTTCCGGCACGCGCTTTAGCCATATATGAAACAACTAACTGGTGTATTAGCCCCTCATTATAATCTTGACCAAAAACTGCCTCAGAGACATCTTTACCTAATGCAGGTGAATGAATATTCATAATTTAACCCTATTTACTTTTTAATAGCAGGCGTCAACACAACGCTGCCATTTTTTGAACCTGGAATCGAACCTTTAATCAAGATCACAGATTTCTCAACATCAATTCTAACGATCTCAAGGTTTTGAGTAGTCACGCGACGGTTACCCATATGGCCAGCCATTTTTTTACCTTTAAAAACTCGACCAGGTGTTTGACATTGACCAATTGAACCAGGCGCTCTATGTGAAATAGAGTTGCCATGCGTAGCATCTTGCATCTGGAAATTGTGACGCTTAATTACACCTGCAAAACCTTTACCAATACTGGTTCCACAAACATCAATTATTTGACCTACTTCAAAATTCTCAATACTGACCTCTGCACCAACTTCAAGATCAGAATCAGACTCAAGCCTGAATTCCCATAAACCTCGACCTGCATCAACACCAGCTTTTGAAAAATGACCAGCCAGAGCTTTATTTACATTTGAATTCTTCTTCTCACCGGTCGTTACTTGAACAGCAGAATAACCGTCAGTTTCTTTGTTTTTCACTTGAGTCACACGGTTAGAAAGCACCTCAACTACAGAAACAGGAATTGAATCACCTTTTTCTGTAAATAGGCGGCTCATTCCGCACTTACGACCAACTAATCCTAAAGACATTTTATAACCTCTTAATATTATACTGCGTTAGTTCAGTTTAATCTGAACATCAACGCCCGCAGAAAGATCTAATTTCATCAAAGCATCAACTGTTTTATCAGTTGGCTCAATGATATCCATTAAACGTTTATGCGTTCTTAATTCGTACTGATCTCGAGCATCTTTATTAACATGCGGTGAGATCAAAACAGTGAATCTTTCTTTTTTTGTTGGCAAAGGAATTGGGCCAACAACTTGTGCTCCAGTTCTTTTTGCAGTTTCGATAATTTCACGAGCTGACTGATCGATAAGTCTATGATCAAAACCCTTCAAACGTATTCTAATTGATTGTTTAGACATTTTATTTACTCAATAATTTTAGCAACAACACCGGCACCAACTGTGCGGCCACCTTCACGAATAGCAAAACGTAAACCGTCTTCCATCGCAATCGGGTTGATTAGTTT
>Ga0209826_1002472_pt1 | contig 12094 bp, 8 predicted proteins | sample GOMGulsemesocosm_5_FD_184637 | JGI IMG/M metagenome (GOLD analysis project Ga0209826, IMG submission 184637) | Methane-oxidizing microbial communities from mesocosms in the Gulf of Mexico - GOM15C Gulf of Mexico (SPAdes) (version 2) | ecosystem: Environmental > Aquatic > Marine > Cold seeps...
GGCCCTGCTGATGTGAAAACCGATAAATAAATTCTATGGATGGGTGTTAAGGATGATGTCTTCTTGCTGCGTTAAGTTTATATGTGGCACTGTGTTGCTGGGCTGGTTGCCCTACGACGGTGTTGTGAGGCTCGAGTTAATTTACGGGTATGAGAATGTATCGCTATAAAGAAAGCGCGCTAGCAGCATTTTTATTTGTTTCTATAGTGGCGCTAATAGGCTGGCTATACTCGCAGTCTAATTTTGACTACGAATCGCAGCGAAGTCGGGTAGCCCTGGTGAATGAGCTATTGCAAGAATCGGCTGATTTGAAAGTCAATATGTTGTTAATTGGCAGCAGCAGGGCTGATAATCTGGATGGGCTTGAGAAGACCATGGTTAGGCTAGAGTTATTGTTGGCTAAGCAAAAAATGGTTGAGCCAGCGATGCAGGCTTTGTTGCTTGAGTTGGAAAAACTCTTAAGTATCAGTGTTGAACTAAAGTCGAGTTATATTGATTCGCAAGCTTCGTTGTCTGTTTTTATGGGTAGTGCGGATGCGCTACGGCTGAAGCTACAAGAGAGAGGGGCTGCTAATGCGCTGATCGGGCTGGATGATTTACAGCAAATCATTGCCAGTTATTTGGTGCTTTCTAGTAATGCACGTGCGCCGTTAATAATTGATGTGATTAGTCGCCGACTGGAGTTGTTTGTTCGTGTCACTCAACAGGTTAGTCAAGTGCCGAAGGACGATATTTTACTGTTTAGCCGGTATGCGATGCTTCAGCTAAGTCATGCGGTTAGGCTGAAGGAACTCGGTGATGCTGTGTTTGATCTGCAATTGACCGAGTTTTCGCGGCAAGCCATTGATGCTTATGCAAGAGGCTTTACTGAAGCTGAGGTTCGCTACCTTAATATAAAGAGGGGTGCTTTTGTTTTATTGTTTGGCCTGTTTTGTTTGGTTTTCTTCCTTGCTAAGAAACAACGAGAATCCTTGTTATTACTACAAGACAATACCCAGGCGCTTAACTTTTCGTTAGCGACGGCAAAACAGCGGCAGTTTTTTGTTGATGTGCAGAAAGGCGAAGTGATCTTGGGGCGACTTTATCCGACAACGCTCGGTGTGGGTTCTGGGCTGCACCGTTTGAGCCTTGCTGACTGGAAAAGCCGTATTCACCCTGATGATCAACAACAAGCGATCAACGCGCTGGAGCTAAGTATGCGAGAAGGCGATTTATTTGAGCAGCAATATCGTTTTCAGTCAACATCTTGGGGTTGGTTATGGGTTAGCACGACGGGGCGGGTGACCCAGCGAGATAAGCAAGGGAAGCCGTTAACAATGTCGGGTGTCAGCTCTAATATTAACGAGTGGAAACGGAATGAACAGGTGTTGCGCATTATTGCTGAATGTCATCCAGCCGCTGATGCATCACTAACCATTTTCCATGAGATTGTTAGGGCCTTAGCGCTAGAAAAAGGCGCAAAACTGACCTTTGTTGCAACCTTGAGTGAAGGGGCTGAGGCGGCTGAGACTTTGGCTGTTTGGCAGGAAGATGATTTTTCAAGTAATTTTTCATACTCTTTATTGGGTACCCCTTGCGCCAACGTTGTTGCAAGCGGTGTCTGCTTCTACCCACGTGGGATCCAACAATTGTTTTCGGATGACGAACAATTGCTGGAGATGGGGTTGGAAAGTTACCTAGGTGTTCCTCTGGTTAATCATCAAAATGAAGTTATTGGTTTGTTAGCGATTCTTAGTGATAAGCCGATGAGTGAGCAGGTAGTGACTGAGCCATTGATGCTGAGTTTGGCAACACGTGCGGCGATGGAGATAGAGCGTCAAGATGCGGATCGGCAATTATGGCAGCTGGCACACTATGATGCGTTAACCGGTTTGCCAAACAGATCGCTGCTATCTGATCGGTTCCTCCAAGCGAAGACACATAATCAACGAAGTCAGAGTGAGTTAGCTGTTTGTTTTTTAGACTTGGATGGTTTCAAACCGATTAATGACGTATATGGGCATGATACCGGTGATGAGTTGTTGCAGCAGGTTGCCACTAGGTTGTTAACGTCAATTCGTGGGGACGATACGGTGTCACGCGTAGGCGGTGATGAGTTCGTGTTATTACTAGGAGACCTCGCGACAATGGATGAATGCGAGAGCTCATTGCGGCGAATTATCGAGTGTTTATCCTTACCTTATGATATCTCGGGTGAAAGCTTAAGTATTGGTGTTTCGGTAGGCTGCTGTCTGTTGACGGTCTCGATTAATGAACTTGATGATTTGATTAAGCAGGCCGACCACGCGATGTACGATGCTAAAGCTAAGGGGGGGAATAATTATAGCCTCGTTAGTGCAATTCAAGGTATGGCTGAGCTGCAGAGAATGGGCGATTGTTAAGTCGTCTGCGGATGGCAAAATAAGCGTTGGAAACATATTGTTTATGAGTTAGAGCTGCTGGTGCGGATTTGTGCTGGCGAAGCGGTCTAAGTTAGAAATTAACGAGAGAGGTTTTATGATTAAGTTATATGGTTATCCACGCTCAAGAAGCACACGTATTGTTTGGCTGTTAGAAGAGCTCGGGATTGAGTATGAATTCATCAAGGTTGACCTAATGCAAGGTGGCGGGCAAACCGCTGCCTACTTGAATATCCACGCAGATGGTAAGGTGCCAGCGATTGACGATGATGGTTTTGTGTTAACGGAGTCGGCGGCGATTATGAATTATTTGGCGGATCGGCACCCCGCGTCGGCGATGGCGCCAATACCGGGTAGCCAGCAACGAGCAAAATATGATGAGTGGTGTTACTTCGTATTAACCGAGCTTGAGCAGCCCTTATGGACGGTAGGCAAACATTCTTTCGTATTTCCCGAGGACAAAAGGGTGGAGGCTGTGTTGGCGGTGGCTCATTGGGAGTTTTTAAAAGCTTGTAAGGTGTTGGAGAAGAGATTACAAGGGCAAGAATATGCGCTTGGAGGGGAGTTTTCGGTCATTGATATCCTTATTGCACATACTTTGCGTTGGGCTAAGGCCTTTAGTGTGCCATCGGGTTCTGCGGTGTTGGATAGTTATCGAGATAGGCTCTCTGCTCGGGCCTCTTTCGAGCGCGTGCTGCAAAAAGAGGCGGCCGTCGAGTAATAGCAAATATTGATCTATTCATCAAGTGCTTATCGGTGATATAATGCCGAGTTCATTAAAAACAAATTTTCATTTGGGCGCGAGCTTGGGGCTTTTTGTTTGGCCAATACTTTATTTAACTGACACGAATGTAGACTTATGACTGACTTAACCAAATATAGAAATATCGGTATTTTCGCTCATGTGGATGCGGGTAAAACCACCACCACTGAACGTATCTTAAAACTGACAGGTAAAATTCATAAAACAGGTGAGGTTCACGATGGTGAAGCAACAACCGACTTTATGGAACAAGAAGCCGAGCGTGGAATAACCATTCAGTCTGCTGCCGTTTCATGTGAGTGGGATGGTCACCGCATGAATATCATCGACACACCGGGCCACGTTGATTTCACAATCGAAGTGTACCGTTCATTAAAAGTGTTAGACGGTGGCGTGGGCGTTTTCTGTGGTTCTGGTGGTGTTGAACCTCAATCAGAAACCAACTGGCGTTATGCGAATGAATCAGGCGTATCACGCGTTATTTTTGTCAATAAACTAGACCGTATGGGCGCTGATTTTTATCGCGTAGTTGATCAAGTTGAAAACGTTCTCGATGCAAACCCATTAGTAATGGTCTTGCCGATTGGTACAGAAGATGAGTTTACTGGCGTTGTAGACCTATTAAGCCGTAAAGCATACATCTGGGATGATTCTGGTCTTCCAGAAAACTACACTGTTGGCGATGCACCGGCCGACATGGTAGAAAAAATGGAAGAATACCGCGAAAAGTTAATTGAAACAGCGGTAGAGCAAGACGATGACTTAATGGAAGCTTATCTTGAGGGCGAAGAGCCATCATTAGAAGACATTAAGCGTTGTATTCGTCAAGGTACAATAAAATTAGACTTCTTCCCAACATACTGTGGTTCTGCGTTTAAAAACAAAGGTATCCAATTAGTATTGGATGCGGTTGTTGATTACTTACCAAACCCTACTGAAGTTAAGCCTCAGCCAGAAACAGATGATGAAGGTAACGAGACAGGCAAATTTGCCATCGTTGACCCGAATGCTCCACTACGTGCTTTAGCATTCAAAATTATGGATGACCGTTTTGGCGCACTAACATTTATCCGTATCTATTCTGGGCAGATGAATAAAGGTGATACCGTATTAAATACCTTTACCGGTAAAACAGAACGTATTGGTCGTCTTGTTGAAATGCAAGCTGAAGACCGTATCGAGCTAACGGGCTCGCAAGCGGGTGATATTATTGCGGTTGTGGGTATGAAGGACGTACAAACAGGCCACACATTATGTGATCCTAAAAACCCAGCAACACTAGAACCAATGGTTTTCCCAGATCCAGTTATTTCTATAGCGGTATCGCCTGTAGATAAAGGTGGTTCAGAAAAAATGGGTATTGCGATTGGTAAAATGATCAAAGAAGATCCTTCATTCCGCGTTGAAACCGATGAAGACAGTGGCGAAACTATTCTTAAAGGCATGGGCGAGCTTCACTTAGATATTAAAATTGACATTCTTAAGCGTACTCACGGCGTTGAAGTGAGTGTTGGTAAACCTCAAGTAGCGTACCGTGAAACAATTACTAAACGCCTAGAAGACAGCTACACACATAAGAAGCAATCAGGTGGTTCTGGTCAATTTGGTAAAATTGATTATGTTATCGAACCTGCTGAAACCGGCGAAGGCTTTAGCTTTGAATCTAAAGTGACTGGTGGTAACGTGCCTCGTGAATACTGGCCTGCTGTTGAAAAAGGCTTCAAAAAGAGAATGGATAAAGGTGTTTTGGCTGGCTACCCTTGTGTAGACGTTAAAGTGACCCTTCTTGATGGTGGCTTCCACGCGGTTGACTCCTCTGCTGTTGCATTTGAATTGGCTGCTAATGGTGCTTACCGTCAATCAATGCCAAAAGCGGGCGCACAAATCATGGAACCGATCATGAAAGTTGACGTGTTTACCCCAGACGATCACGTGGGTGATGTTATTGGTGACCTTAACCGTCGTCGTGGCATGATTAAATCACAAGATGTTGGTGCAACCGGTGTACGTATTAAAGCTGAAGTTCCTCTAAGTGAGATGTTTGGTTATATTGGTGACTTGCGCACAATGACATCAGGCCGTGGTCAATTCTCGATGGAATTTGTTCATTACTTGCCTTGTCCTAGAAATATTGCTGAAGAAGTGATTAAAGAAGCGAAAGAAAGAGACGCTAACAAATAGTCTCTTTGTAAGCTGATTTAGAAGCAATAAAAAGGGCTGGTTTTACCGGCCCTTTTTATTGCGTAAAATAAATAGAATTTACCCGACTATGAATGTATTAATTATCGCTTCATTATGGCCAGAGCCCAGCTCATCAGCGGCCGGACGCAGAATGATGGCGCTGATAGAGTTATTTAATGGCGAAGGCTGGCAGCTGACTTATGCGTGTACTGCGGCTGAGTCAGAGTATCGCTACCCGTTGGAAGAGCAGGGTATTTCACTGCATACGGTAGCGATTAATGACCAAGGGTTCGATCACTTCGTGAAAAGCCTGTCACCTGACTTGGTGTTATACGACCGCTTCATGGTTGAGGAACAGTTTTCATGGCGGGTGGCAGAACAGTGCCCGCAAGCGATTGCAATGATCGAAACATCAGACCTCCATTGTTTACGTCAGGCGCGGCAAGTCGCGATAAAAGAACAGCGAGCCTTTAGCACTGATGACTTAATGAGTGATGTCGCCTACCGGGAGTTAGCGAGTATTCAGCGTAGTGATCTCAGTTTAATTATCTCGAGTCATGAAATTCAGTTACTAAAAAGCTTTTTTAAGGTGAATGAGACGTTAATTCATTACCTACCCTTTATCGTCGAGCCCGATGAAGCGGCGGCTTTGAAGTTGAGCTGGCCTAGTTACCAACAGCGAGAAGGTTTCATTTGTATTGGTAATTTCAAGCATCTACCCAACTGGGATTCGGTACAGTACCTCAAAACAACGGTTTGGCCATTGATTCGTCAACAATTACCCGCTGCCAGCTTGTCTATCTATGGTGCGTACCCGCCGCCGAAAGCACTGCAATTAAATAATCCAAAAGAAGGCTTTTATGTGAAAGGCCGAGTAGATGATGCGAGATCTGTTATGCAGCAGGCAAGGGTTTGCCTCGCACCGTTACGTTTTGGGGCGGGCTTAAAGGGTAAGTTATTAGATGCAATGGAGTGTGGTACACCGAGTGTTACCACTAATATTGGCGCAGAGGGTATGTTCGGAGAATTGCCTTGGGGTGGAATAATTGCCGAAGATCCACAGGCATTAGCCGATGCGGCCGTCGAGTTATACAATAAACAAGAATTTTGGCAAACCTGCCAGCAGTACGGCTCGGAGATATTAGAAGCGAATTTTAATCCGCAGCCATTTGAACAGGCGTTAATTCGTAGAATCAACCAGCTAAAGCAGGACTTGAGTATGCATCGTCGAGATAACTTTCAGGGAGCCATGCTACGGCATCATACGATGCGTAGCACCAAATACATGTCCTTATGGATAGAAGCTAAAAATAAGTCACGGAGCTAAGGTGGCAAATATACTGATTGTTGGTTGTGGGGATATTGGCGGGGCCTTAGCGCTAAAACTTGCCGCAGAAGGCCACCAGGTCACCGGTTTAAAACGACAACCGAACTCGGAGCTATCGGCTATCCAGTTTATTAAAGCGGACGTTAGTCAGCTTGATGAGCTGGCTGGGCTTGATTTTAACTACGATCAATTGGTTTATATTTTATCCCCCTCCGCGGTAAATATTGCAGCTTATAACGCGGTATTTACCGAAGGTGTCGATAATTTATTAAAGCAGTTAGCCGAGAAGAAACCTACGATAGCGCTAACCTTTGTTTCTTCCACTCGGGTCTACGGGCAAGATCAAGGTGAATGGCTTAATGAAGACAGCAAAACCGACCCCACGGATGAGCGGGGGCAAATCATTTTAACAGCGGAAAAAAAGTTTTTAGCATTTAATGAGCAATCGACGGTCATCCGTTTTTCAGGTATTTATGGGCGTTCAAACCATTTGTTAAATAAATTAAAGGCCGGTGCGGTTATCCAACAAGAACCCTGTTATTACACGAATCGTATTCATCGTGAGGATTGCATTGCTGTGTTAGATTTTTTGCTCAACAAAAAGCTCAAAGCGGGGTTATCGAAGAGAATATATTTGGCAACAGACGATGAACCGGTCAGCCAATGGCAACTCGCGAGTTACTTATGCGCTAAATTTAAATACCCAGAACCTAGCCCCCAGCACTTAGCTAAAGAAGCAGGAGCTAATAAGCGGCTAGATAATGCACGGCTTAAACAAGAGGGGTATAGTTTCAGGTTTAGCAGTTATAAACAAGGTTATAGAGAAGTCTCAGATGAGTAAGCGAAGGTCTATAGTCGTGTTGACGGGGGCAGGTGTTTCCGCCGAATCAGGTATCAAAACATTTAGGGCTAGCGATGGTTTATGGGAGGAGCATCGAATTGAAGATGTTGCCACCCCAGAAGCCTATGCGCGTAACCCAGAGTTGGTGCATCGTTTTTATAATATGCGTAGACAGCAATTACTGAGTCAGTCGGTGAAGGTCAATAAAGCGCATATTGCGTTAGCCGAATTAGAGCATAACGGTTTGTTTGACGTGTTGCTGGTGACTCAAAATATAGATGATTTGCACGAACGTGCGGGCTCTAGCAATATTATTCATATGCATGGCGAGTTGTTACAAGCTTTCTGTACACGAACGCAACAACGTTTTTCGCTACGTCATGAGTTAAGCGTCACTAGCCGTTGTGAATGTTGCGATAAAGAAAATACCCTGCGCCCAGACATCGTTTGGTTTGGTGAAATGCCTTACCAGATGAGTGAAATTTATCGTGCGATTAGTGCCTGTGATATGTTCATATCAATCGGGACTTCGGGCAATGTTTACCCAGCGGCAGGCTTTGTTGATGCGGCGAATCAAGCCGGAGCACATACGGTGGAGTTAAACCTAGAGCCATCGCTAGGTGAGTCGGCCTTCGCAGAAAAGCACTACGGTAAAGCCAGTGAATTACTGGCAGCTTATTTTAAGACCTTATTGGCTGCTGGATAAGCCTCCTTCACCGTACGGTATACCGACTCGGTTAAAGGAGAGCTCTGGATGCTCCACAGCAAAAAAGTATTGTCGAAAAATTCGCCTATTTTTTCGAATAAGAAGAGAAACCGATCAAATAAAGGGTAGTTTCTTAACCTAGTCGATCCCTTTTTCGTAAGGGCTACGATATAAATGATGATCGCAACTCACAGAGCATAGCCTACGGTAAAGGTGAATAAGGCGCTGAGAAATTCCACTGATTGAGAAATAATTAGCGCTAGTTCTGAAGAAAAAGACTATTTATGGCGGATTATTTACAATATTTTTTGACCAGCCAATAATCTATACTGAGGTATTTACCCGCGCCAATAAAGAATAAGACCAATAGCATAATGAAATAAGTGCTGGCAAATTCAATGCCGTTATTCAGGATAACGAAGTTACCATTCTCGGTTAACCAACTGTAGTTACCGTGTTCGCGCAGAATATCTTTCGCGATGTTTAACCGTTCGACGGCGCCAGCGGTACGTTCACTAGCAAAGAAGCCACTGCCTTCGGCGATGGCTAGCCAGCCATTTTTTAGGTGTACACTGACGGCTGCGACAAACATAGTAACCATTAATGGGATAGATACCCAACGCACCGCGAGGCCGAGAAATAATAACACCGCCCCGATTATTTCTACCCAAGTGGCGAGTCCTGCCATGACATAAGGAAACGGTAAACCTAGACCATAATCAGGGTTGCCGAACCAGTCGACGGTGCTGTCAAATGCCGCTAGTTTTTTTGTGCCAGCCATCCAAAAAATCGGTACTAAATACAGTCGAAGAGCTAATGGGGCTAAGAAATCAAAGCTGCGTGAGCAATTGAGTATGGATTGTAGTTTATTAAATAAATTGATCATGGTGCTCCCTCTTGAGTTGCTTACACAAAGAGACCTTGTTTACGGCAAAGTTCTTTCTGTTGAAGCTAGATTATGAGGAGGTGAGCAAGAAACGGCAAGCAGCTGTGCTGTAATGTCGCGGGGTACTGAATGTAAACCAGCGAAGGTGGTTGGCTACTATGAGTGTTGGATTAGGGTTTGATGTCGGTCACCTCTTCACGAGGTGACCTTTATAGGGATTTAAACCTCGAATGCTTGGTTCAGTATTTTGCTGACCGGCAAATTCTTTAGACGTACATAGCTTGGTAAGCCATTCACATAGGGAGGGTAGTCCTCGCCGCTAATGAGCGGGCGTAAATACTCCTCGCAGGCTGCGGTAATACTGAAACCATCATCGCTAATATAATTGGCGGGTAGCATTTGCTCTACGTTTGCCACGTCTTTCAACTCACCGAAACCGACTTCCCATTGATAAGGCGTATTACTGGTACGCACTATAGTGGGCATGATGGCAGTTTTACCTTCGAGGGCAAACTCAACGGCCGCCTTACCCATCGCGTAGGCTTGATCTACGTCGGTTTTAGAGGCTATATGCCGTGCCGCACGCTGCAGGTAATCGGCGACGGCCCAGTGGTACTTATAACCATGTTCGGCTTTAATCATTTCGGCTACGACGGGGGCAACACCACCGAGTTGGGCGTGACCAAACGCATCGCGGGTACCTGCTTCGGCTAAAAATTGTCCATCAGGGTTTTTGACGCCTTCAGAGACGACGATGCAGCAGAAGCCGTATTTTTTAACGGTTAATTCTACTTTAGCTAAGAATTTTTGCTGATCAAAAACAATTTCAGGGAACAGAATAATATGCGGTGATTCGCCTTCTTGTTCGGCAGCTAAGCCACCAGCGGCGGCAATCCAACCCGCATGTCGACCCATGACTTCTAAAACGAAGACCTTGGTTGAGGTGCGTGCCATCGATGCGACATCGAAACCGGCTTCTCTAATTGATACGGCAACGTATTTAGCCACTGAGCCAAAGCCTGGGCAGTTGTCGGTGAGGGGTAAGTCGTTATCAACGGTTTTAGGGATTCCTATGCAGCGCAGGTCATGGCCCAACGATTCGCTGAGTTGTGAGAGTTTGTTGGTGGTGTCTTGAGAGTCGCCACCGCCGTTATAAAAAAAGTAACCAATATCATGCGCTTTAAAAACGGCAATTAGACGTTCGTATTGGGCGCGGTTTTCTTCGAAGCTTTTTAATTTATAGCGACATGAGCCAAATGCTCCAGAAGGGGTATAACGTAGGGCAGCAATATCTTCATCACTTTCTAAGCTAGTATCGATTAAGTCTTCGGTTAGCGCACCAATAATACCGTTACGACCGGCGTAGACTTTGCCAATTTTATCAGGGTGTTGGCGTGCGGTCTGAATGAGGCCACAGGCACTGGCGTTAATAACGGCGGTAACGCCGCCAGATTGGGCGTAAAAAGCATTTTTGCTGGTCATAGGGGTCACAAAATTTGAAGGTAGGCGATATTATAAAGCTAGATACAAAAAAATACTCGCAGCTTCTGTAGTTGAGTTGCTCGTAGTATTAAACATAATGCTGGGGATCGGCTATAGTTAAAGGCTCGGATAGTCGTCTGAACATTATTCTGCTCCTGCCACACGATGGCTTTATTGAGAGCAAAAATACTTCATAGGTCTCATAGTATGTCTTTATCGAAACAATTATTACTTCTTATCTCGGCGCTATTTTTGATGATTTTTAGCGTTAATTTTGTCTTGAGTGTGGATAATATTCGCAGCTATTTAGAAGGTGAGTCGCAGGTGCACGCGCAAGATACAGCCACCTCGCTAGGTTTATCGCTGAGTCCCTATTTGGTTGATGAGAACGACCCCGTATTAAAAACGATGATGAGCGCAATCTTCGACCGGGGTTATTACAAGGAAATAAAGTTAGAGGGGGTGGAGGGCGAACCCTTAGTCACCTTGCGTAATGATGAGGTGGACGAATCGGTGCCAGAGTGGTTTATCGCATTGCTGCCGATGGAAACGGCGAGTGCGGACAGCGAAATTAGTTCGGGCTGGAGCATTAGCGGTGTGGTGAGTGTGGCGATAAACCCAGGTTATGCTTATTACAAACTGTATGAACAAGTGATCACCAGTTTCTATTATTCCTTGGGCGCTTTTGCCTTGTCGGTCACCTTGTTATTACTGGTATTGCAAATCACCTTGTCCTCTTTAAAAAGAATCGGCCGTATGGCAGAGACCATTTCCCAAGGAAATTATGATGTTATTGAGCGCTTACCGTGGACCTCCGAGGTGAGGCGAGTAGCTCAGTCGATGAATATTATGTCTAACAAAATTGCGAAGGTGATTGATAACCTTAATAAGAAACTTGAGCACGTTGGGCAGAAATTACAACTGGATGAGTTGACCGGCTTAGGCAAAAAGAGTGGTTTTAATGAAGATATGGCTGAACTGCTTGCTTCGAATGGGCACGGCTTTGTTTTTCTGATAAAGGTTGATGCTTTAGGTAGCTTGGTTAAGGAGCTTGGTCGCGATGAAGTTGATACATTTATCCGAGACTTTGCCGAGATATTAAAAAATTCTACGCAGCTGGGTGTTACAGGCGAGCTATCGGCATACCGTGTTTTTGGCTCTGAATTTATATTATTAGCAAGGGATTCGGACGAAACACAGGCTAAAGTTCTGATGAATTCCTTAAGCACACGGTTTAGTGCGCTAGCGAAAAAATATCATAAAGATGATATTGCACATATTGGCGGGGCTTCTTATGACCCGTTTAGTTCGATTGACACGGTGCAATTAGCCGCTACCGAGGCCTATGAGCAGGCGGTATTAATTGGTGCGAACAGCTATTACTTGCGCAAGGGAGATGACCGAGTTAAGGATATGGTTGAATGGAAAGAGCTGGTTTTTGATGTTATCGATAATGCTTCGTACCGAGTGTCTTACCTTGATCCAGTGATCAATCTGCAGTCGGGTGAG
>Ga0209826_1002473_pt1 | contig 12091 bp, 7 predicted proteins | sample GOMGulsemesocosm_5_FD_184637 | JGI IMG/M metagenome (GOLD analysis project Ga0209826, IMG submission 184637) | Methane-oxidizing microbial communities from mesocosms in the Gulf of Mexico - GOM15C Gulf of Mexico (SPAdes) (version 2) | ecosystem: Environmental > Aquatic > Marine > Cold seeps...
TCGAGTTTCCAAAAGTGGTTCTCCTTATTTGTAGAAGCTATCTGAAATATTGAGGAACGCCAAACGGTAATGATAGTTGCCGGTTCTGTGTATTCCATTAGGTGCTTCACTCTTGAAACTGTTACATTGTTTCGTTACATTAGTGACAGCGACAGATGAATTAACCTATTGATAAATAATGATTATGCGGATTTAATTGGCACCTCCCCGTCTCTCCATCAAATTTTTTATCGGTTTAGTTGAAAAAAGGAAATTCTAAAGCTACTTTTTTTGCGCAGCAGTTGACTTTCATAGATCTCACCTTCAAACTGCATGAATGAGTATTTATCTTACGCAACAAATGATCAGAATAATTATCATCATTCCATAGGAATGGTGGGTTTTTGATGCGTCTATAGTTTGTCAACCCGCCCTAGAAGGCGGGTTTTCTATTTCTGCCTCATGGGACTACCCAAAGTGAGAGACAGCAGTATGAAAAAAATAGCAGTATTCGGTAAACCCGGAAGTGGTAAGTCCACTTTAAGCAAAAGGCTGGCATCAGCTACAGGAATACAATTACACGCATTAGATTCAATAGAATTTAAAAAGAACGGAGATAGAGTAGACCGTCCAATGTTCGATGAAGCCCATGAGAACTTGCTAGCCCACGATAGTTGGCTCATTGAGGGTTTCGGTCCTGTTGGATGGTTTTACAAACGATTAGAGGCCGCTGATACACTGATCTATATAGAATTGCCCTACATTGTCAGCTATTGGTTGGTGACGAAGAGATTTCTAAAAGGTCTCTTTATCAAGCCTGAAGGTTGGCCGGATGGGTGCTCAATTCTAAAGGGAACTTTAGAAAGCTATAAGGTGCTACGGCTTTGCCCAAAATTTTGGAATGATAGTTTTGCCCAGAAACTGGAAGAAATGTCGCCTGATAAAACTCTCTATGTCATTGGATCGATTTCCGAATTGAATAATTTTATTGATAAAAACGTGATCCAAAATCCATGAAACCAAGCCTCTTAGTGCAGCGATCATAATAGACTTTAAATAAAGGCGTTGGATCAACTCCTACATTGGTTCTCATGGGGTGCGTCTGCGGTATAGTGCGCAGTGCTAGAGCTTGTTGAGGAAGGGCAGGATTACATTGGATCGGTAATTCTGTATTAGTGTTTTGTTCCTTGGTTAAGGAGTCCGCAATCCCCTTGAATGGCGGGCATTAAAAATTGGGTTCCTGATTTTTCAGAAATAACTTCCACTTTCCGCTTAGGTGCGGTCATGTTTTCACTGATAGAAAAGAGTCTGAGACAAACTAAAATCTGCCATTCAAGCCCTCTACATCCAAATAATACCAGACAAAATAAATGATTTACTAATTTTATTGTTCTCGTGCCATTATTATGGATTAGCTACCTAGGCTCTCATGTAAATTACTTTTGAGATTACTTAACCTTTCTCAAAATATGTGGGCAAGTATTATATGGAAGATGAGGCAAAATTTGTGTCAAAACGAGATGGTTTAGGTACTGAGGAACAGAAATACCGAAAATTAGCCGAAGAGAACAGAGTGTTACGTGAGGCACTCGATGCAATGTCCACAGGATTTATCGTCTTTGATGCGGACGACCGTATTGTCGCCTTTAACAAGAAACAACTAGAACTATTTCCTTCCGTCGCTGAGAATTTGGTGCTGGGCATGTCCTACCAGTCTCTTTTAGAGGCGCAGACAAATAAAGGACAAATCGATGCTGCACGTGGCCGCGAGAAAATGTGGATAGAAGAATGGATGTGCCGGCATCAATTAGCTGATGGCATACCTTTGGAACAGAAATTCGACAATGACAAATTCTTTCAACTAACAGAACATCGGACACCTTCTGGCGGGATTGTAGCGGTCCGCAGTGACATAACAAAACGCAAGGAGATGGAAACAGCACTTGGACTTACACAGTTTAGCGTTGACCACGCGGGCGATGCTATTTATTGGATCGGCGTCGATGGAAAATTCGAATATGCCAACCAATACGCGAAAGAATTGCTCGGTTTTGAATGGGAAGAATTTGAAGAAATCCACATTTGGGATTTGGACCATAGTGTTAACCCAAATCGGTGGAATATCATTTGGGATCGATTGCAAAACACTGAACGACAAGTCTTTCAAACTACATTGTTAACTAAAACTGGAGTCGAGGTACAGGTTGAGGTCACGACTTTTCCTGTCGTTTATGGCGATCGGCAATTGGTCTGCAGTTATAGTCGTGATATCACCAAGCGCAAAAAAGCTGAGTTGGACCTGGCTAACTCCGAAAGACGTTATCGTGAGCTTATGGAGGGGTCAGTCCAAGGGGTTCTGATAACGACAATCGAACGAAAACCTCTTGTGGTCAATGATAAGTGTGCTGAAATATTCGGGTATGGATCAATTGAGGAAATACTCGCCCTTGAAAGCACTCGCCAACTGATAGCGCCGCACGAGCTTTCCCGACTAGACAAAATTCGTCGGCCATATGAGGCGGGTGAGACAACTGACGCAGTTTATTATGAATTTGAAGGCGTAAAGAAGGATGGAACCTTTATTTGGCTTGAGGTCTTTGCCAAGGCTGTCAATTGGGATGAGCGACCAGCAGCTCATTTAACCTTGGTCGATGTTACTAACCGCAAACGTATGGAAGCAGACCTTCAAGATGCTTTGGTAGATGCAGAGCGAGCAAATCGGTCAAAATCGGAATTTCTAGCTACAATGAGTCACGAATTTCGGACACCACTGAATGCTATTCTTGGTTTCAGCGAAATGTTGCGTGCGCAGTATTTTGGCCCTTTGGGGGCTAGAAAATACACCGAATATGCGGCAGATATTCATAATAGCGGCGAGCACATGTTGGCACTGGTAAATGATGTTTTGGATATTGCAACAATCGAAGCCGGCAAGAGACCTTATATCAAGTCGGAAATTTTGCTTGAAGGTCTTCTGAGGAATTGTATCAAGAGTGTTGAACCGATTGCCAGCGAGAAGAGCATCAAAGTGTTGTTGGACGTTCCCAGAAATATGCCCCTACTTTATGCCGACAAACGTTCAGCCACTCAAATATTGCAGAACCTGCTATCCAATGCGGTCAAATTCTCAGAACCAGGTGGCGTGATTTCAGTGTCTACGGCATCTGCAGGTGATGAAATTACAATATCGGTAATAGACACCGGAATAGGGATTTCCGCAGATTATCTTCCAAAAATCACTGAACCGTTTTCCCAAGCTGTATCCGACCCATATAGAGCCCAAGAAGGGACGGGGCTAGGATTATCTATCGTGAGTTCGCTTGTCGATGCTCACGGAGGTAAATTGGAAATTGAGAGTGAGGTTGGGAAGGGAACGGCCGTCACTGTGGCATTTCCACTTCGCAGCCCTAGTAACAATCAATAACTTCCGCCTTGCTCTGAGACTCCTGCTCAGGAAGTTATCTAGGTTTTGTTCGTTCCGGTTAGAATGGGATATCATCATCAAACGAATATGAACCTTCACCCTCCGAGGCGTTTGGGCCGTCAGGAGCAGAGGTTGGGATGTAGCCTGCCTCAGCACCAGCTCGTGTAGCCTTCCATGCTTTCACGTCAGTATACCAGCGACCGTTATATTCTCGGCTTTCTAGATCTACTGAGACAACAAGGCTTTCTCCCACTTTGATCGCGAATTCGTCGATTTTATCACCCCACGCCATGAAACAGACTTTCTTCGGGTATTGGCTTTCAGTTTCAAGAATATACTCTTGCTTACGCCATGTGCCATTTGCTGACTGCCCAGATTTTTCTTCTAGGAGTTCAATGATCTTACCGTTTATTTCCATTATGGTTTTCCTGTTGGGTAGGGAAGCAAACAAGCTTTTCCTGTGTAATAGTTATGTTGTTCATCGATTGTAACATTAATCCATAGCTATACAGGAACCCGGCAACTATCAGCAAGTGTTCTCCGCCCATTGACGCAATCAACTGTTTAGGGAAAGACGTAGTCTGTTGGGTCGAATTTCCCCATTTTCGATAAGGCTCAGTAGGTGATTTGTAGGCTACCTAGACTCCGATGAAGTCGATCTAAACGTATCAATTTCGTGAAGTTGGTAGGTGTGTTGACAAAAAGAATAAGCAATAAATCAAAAAGTATCACCACGGCCTACCGGAAGAGTGCCAACGGGCATGGCTAGTTTGGGAAAATTTGCTAGGCCGAATTGCCGCTCTATATATAATTAAAATGTTATATAAGGCAGATCAACTTAGTCTCTAAGGAGTGTTTAATGCTCAATACAATTATCGATTTCTTTAGTCGGGAGGAATATATGCCGCACGGAGCCTGCTTCTTGTGGTACCCGGAAATTCTCTACTCTCAGGCTATTTCCGATATTTTGACCGGTATGTCTTATTATTCGGTTGCGATTGGGTTGATATATTTTGTCTTAAAGCGTGAGGATATTCCGTTCAAGTGGTTTTTTATTCCGTTTGGTACGCTGGTATTCGCCGCCTGTGGAACAGTCCATTTTCTGGGGGCTTGGACACTGTGGACGCCGGATTTCGGTGTTCAAACCGTATTCAAGGTGATCACAGCAATCGTCTCCCTTAGCATCGGAATAATAATCTGGCCGTTGATGCCGCGCATTATTGCACTGCCCAGTCCTCGGCAATTTGCCGCCGCCAAACTTGAACTGGCAGAAGTCAGACTGAAACAAGCTGAAAAAGCAGTTGATGAAAGCGAGCAAAGGTTCAGAGATTTTGCCGAAAATGGCGCAGACTGGTTCTGGGAAACAGACGCGGATCTGAAATTTTCCTATATAGCAGGAAAGTTCAAAGAGATACTTGGCATGTCTGCAGGCGATATCCTTGGCAAAGACAAGCCAGAGGTTTATCGCGGCATTTACGATCTGGAATCGCCCAAGTGGAAGCAGCATTTGGTGTCCCTTAAAGAGCATCTTCCTATTTCGAATTATGAATATTCCTGGACTCGGTCAGATGGAACGGAACGGGAGATCAATATCAACGGGACTCCCCGATTTGATGAAACCGGAATTTTCCTCGGTTACCGGGGAGTTGGCCGGGATGTTACAGAACGGGCTCATCTTGAAGAGCAAATTCGTCGGGCGCAAAAACTGGAGGCGGTTGGCCAGCTAACCAGCGGTATTGCTCATGATTTCAATAACATTCTGGGGATCGTTCAGGGAAATCTGGAGATTTTGAAAGGAATGCTGAGGGGGGAAGAAAAGGTACTAGAACGCATCAGTAAAGCACAAAAAGGGGTGTCTCGTGGCGCAGATATTACCCGTAAATTACTGGGTTTTTCGCGTAAGGCGGTTCATGATAACAGTCTGACAAACGTTAATGTACTGATAGAAAACCTGACAGATCTGATCGCCAAATCGCTAACCGCTTCCATAGAAGTAAAAACCGAGCTTGACGACGACTTATGGTCAATTGTAACGGATGCTGGCGAACTTGAAGATGCCATCTTGAATCTGTCTCTCAACGCAAGAGATGCCATGCCCGATGGCGGAATGTTGACTATTGAAACAAGGAATAAAGTCCTAGATGAACACTATTTCAAACGCAATGCTGATGGAAAACCGGGTGACTATGTCATGATATTGGTAAGTGACACAGGTGTTGGAATGAGTGAAAAAATCCAAACCAAGGTCCTTGAACCATTTTTTACAACCAAAGAACCGGGAAAGGGCACTGGGCTCGGATTGAGCATGGTCTATGGACTGGTCCAGCGGTCAGGTGGCCATCTTAAAATCTATTCAGAACTAGGTAACGGGACGACAGTCTGTATATTCCTGCCCCGTTTCAACGAAACCGCCGAAACAGAAGAAACAGAAGAAACAGAACAGACAGGCATTATTGAGCCCCCGCGGGGAACCGAAAAAATTCTGGTTGTCGATGATGAAGAAGAACTTCTGGAACTCGCTGAACTCCATCTTCAGGGACTCGGATATGAAACTGTCAGGGCAGAAAATGGTAAACAGGCACTTGATTTTGTAAATTCAGATCTCGGAATCCAGCTCATCATCAGTGATGTGGTAATGCCGGGCAGACTGGATGGATATCAACTGGCGCTTAAGGTCAGAGAGATTCGACCAAACATCAGAATTCTTCTGACTAGTGGTTTTAGCAAAGCACGGGAGGAGGTCTTGCAAGGAGAAAATTTGTATCTGTCAGAGCTGACAAAACGTATTCTGAATAAACCTTATAATCTTGTTGAATTAGCTCAAGCCGTCCGTGGTGCGCTGGATCGGTCGTAGGGACAAGTGGTCGTCGTTCCTTAAAATCGAAATGGCCTCAGCGACCGCCGTATATGGTGTTATAGGGGCATTTTTGAGCGCCTAATTAGGCTGATATGGTGCTCGTAAGGCATCGGAATTTCTCTCTAATTGATGCAGATAGAACCTAAATCTTGCAGGGTTTTATACTATTCTTTGTATAGCACTTCGGTATATACCTTACTTCGCCTTCAAGGAGCGCGCAGTCGCACCGATTGATGGATTGAACGAGTATGTTAGTACGTTAGAATGTTTCCACTATTCAAGGACAAGTCATGGCGCAGAAAGCCACCATCTATAAAGTTGAACTTTCCGTTGCCGATATGGATCGTCACTATTACGAAACCCACAATCTGACCGTTGCCAAACAGCCTTCAGAGACGGACGAGCGGTTAATGGTGCGTATTCTCGCTTTTGCGTTAAATGCCCATGAGCAATTGAAGTTTACCCGAGGCATTTCAACGGATGACGAGCCTGATATTTGGCAAAAAAGTCTAAGTGATGAGATTGAGGTGTGGATTGCGTTGGGGCAGCCGAGCGAGAAAATTCTGCGTCAATCTTGCGGCAAAGCCGATCAGGTGATTATCTATTGTTACGGCGGTAGTACAGCTGAGATATGGTGGGAAAAAATCAAAAACAGCACCACCCGATTTGATAATCTTCAGGTTACGAATTTGTTGAGGAAAGACACTAATGAGTTAGGAGATCTGGCCAGCCGCGTAATGAAGATGCAGGTTAATATTCAGGACGATGATGTGATGGTCAGTGTTGGTGAAAGCATCGTATACGTAACTCCAGTCAAATGGAAAAGTATTGATCAGTAGGCGTAAATATTGCCCAAGTAATATCACATTATTTTGCCTGTTGGGTGTGATGAATTCTTAACCTTTCCTCTGTTATCGTTTCTAGGCAAATTGTGGCATTGCTCGAGATCACTTCTGTGGTCTGTTGTTTGGTATGCCCGAAAACCTGATCATATAGTGGAAATGGACGTGGTGGGGAAGCTGAGTTCTGTAGTTGAGTTTTGCGACGACGCTTTTATGCGGAGTAAAACATGGGTGATTTAAACGATCCGGTACTTCAAAAAATATCTATTGTTGTACCAGGCGAATTTAGTGAAGCTCTTGCTGATGCCGGAGCGGGGGTTTGGCTCTGGGATATTGTCGCGGATCGTATTGATGTTAGTTTGGGCATGGTGGCGCTGACCGGCATGCCAGAACTCAACGGGGGCCGCAGGGATGAAGTTCTCGCGGGCCTTATTCACCCAGAAGATATTTCAAAAATACGAGAGTCTACTGCACGACTGTTCGATGGTGCCAAAAACTATGAAACCTTGTGTCGGATGCGTCATAGTTCGGGCCATTATATTTGGGTGAATACTCACGGAACACTTGTTCGCGACGAAGAGGGCGAACCCCAATTCCTGATTGGGATTGTTCGAATTAGAGATGAACTCACCCGCGCCAAACGAGACCTTTTACACGCAGAGGAAATGGCGAAGCTCGGGAATTGGAACGTTGATATTGCCTCTCAGGAGCTTTTTTGGTCAGAAGGGGTGTATAACATGCTTGGGTATGAGCCATTAAGTTTCACGCCTAGCATTGAATTTGGGTATAGTTTATTGTCAACCGAAGATCGCGAAACTATCGAGAACATCATCGATGACGCTTTGACAACAAAAGAAAACTTCGACTTTCGCTCGAGACTTCGACATGCAAACGGTAGTGAAGTTCACGTCGAAGTGAGAGGTGCCGTCGAGGTGGGTGTAACGGGAGCACCTGTCTCCTATTATGGTATTATCCAAAATATCACTGATGAAATTAAGCGCGAGCAGCAGATCCGGCAATCGCAAAAGCTGGAAGCCGTCGGAAACCTAACCGGTGGGATTGCCCATGATTTCAATAATCTTCTGGCTGTTATCCTTGGTAACCTCGAAATGGTTCAGGATGAAATCACCGATACGGCCTTAACGGCAAGAGTAGAGGCAGCCATACAGGCCACATTACGGGGATCAGAACTCACTCAAAGCATGTTGAGTTTTGCCCGCCGTGCAGAATTACAACCCACATGTTTGGATCTCAACGCAGTGGTCAGCAAGACCCAAGGCTGGATTTCGCGGACCCTTCCTGAGAACATTGATTTAGGAACGTCTCTCGCGGACGGACTTTGGCAAATCGAGGCGGATTCAGGATCAACGGAAAACGCATTGATCAACCTGATTTTGAACGCACGCGATGCTATGCCGTCCGGGGGTAAGTTGATGATTGAAACGACGAACCTCACCATCGACGAGGATGATGTTGTTTTGAAAGGCGAAGACTTTTCGCCGGGTAAATATGTGATGCTCGCCGTGACTGACAGTGGGTGCGGGATATCGGCAGAAATATTATCTGAAGTGTTCGAACCTTTTTTTACAACAAAAGCAGTGGGGGAGGGGTCCGGTCTGGGCCTGTCCATGGTTCAGGGGTTTATGCACCAGTCAAATGGATCTGTTCAGGTGTATTCAGAAATCGGGGTTGGGACGACTTTCAAACTCTATTTCAAGGCATTGGGTGCACAAATGACTGCGCCCCCTGCAGAAGTGTCGCCCGCAGTGCTGGAAAAAGTATCAGGCCGCCGAATACTCGTGGTTGAAGATCAGAAAGAAGTGCTTGAGATCTTGGTCTCAGTTCTAGAAAAAGAAGGGTATCTCGTCATGTCAGCCAGATCAGGGGATGAGGCCAAAACGCTTTTCGATGCCGATCCAAATTTCCATTTACTTTTGACCGATATTGTTATGCCCGGCGACCTTCAAGGTCCCGCCTTGTCGGGAATTTTGCGCAAGCAAGCGCCAGATTTGCAAGTTGTCTTCATGTCCGGCTACGCCCGCGAGGCAACACTGCAGAGAAACGAGCTGCGCTCCGATGATATCCGCCTAACGAAACCCGTCATGAAAAAAGATCTGTTGGCGGCACTGGAAAAATCGTGGTCAAGAAAAGTAAACACTGAGGTCTGAATGGGTGCTCTATATATGTAAGCGTTTGATTAAGTCAGCCGCGACCAACTTCAAAATTATATGCTAGTCCATCGTGTTCTTGCCTCTCGCATTTCCCCATTTTAAATGAAAACGTAAACCAGATACCTATTGTCAGAGGTGGAAACTGACTGCTTGGGTAGGTTAAATATTTTCGTGCGATGAGTAACTATTAGTGGAATTGCTATGCCATTATAGATTGCTTAATTTCATTTGACTGACTAATCTTAACCCATTACCGGCTTAGCAACTATTGAGTGGATAGAAATTTTATGGCTAAAGTAAATCCTTTCAGACCAAATAGTCCAATTCCTACGGCAATGTTTGCTGGGAGATTGAATGAAATACAAGTATTTGAGGACGGATTGCATCAAACAAAGAATGGTAATCCAAATAGTTTTCTCCTAACCGGAGAGCGCGGAATTGGTAAGTCGTCTTTATTAATGTTGTTTAAACCTGTAGCTAATGGCGGTATACCTTCCTTAGGTTTTGGGACATTTAATTTTGTCACAATTAACTTGTCCATTTCAGAACGAACCAATTTAACAACTTTCGTTGAGTTGATTGGGAAAAATCTCAAACGAGAACTTGGGAAAATAGAGTCTGTACGTTCATTCTTGGATAAATCGTGGACGTTCATTCAACGGATTAAGGTTATGGATTCGGGTGTTGAAGCCGATACGAAGAATGAAGATACAGATTCTATTATTGACGATTTTGCCTATTCTCTTTCAGAAACTTGTAAGCGGATTGCTAACCCTGAAAAAAATGAAGAAAAACGAGATGGAATTGTTTTGTTTATTGATGAAGCTGACAATTCTTCCGTTAACTTACATCTTGGATATTTTATAAAAATTGTTACTGAGAAATTACAACTGAATGGTTGTAATAATATAATGTTTGTTGTCGCAGGGCTTCCCGCAACAGTTGAAAAGTTAATGGATTCCCATGAATCTTCAATTAGAATATTTACTCGGCTAAAAATTAAAGAATTAGATATAGAAGATAGATGTTTTGTCATTGATAAAGCTATCGAAGCGGGTAACAAAAATAATGACACTCAAACGACGATAACAGACTCAGCTAAAAATCAACTATCGAGACTGTCTGATGGATATCCACATTTTATTCAGCAATTTGGACATTCTGCATACGACTTTAATGAAGACGGAGAAATCTCTGAAGATGATGTTTTGGACGCCGCGTTTAAAGATGGAGGAGCTATCGATGCTATTGGCTCTAGGTATTACGAAGCGCCATTCCATGAGCAGATAAAGTCAGATGAATATAGAGAAGTTCTAAGCATTATGGCTGGAAAAATGAGTTCATGGGTTAAGAAAAGTGAAATACGTAAAGAATTTTCTGGTAGCGGGCCGATATTAACTAATGCATTAAAGGCTCTAACTACTAGAAAAATAATTCTTAAAAATTCCTCGAAAAATGGCGAGTACAGATTGCAACAGCGTGGTTTCGCACTTTGGATAAAATTGTTTGGAGACAGGGACAAAAATAGATAGACATGCTTGTTTAATGATTTCTCGCTGGAAATAAGTGCCTGAAAACGACTGTGGTTGGGTGCTCGTGGGAGATGGTGGCCTTTGCAAGTCAATCTCTAGCGTTTTCGTGATTACAATTCGCCTCAATGACCCGATTAAGTTCTAAAATATAGAATTTTATCGGAACTTCCTGCTACGGTGTTTTTAGGCGATAATTTTATACTTATTGATTGTTACTCCTAATATGATGTGTAACAGCGTGCATAGCACTGTTTCGATTATTATAACTTATGCAGGGTGCTAGCCGATGACCGTCGCTAAAGAAAATATCTGAAGCTGAAATATGCCTCAAACCATTTTTATTCAATTACAGCTTGCTTCAAACAGCATGGCGCTTACAATCTGTGACATGTAACATGGTCAGTTCATAATATTTTTGGGGACATTTTATCCTATGACGTATCTTCGAAAGGTTTTTCGATTACCTTTCTTTATTGTGCTGTCTGCACTGCTGTTTCTCTCCGCTTGTACAGATCCGGAATTTGAAAAGGCGGGCACTTCCCTTCAACAAGCCGAAATTGATCTTCAGGCACTTGGCGGGGCCCTGTCGGGTGTCGCTCAAGGTCAGCCTGCTACGGCGATGCCGCATCTTACCTATTTAAAACAATATGCGGATGTCGTTCGGCGTATCAATCCGGCTATGGCGCCTCTTGTTGCAACATTGGAGGGGGAGGGGACTGTCAATGGTGGATCTTACCTTTTCCTAAAACAGCGGCTTGATAAAGCAAATCTCAATTTCACTGAAAAAGGGGATGTGTCGAGAGAGGCCGCTATGGCGGTTTCCAGTGAAGCCATTGCCATATCACGGGCGGCCAGTCCTGAGGTTTTTAACGACCAGCTAGTCGATGTGATTAATGTCCTCGCCGATATGAGCAAGGGCGAGCTGCCTAAGCTTAAATTTGGAGAGACAGCGGATAAAACCATGCCGCCGACCCAGCATCTGGTGGGAAATCCGACTTATGGTCGCTGGAACCAAGGGTCCGGTACCAGCCTGTGGGTTTGGTACGGACAGTACAGGTTGTTCTCGGATGTTTTAGGGTGGGGTTCCCGCCACAGGTATAATCAGGACAGTTGGTATCGATCGCGCAGTGGATCCTATTACGGGGATGTTGGTCGCCACTATTATGGCACAGGCCAGAATAACAGAAGCTGGAGCAGTGCCGCATCCAAGCAGCCGAGAGTTCCGGCTAACAAAGCTTCCAGCTCTACGCTGAAAAGTTTCAAAAGTACGAACCGATTGTCGACCT
>Ga0209826_1002474_pt1 | contig 12091 bp, 10 predicted proteins | sample GOMGulsemesocosm_5_FD_184637 | JGI IMG/M metagenome (GOLD analysis project Ga0209826, IMG submission 184637) | Methane-oxidizing microbial communities from mesocosms in the Gulf of Mexico - GOM15C Gulf of Mexico (SPAdes) (version 2) | ecosystem: Environmental > Aquatic > Marine > Cold seeps...
GCCGGATACGTCTTTATTTTTTAAAGGGGCCGAACGCGGAGATATTCTTGAAGCTATTGTATATGCCTTAAATTCCGGCGAAGGTATTATCAAAGTGGTCGGGGAAGTGGGCAGTGGCAAAACGATGTTGTCACGCATGCTGACCAAAAAAGCGCCGGATAACACGGTGTTCGTCTTCTTATTAAACCCGAGCATTCAAGCTGAACAGGTCCTTTATGCCATTGCCTATGACCTCGGCGTCGATGTGGGTGAGAGTAAACAATCAATTCAAGTTCTTCATTTGCTGCAGAAAAAACTGTTTGAGTTATATGAAGAGGGCAAGAAGGTTGTGCTGATTATTGATGAGGCGCAACAAATGCCATTAGCGACCCTGGAAGAAATTCGTTTGTTGAGTAATTTGGAAACCGAAACCGAGAAGTTGCTGCAAATTATTATGTTTGGCCAGCCCGAGCTGGATGAACATATTGATACGCCGAGTGTTCGTCAATTAAGGGAAAGGATTACCTATAGTTTTTACTTAAGCCCGTTAAGCCATACGTTGGTTGAAACGTATTTGGCATTCAGGCTGGAGAAAGCGGGCCATCAAGGCCGAGGTGTTTTTAAGCAAAGCGCCATTAAGTATTTAACAAAAAGCTCACAGGGAACACTACGCCGACTCAATGTATTGGCGGATAAAGCGCTTTTAGCCGCATTTTTAGATAAAAAGGCAGAAGTAGAGCCTAAGCACGTAAAGATCGCGCTGCAGGATGGCGTAAAAGGGCAGAATAAAACGTGCACGAGTACGGTGGCGGCGGTGTTGAGTGTTATCGCTGTTTTGTTAGGTGTGGGCGTGTTTTATTGGTTGGTTCAGTTTGAACCGAGCGATTCGTCAATGGCGGCAAAGAGAATAGTTCAGAAAATGCCGGCAGTATCATCAGTTAGTGCGGAACCACCGAGCAATAATACCTTGTTAGCCAACAAGTTGGCTGCCTTTGAAGCATGGAAACAACAAACGAATAAGAAATATACGATTCGTTTGTTGTTGGCTTCCAGCGACAAAGCGTCATTAGTTGAGACGTTTCTTAGGAGTGTGCGAAATTTGGGGGGTATTGAGCGTTTACATGTTAGTCAGGTAAGCTCTGAGGGTAAAGAGTACGTTGTTTATTACGATGAATTCTCTCAGTATTCTGGCGCATTGAAGGCGTTAAATGCCTTACCGAAAAAATTAACGCAGTATTCCCCCTATATCAGCACCATTCCAAAATAAAAAACCTTTAATAAAAACATTGGTTTAATCTCTGCTTTAGGTGTGAATTGTCTCTATTAGAGGTGGGATTCGCCTTCGATTTAGTCTAGAATTTGAAGAAATAAAAATTAAAAGAAAAATGGATTTTTTATGGCGCCTCGTTCAGTTTTTCTCCTAGTCTACAGTTTTCTAATGTTAACGGCTTGCGCTCCCGCGCCAATAATCCTGTCGGATAATCATATTCAACAGACAGCGGGGCCTAGCGGTCAGCCACTTCCCATTCTTCGAACAGCGCCGTTACCCACACCACCAGCACAATCCAAGCAAGAGGATGTGTTTACCGTGGTGGTTAATAATGTGCCGATTAGAGAATTGTTATTTGCGATTGCGCGAGATGCGCATGTGGATATTGATATCGCTGAAGGTATTAATGGGCAGGCAACCTTAAATGCGATTGATAAAACATTTGAGCAAATTTTAGAGCGTATTAGTCAGCAAGCGAATATTCGCTATAGCGTTGAGAGCGGTGTGGTTCGTATCGTAAAAGATACACCTTTTTTAAAACATTACGATGTCAGTTATGTGAACTTGGCGCGTACCAGTCAATCAACGATAGCGATTTCAACTGAAGTGGCCTCAACAGGCGGCTCAGAAGGTAGTTCAAAGGTTGGTAATACCTCGACAACGAGTATCGATAATAAATCGGCTCATCAATTCTGGCAAACGACCGTTGATAATGTTCGTGCTATTTTATTAGAAAATGAAAATATTGCAGCTGCAATGGTGGGCGATACTGCGTTAACCAGCGGCACGATTACGCCCGAGAGTACGGAAGCTGGTGTGCGCCAAGCTTCGCGGGTTATTGCTAGCCCTGAAAGTGGCATCTTAAGTGTTTTTGCCAGCCAAAAGCAGCAGTATGTGGTCGAGAAGTACCTTAAGTTAGCGTTAGCGGGTGTCAAGCGGCAGGTGTTTATTGAAGCAACTATCGTTGAAGTTGATTTGAATGATGATTATCAGGCTGGTGTCGATTGGAGCCGCTTAGTCCAAGTAGGTGAAAGTGGTTTTAGTTTCTCGCAGGCTTTATTAGGCGCAAACTTGGCGGCTTCACCGGTTACTACGCTGACGTATTCAGACGTTGGCAGTAAATACAATGTTAACGCGACAGTTAAGTTGTTGAATCAATTTGGTAATGCCAAAGTACTGTCTTCGCCTAAATTGATGGTGCTAAATAATCAAACTGCGTTATTAAAAGTGGTCGACAACCGTGTGTACTTTACGGTTACCGTCGAAACAGATACTGCAGACAATGTCGTTAATAAAACATTTGAAACAGAAATTCATACCGTCCCTGTCGGTTTGGTGATGAGCGTGACCCCGTATGTGTCGCCAGAAAATATGATTACGCTTAATGTACGACCAACGATTTCACGTATTCTACAATTTGTTAAAGACCCTAATCCAGAACTGGCGAACAGCGGTGTTGAAAGCCTGATACCTGAAATTTCAGTGCGTGAAATTGAATCTATGTTGCGGGTTAAAAATGGCGATGTGGCGGTTATTGGCGGTTTAATGCAAGATACTAGGAAATACAGTACGGACGGCATACCGGGTTTGTCTAAAGTGGGGAGTCTTGGTGACCTGTTCAGTTATAGGGATAATGAAATGTCGAAGTCAGAATTAGTTATTTTCTTAAAACCGATGGTTGCTGAAGAGCCTTCTTTGAATGGTCAGTTTGCAAAGTATAAGAAATTTTTAAGCAAACAAGACAATACTGCTACAAAAGGAATGTAAGCCATGAGCTTATTGTTGGATGCCCTCAAGCAGGCAGAGGAAAATAAAAAGAAAGCCGAGAGTCCTGTAGATACAACGTCTATGCCGGCAAACCTATCCGAGTTAACGCTTGAAGAGAACCAAGCGCCGCTTACGACTACCGTGGACGAACAAGTTGCACCACAAAACGAGTCGCGAGTTGTGGTGGGAGGGGAGACGGCTGCCGATGAGGACGCTATTGAGCCTGTAGCTGTTAAGCCGTCAGTGGCTGCGAAGAAACCACCGGTTGATGTGTTTTCCATAGGCAAGAAACCGGCGCAAAATACCGTTTATAAGAAGCTTAGTATTGTTTTGCTGGTGTTGTTAGCGGGTGCTATTGCTAGCTTGTTCTTGCTACCTCAAGAAGAGGTGGTAGGAATACCATATAAAGATCACGTTGCGGCACAAAAAAAAGCGCAGGCTAAAAAATTAGAGATAAAAAAAGCGGCTGAAATGGCACCTGTTGTTGTCGATAGTATTAAGGTCACGGACAAACTTAAGCGTGTTGAGCATAAGGTGTTGCCAAAAGAGCAACCCGAAGAGCCCGCGCAGCTTAACGAAGCTATTGAAAACCCAGCGGCGATTTTAATAAAAAGAAAACGAGTGACATCCGTCGTGATGAGTCAGCTCAATGAGGCTTATGATGCCTTACTCGGAAATGATTTGTCTCAAGCTGAGGGTGTTTATAAGCGAGTGCTGAAGCAGTGGCCTAAGCAGCTTGATGCCTTATTGGGTTTGGCGAATATCGAAAGCCAACGAGGTTTTATATCATCCGCGAGAGACTTGTATGAAAAGGTGCTTCGTATCGATGAAACGAATAGCATCGCGCAAATCGGTTTGTTGCAGAGCTATGATCAGCAAGATGCCATATCGCGTCAACAGGTATTGGAAGAACTCATCACAAAGTATAAAAATAACCCCGAGGCACATCTAGCCTTGGCTCATGCCTTGGCTGAACAGTCTAAATGGAAAGCCGCTCAACAATCATATTTTAAGGCCTTTTCGCTTAGCCCGAACAATACGGTATACGCCTATAATTTAGCGGTTAGCCTAGATAGGTTAGAGCAGTATCAAGCGGCAATAAGCTACTATAAAAAAACGCTCAGTTTAAATAAGCTAGCCTCAAAGCCATTGAATTTAGAGCGAGTGAAGAACAGGTTAATTGAGTTGGGTAAATTATATGAGTGATCAGCAGCCGAAAAAAAGAATAGGTGATGAGCTTATAGATCGGGGCATTATTAGCTTAGATCAGCTGAAAATTGCGTTGCAGGAGCAAAAGGTAACGAGTGGTCAGATTGGTAAAATTCTGATTGACCTTGGTTTTCTGACAGAATCCTTATTGAAAGAAGTCTTGGGTGAGTCCCAGGGCGAAGACAGTATTGATCTTAATGAGGTGGTGCCCGATGCGGAAGCCATCTCTTTTATCGATAAAAAACTCGCCCAGCAATTAAGAGTGCTACCGTGTGATTATAAAGCGGACACCAAAGTGCTTCAGTTGGCGATGGCTGATACCTTTGATATTCTTGCGCTAGATAGAATTAAGGCGGTTATACCGGCGGATATTGTTGTTTCACCGGTATTGGCGGGTGTGAAAGAAATTGAGAAGAATATTGATCATTTCTACGGTTATGAACTGTCGATTGATGGCATTCTTCGAGAAATTGAAACGGGTGAGTTTGAAGAAGCCCAGCAACGAATGGATTCTGCGGAATACACGCACCCGTTAGTTCGTTTAGTGGATGCCTTTTTAACCGATGCGGTTAAACGTGGCGCATCGGATATTCACTTTGAGCCTGAAGAGGGCTTTCTAAGGATTCGCTATCGAATGGATGGCGTATTGCATCAAATTAGAAGTTTGCACAATAAATATTGGCCGTCTATCGTTGTGCGCTTAAAAGTAATGTCGAATATGAACTTGGCTGAAACGCGTGCGCCGCAAGATGGGCGAATTCACCTTAAAGTAGCGGGTCGGCCGATTGACTTTCGTGTCGCATCACAGCCGACCATTCATGGTGAAAATTTTGTGTTACGAATTCTCGATCGCGATAAGTCGATTGTTCCGCTAGATAGTTTAGAGATTGCGGATGATAATCGGCAGTTATTAAAGCTATTGATGGCGCGACCAGAAGGCATTATTTTAGTAACAGGCCCTACTGGCAGCGGTAAAACCACCACGCTTTATTCAATGTTGAATCACCTGAATAATGAATCGGTCAACATCATGACCTTGGAAGACCCAGTTGAATATCCGATGGGCTTGATTCGCCAAACATCCATTGGCATGTCATCAAAAATGACATTTGCCGACGGTATTCGTTCGTTGATGAGACAAGACCCCGATATTATTTTAGTTGGCGAAATGCGTGATTTGGAAACGACCGAAATGGGTTTTAGAGCGGCGATGACTGGTCATCAAGTTTTCTCAACCTTACATACAAATTCAGCCATTGGCTCTTTCCCAAGGCTGTTAGATATGGGGGTGATGCCGGATATCGTGTCTGGAAATATTATTGGAATTATTGGTCAACGGTTAATTAGAAAGCTGTGTCCGAAGTGTAAACAAGAAGAGGCCATTACCGATATTGAAAAGCAGTTATTAGGTGAAGAGAGTGATCAATTAACGCATTTAGCCGCAGCGGTGGGTTGTTCATTCTGTCATCAGACAGGTTTTAAAGGACGTATCGCCTTACTTGAGATATTAAGAATGGATACGGATTTAGATGAGCTTATTGCGCAAAAGGCATCGCAGCGTGAAATTATCAAAATGGCGGAAGACAAGGGTTTTAGAAGCTTAGCAAAAGATGGGGTTCGACAAATATTGTCTGGGCAGACGACCTTGAGTGAACTCTCCCGGGTCGTCGATTTAACGGTAACGCTAAAATAATATGGCGAATTATAGCTATAAGGCTGTTAGAAGTGACGGTGTGGTTATTAAAGGTGTTATGGAAGCGCTGCATATTTTAGATTTGGAATCACGTTTGGAAAAAACGGGTTGTGAACTGATTTCAGCTAAAACAAAATCGAGAGGGCTAAACTTTTTACAGCAGAAGATCACCCGTCGAGACTTGATCGACTTTTTTGTTTATATGGAGCAAATGATTTTGGCGGGTGTACCGATTGTTGAATCATTGGATGATTTTAGGCAGGGGCTTGAACCATCAGAGCTCAAAGACGTTGTGGGTGATCTAGTAGAAAAGATAAACAGTGGCAGTACCCTGTCGCATGCCATGGAACATTCTAATAAAGTGTTCAGTAGCCTATCGGTTGAACTCGTTAAAGTGGGTGAAAAAAGTGGTCTTCTCGCGACTATTTTTGGTGAAATAAAAGATGCACTAAAATGGCAAGACGAGCTGATTACGAAAACAAAAAAAATTCTTATGTATCCAGCGTTTGTTGGCACGGTGGTGTTTGCGGTGTTGTGTTTTATGATGATTTATCTGGTGCCTCAGATGGTTGGCTTTATCAAAAATATGGGGGGTGAATTACCCTTCCATACGCGATTATTAATAGTGGTATCGGATGTTTTTGTAAATTACTGGTATTTGATTATTTTTGTGCCCATCGTGTTAGCAATAGGCACAAAAATCATCCTAGAAAAAAGTGAGTCGGCGCGGCTTAAGTTCGATGAATATGTGCTTAAAGTACCGGGCATTGGTTCGGTGTTAAAGAAAATTGTTTTGGCGCGTTTTGCATCTAATTTTGCGCTGCTATATCGGTCGGGTATTGGTGTTTTAGAGGGGCTTAGAATCACTCAAGGTGTGGTGGGTAATGCATACGTTAAACAAGAAATCGAATTTATTCACAATCAAGTGACGGAAGGCACCGGCATATCGGATGCGTTTGCGAGAACGCAGCTGTTTCCTCAATTAGTGATGCGAATGATTAGAGTCGGTGAGCAAACAGGTGGGCTTGATAAATCATTGGTTAATGTAAGTTATTTTTTCAATAGAGATGTTGAAGACTCTATTGAAAAGCTGCAAAGTATGATCGAGCCAGCGATGACAGTTATTTTAGGCTTGTTACTGGGCTGGGTGATGATGTCTGTATTGGGGCCGATTTATGACCTCATTGGCAACATGGAGCTGTAATGCAGACGAAACACGCCTTATATCTGTCCGATGTCTCTATCATTTTTTGTGGCATAGATAGTAATGGTGCCACCGATCTTTTTATTCACGCATTAACAGAGCCTGACTATATCGAGGCGCTTCAGCGCTTCTTATCTAAGCATAAGCCTGAGTCCTTTAGTGTTTTTTTGGATGTGATGGGGGAAGAGTTTAAACACGAGCCTATTCCTCATATTGGAGGCAAAGACAGGGAGTTACTGTTAGAGCGGAAGTGCAGAAGCTTATTTTCTACCGCAGATTTAACGTGGAACAAGCACCTTCGTAGAGAAAAGAAAGGCCGCAAAGATGACGTGTATTTATTAGTCGGTGTTCCATTGCCATCGGTTGTTGAGCATGTATTTGATGCGCTGATTGAAAGCAAGCAAAACGTGTCGGGTATTTACTCTATTTCTATTCTTGAGCAGGAAATTCTAGCCGCCTTACCGAGTGCTCAGCAAACATTAATTGTGTCGCGGGTGTTAGGGGTATCGCGGGGTAAGAAAGCCTATCGCCAAACATTTATAAAAGATGGTGAGTTAGTGATGAGCCGTATGACATTTATAAATGGTGACACTGCGGAACAGGTTTTTCCTCAATTAATGAATGAAATTGAGAGGATGAGGAATTTCTTGAACGGCACCAAGCAGCTGGGTGTTAATAGCAACCTTGATGTGGTATCACTGCTTAATGAAGCTGAGTCGGCGCAGCTATTACAATACACGGCTGATAGTGAAAAAATAAATATGTCGACGGTTAGCTTAGCGGATGTTGCGCAAAAGAAAAGGCTAGGTCGACATCACTCGTTTTCAAGTTTGGCTGAACTGTTAGTGTTGTGGGTGACAGTTAAAAACATAAAGCCACACTTCCATCCTGAAGGCTTATGTGGGGCACATAAGACGCTTAATACGAGGCAATGGATGAGTCGCTGTTCAGCAGGCTTACTGACTGTATCGATCATGCTGGCGGCCGTTATGGGGTTTTTAGCGAGTGGTGAAAAAGCTAAAGTGGATGCCTTGCAGGCGGATTTAGTGCAGTTGGAAAATCATAAAAGCCACTTAGCGGCGAATGCCAGAGTGACAGTTGTCGATCCGCGCACGATGAAGCAGGTTGTTGATTTAAGTGAACAGATTAATCTGTATCAATACGGTCCTGACAAGGTCTTCGGGATTTTGTCACGTGCGTACCGTGGGTTTAATGAGGTTTCGCTGATGGAATTGAGTTGGGCGAAAGCCGAAGCGTCGCCACAGCAAAACCAGCGTCGACGTAGAGGGCGAGATAACACGTCTTTTATGGATAGAGTTAAGGCGGCTAGGCAATTTAAGTTAAAGCTTGCTTTACCCGCTCGGCTTGGTAATCGAGAGGTGCTGGAAAAGGTGGGTGATTTTTCGGCTGCGTTAATGGAGCAGCCAGAAATTACAGCGGTGAGTCGTGAACAAGCCGCAATTGATGCTAGTGCGAATGCGCAAATGGCCGCGTCATTAAGTGGTGGCGCGACGAACAGGCCGATAGAGTTCACCTTGTTAATTACCATGGAGCTGTTATGAAACAGGTCAAGCAGTCGCCGATAAAAGTGTTCAAGCTTGAGTTGATTCAGCTGTTGGCGGCGATTGTTTTTTCGGCTTTCATTTTAACGTTAAGCGCGTTGTATGCGGATGATGTTGATCAGCAAATGCTCAGCGTTACGAGCCAGCAAGGCAGGTTAAACGCTGAAATTGACCGGATAATAGAAGATGAAGCGCTACTCAATGATATGGGGGGGGCGTTTGAGCGGTTAAAAGAAAAAGGTTTTTACGGCCGGGAGGACCGCCTTGCTTGGACAGAGGTTTTAAAACAAGTGTCAGAAAGATTGAAATTGCCTAACTTCAAATATTCGATAGAGCCGCAACAGGATATTTCGAATATAGGATCAGGCTTCCAATCTAATTTAGGCTTCTCAGCGAGCGTGATGAGAATTGAAGCAGATCTGCTACACGAAGCGGATTTCTCAACGATTGTTCAGCATTTATCCGATTTTTCGCCTGGTGTTTTTCGTGTGGAAGAGTGCAAAATAACAAAAGATGGGCTTGTCTCGTTAAGCCATATTAAACGAAATTTTGGCATTGACTGTATCTTAGTCTGGTATACCGTTACCCCGCCTACCCAAAGTGGGGTGAGCAAATGAGTGCGATGAATAAGGGCGTTGTTGTAGTGATGTTTTGCTGCCTTTCGATGCAAGCAGAAGCCTTTGGCGATTTGTTCACCACGACCCTTCAGCGCCAAGCAATAGATGGAATGCGTGAACGAGGAGGTGCTGAGGTGCCAACCATGAACCGCGAACCCAATACGTTGACGATTAATGGTTTCTATTATAAAGGGCATGATAAACGCGAGAAAGGTGTTGTTTGGGTGAATGGTCAACAAGCAAAACAAGATGATGAGCTGGATGGTGTTCGTGTTAAGAAATTAAATGAAAATGATCAAACCGTTAGTATCAGCGTTGGCGGCAGTAATCGTTCGGTGCCTTTCAAAGCAGGCCAAAAAATGTACCTTGATGATCATAAAGTAGTTGATGCCTACCAATGAATGTTAATGCACCTATAAACAGTAAATCGAATAAAAAACAGGGTGGCGCAGCCTTGTTGATTCTAATGCTTATATTGGCACTAACAATATCGACCGTCTTGGTAACAGGCGCCGGTAAAAAAGATAATACGGTTAAGCGCGATCATGTGTCGAGCGAGGTTTTGGCTAAGGCAAAAGATGCCTTGGTGGGTTATGCATACCGTAACGAGGGCGCCTTGCCTTGCCCCGATTCGGTGGGTGATGGGCTAGCGGATTCATGCTCAACGGCTGAAGGTTGGTTGCCGTGGCAAGCGTTAGCTATTAAACCGTTAAGGGATGGCGATGGCGCGTGTTTGCGTTACGCGGTGTCGGCAGCTTACGAAGGTGTGGCGCCCGCGAGCTTGGTGGACGGTGATTTTGAAATTCAAGATGTTGATAATAATACACGTAATACCGGGGTTATTGCGGTTGTGTTAGCGCCACTAGAGGCCCTGCCAGGGCAGTTTCGTGGCATGGGAAGCGGTAGCAGTAGCGTGTGTGGCAGTACGGACCCTTCAGCACAGAAGAATGCTGCCACGAATTATTTGGATACTATCAGCGGGGTTAATAATGCGGCCAGTAATCCAACTGTTTTTATACAGGCGGATAAGGGCAACACCTTTAATGATGTATCAATATGGCTCAGTACAACGGATATAACCGGCTCTATCTTGGTTTGTGATGCCGGTTATACATTAATTAACGGTGTATGCGAGCTGATACAGTCATGTGATGATGGATATAGCCCCAATGCTGATGGCGAGTGTGTCGACTCAGATGGCTGCTTGGTGACAGAAGCGCCTAATAACGGTGGTGTCTGTAAGAATATTGTGTGTGATGCGGGTTACACCGCTAATGATGGCGGTCAATGTATAGCGGATGGAAATGGAAACAGCGGTGGAAATGGAAATGGAAAAGGGAATACGTAGACAATGAAGCCAATGAGTGAACTGTTTTGCGTTCGGAAAATGAAGGGCTTTACCTTGGTTGAAATAGCCATTGTATTATTGGTTTTTGGTTTAGTGATTGGGGGGCTGATGGGGCCCTTACAAGTACAGCTAGAAAGCTTGGATAGGAAAACGACGGTGAAAGAAATCGGGTTAATTAAAGAATCAATCATTGGTTTTGCAATCAGAAATGGCCGGCTTCCTTGTCCTGATACCGATAGCGATGGCGCCGAAGATATCTCTGGCTCTGCTTGTACGCAGGTTTATGGTAACGTCCCTTGGGTTACATTAGGCGTGGGGGCATTAGATGGTTGGAAAAGGCCTTTCACTTACCGTGTTGATACAAGCTTTGCCGATACGACAGACGGTTCAGGTTGCGCGGATGATGATACGGCCGGCGTATCGTTTGAAATATGTTCGACAGGTGATATTAATGTATTCGATAGTCAGGGCGGTAATGCCGTCGCATCAAATTTGCCGGCGATTATCGTGTCACACGGTAAAAACTGGGCGCAAACTTCGGGAAATGACGAAGGGGAAAATGAAGATAACGATGCTGATTTTGTAGATAAAACGTACGCAAGCGGTGGCAGTAATAATTACGATGATATTGTGGATTGGGTTAATTTAAATACGTTAATTGCAAAAATGGTTTCGGCAAAAAAATTACCTTAAGAAAAAGGTGAGAATAAGCTACTAACTTCTTGTACTATAATTAGTTGGCTTTATTAAAAAATAATATTTGGATGGGTGATACAAGGAAATGAATAACTTAAATAAACAAAGTGGTTTTACGTTAGTCGAAATAGCAATCGTATTAGTGATTATTGGCTTGTTATTGGGTGGTGTGCTCAAAGGGCAAGAAATGATTAAGAATGCTGAAATTCGTAGTGTTATTACAGATGTACGGGGATTAACAACCGCGATGTATGCGTATAGAGATCGTTATAACGCAATACCGGGTGATGATGCTGCAGCCGTTGTCAACTCTTCGTCAGCAACCGGTGTTGCGAATGGAGATGGAGATGGGGTTATCGAATATTCTGGATCAGATGTTGAAGACGATCAATTTTTTCTGCAGTTAAGGGCTGCCAACCTACTTAAAGGAAGTAGTACAACGGGACCAACGCATTCGCTAGGTGGTTCTTTCTCAGTACAGTCGGATACATATAACCAATCGGGTACAGTGTTCTGTGCAAGTGCAGTGGATGGCGCAGATGCACTTATTATTGATACAAAAGAGGATGATGGTGACTCGAATACTGGAACTATTCAAGGTCATGCTTCTACTGACTATGCAGCGGGAACGGCAGTTTCACTCTGTTTCGAAGGGTAGTAAAGTAATTAAAACTAGCCTTCTTGATGAATGAGTGTCGAGAAGGTTTTTTTATGAAATAAAATAATGAAAAAACCAATATCAAATA
>Ga0209826_1002482_pt1 | contig 12077 bp, 11 predicted proteins | sample GOMGulsemesocosm_5_FD_184637 | JGI IMG/M metagenome (GOLD analysis project Ga0209826, IMG submission 184637) | Methane-oxidizing microbial communities from mesocosms in the Gulf of Mexico - GOM15C Gulf of Mexico (SPAdes) (version 2) | ecosystem: Environmental > Aquatic > Marine > Cold seeps...
TGAAAGTTTTAATTGAGCAGATGCGTGAGCAGATCCAGAATATAGAATAATTCATTTTCTCACTATATTGTTTTACTACAAACCGCTTCATAGCGGTTTTTTATTATCCACACCAAAATATTAAATACAAATGATATTGATTCGCGTTTGTGTTTGTGTTTTAATGCTTTTTATTGGAGCAGTTGCTCTACTGATGTGGTTTATTTTTATATTCCACATATTAATAATACCTTAGTTTGGAATTGGATATGATGAAAAAAACATTAGTTTCTTCTGTATTTTTGGGTTTGTTTGCTTGTAATGTTGCTGTGGCAAATGAAGGTACAAAAGAATTGCGTAAAGTTATTATTGAACAACAGAAGATTTTAGAGATGCTAGAACAGCGTTTAAATGATACAGATGAAAAATTAAATGCGACGGCAGATCAAATTGAGTCGGCTAGTGATACGGTATTTTCAAGTACTACCATTGGTGGTTACGGTGAATTACATTATAATAATTATGAAGATAAAGATGCTGTAGTTGATTTTCATCGTTTTGTTTTATTTTTTAGTCATGAATTTACTGATGATATTCGCTTTTTTTCTGAATTTGAATTAGAGCATTCAATTGCTGGTGAAGGAAAAAAGGGAGAAGTTGAATTAGAGCAAGCCTATGTAGAGATTGATATAAATAATGATGTTAGCTCTAAAGTAGGATTATTTTTAATTCCGGTTGGTATTATTAATGAAACGCATGAGCCACCAACATTTTATGGTGTTGAACGTAATGGCGTAGAAAAAAATATTATTCCAGCTACATGGTGGGAAGCAGGAGCTTCAATTAACTTTAAGTTGTCGGGTGGTTTAGCATTTGATGGCGCTATTACTAGTGGCTTAAATTCTACCAAGAAAAATCCTGATGGATCTTACAACTTTACTGGAATCCGTAAAGGTCGTCAAAAGGTAGCGAAAGCTACAGCTGAGAACTTAGCCTACACAGGTCGTATTAAATATACAGTTATTAATGGTTTAGAGCTAGCGGCAACAATGCAATACCAAACAGATTTGACACAAGGTTTAGGTGATTTAGATACAGCAAGTGCAACCTTATTTGAAACTCATGCTATTTATCAAGTGCAAAATTTTACCGTACGTGCGTTATATGCTCGTTGGGACATTGATGGCGATGAAGCAAAAGATTCCGGAAGTGATGAGCAAACAGGTTGGTATATCGAACCTTCTTATAAATTTAATGAAAAAGTAGGTGTTTTCGCCCGTTATGCTGAATATGATAATAAAGCAGGTAACAATGCTTTAACAACAGTTGAGTCAACAAGTTTAGGGATTAATTACTATATTCATGAGAATGTAGTATTAAAAGCTGATTATGAAAATGTTGGCGGTTCTAAAGACACTAAAGGCTTTAATTTAGGCTTTGGTTATCAATTTTGAATAAATACTTATCTACAATATTGTTAATTTTATTCCTATTTCATTCTAATACTAGTTATGCAAAAAAGGGTGTATATCAAACGTCAAAACAATTTATTCAAAAGTCTTTTTTAGGTGTGCCACCTTCTGCAAAAGTGATGTGGTTATCTAAAGAAGATAAACAAATTATTATGAATATCTTAAGTCATAAGTTTAATCGTTTACGGTTGCGTTATTGGCAAATTAAAGATGAAACTGTTTGGATTATTAATGAAATAGGTAAAGAGAAACCGATAACGATTGGTGTTCATTTAAAAGCGGATTATATTGTTAAATTAAAGGTATTAACTTTTAGGGAGAGTAGAGGTGATGAAGTCAGGCATGATTTTTTCTCTAAGCAATTTAATCACCTAGCGCTAACAGAGAATAACCATTTAAATAAGCATGTTGATGGTATTACGGGCGCTACTTTATCTGTTAGAGCATTAACGAAAGTTGCACGCTTAGCGTTGTGGTTGCATGCAAAAGCAATATTGAAGACATGAAAAATAGAAAACCTAATAAGGCATATATGAAAATGAAACAAGGCTTTAGGTTGTGGCATAGGCGAATAGGAGTTTTATCAGCACTATTTGTTCTTTTATTATCAATAACAGGTATTGCCTTAAATCATACTGATCTATTGCGTTTATCGCAGCAGTCGATTAAAAGCCAATGGCTACTTGATCATTATGGGATAAAGCCTCCTACTGACTTACGTTTTTATCAAATTCCTAATGTAACTGTAATGGATAATTTAGTGTGGTTCGATAAAAATATGCTTGTTGAAGTGTCAGGAAGAATTATTGCTGTTGTAAAATTGAATTCACATATTGCTATTGTGATGGAAGATCAACTCTACTTATATAATGAACAAGGTCTATTGGTTGATCATATTGATACTAACCTTGGGCTTCCTCGTGATATTCAGCAGGTAAATATTAAAAACAACATTTTAACGCTTAAAACAAAACATGGATATTGGGCATCAGACGAACAACTTTTATCTTGGCATGAGATCTTGTTAAACAATGAGCCTAAATGGGTATTAAGCTCAGGTATGAGTATCCAGCAAAAAGAGGTATATAAATTATATTTTAGAGCACAATTTTTAACATTAGAGCGTATTATTTTAGATGCCCACAGTGGCCGGATTTTTGGAACCATAGGCGTGTTATTTATGGATGCGGTTGCTGTTTTGTTAATATTTCTTTCACTAAGTGGTATTTATATGTGGCTTAGGCATGTGAAAAATAAGCGTTAGTTTATGTAAAATTCAGTTAAGCTTCTTTTGAAAAGAAATAAGAGCTACCAAGTTAATTGGTTAGCTCTTATAAATTTAGCGAGTATATACTCTATTATTTTAAGGTATTCGCCAAATGCTAGGCGTCTTTATGCAGGTGAACATCCATTTGCGGATAAGGAATGTTTAACCCTTCGCCTTCAAAGGTTTTATATACTTTTTCATTCAAGTCAAAGTATACGCCCCAATAATCAGCAGAATTCACCCATGCTCTAACGGCAAAATTAACGGAACTGTCGGCTAATGCTGAAACGGCAATAAATACTTCAGGATCTTTTAAAATACGTGGATCTTCGTCGCACAATCGCTTAATGACTTCTCGGGCTTTGTCTGCGTCATCCCCGTAAGCAATACCAATTGTCCAATCAACACGTCTTTTCGCCTCAGTTGAGTAATTAATCATCGATGATGTTGATAACCCACCATTAGGAATAATGATAGTTTTATTGTCAGGGGTCTTCAATATGGTATTGAAAATTTGTATCTGATCGACAGAACCAATATAACCTTGTGCTTCTATAACATCACCAACTTTGAATGGTTTGAAGATGAGAATCATCGCGCCGCCAGCAAAATTTTGTAATGTACCCGACAATGCCATACCTACAGCTAAACCAACTGAAGCGAGGATAGCGATAAACGAAGTCATTTCGATACCAAGCATGCCTAGCACTGTAATAACTAACATTACTTTTAATAGGCCGTTAACAATGCCAGTTAGGAAAGGCATTAATGATGGATCTGTTCCTCCTTTATTGAGAGCTTTCTCTACTCCCTTGCCAATGACTTTTATTATCCATCCACCAATGATCCATACAGCGATCGCACCAATCAATTTTGGGCCGTAGAGTAATGTCATTTGCGTGATTTGATTCATGATTTCTTCTGTATTCATAATATTCCCTGATTTATATACTTGAAAATTTACTCAAATTATCTAATCTAGTTTACTCGGTCTAATGTAGGGTTACGAGTGCTTAAACTAGAATTTTCAAGTAGAAACGCTATACTTAATTACTGAACTTAAAAAGTAAGCTATTTTAATCTAATGAAATTACTATTTTTTTTATATATATTCTTACAAATAAGTGTTTTTTCTGTGCAAGCACAACAGAATAATCTTATAGAAGGCACTTCAAAAAATGAACATAATACATGGCTAAAAGAAAAATTTAGTGAGCAACATAATCAACTTATTCCTATTGTTGCAGTAGCTGATATATTTATCACCTGTTATAAACAACGCAAAATAGGCACTGAAAAATACCAATTAAAACAACTCATTTTAGAGATGAATAAAGATCTTTTAGCTCAAAAGCTCTCGTCATGTTTAGGTGATGATACGGTGCATTCAGATATTGCTATTAATTTTGGCTTATTGGGATGCTTTAGTGACCAGTTATCACATTTGTCTAAAGTAGAGCAGATGCAAAAGTTAAAACTAGTAAAAAAAGCCATTGCTTCTTTATCTTCTAGTGAGCGTAAAAAAAGCTTTACTCAATGCGTGACAGAACAGGCTATTCATTACTTACGCTAGCAACTAACGTTATTCTAGTTTTTAAATAGTCATAAATTGTAACAAATACTTAGCTCTTTTTATGCATCGCCCTTTTTAATTAAACACAATATCCCTTATATTAGGGGTAATATACCCGTTACAGCTTTGTGAGAAAAATATGGAACAAGAAACACCGAAAATTTTAGTCGTAGATGACGACATGCGTTTACGATCTTTACTTGATCGTTATTTAGTTGAACAAGGATTTACGGTTCGTAGCGCAGCAAATTCAGAACAAATGGATCGCTTGCTTGAGCGTGAAAATTTTCATATTTTAGTGCTTGATTTAATGTTACCGGGTGAAGACGGTTTGTCTATTTGTCGACGACTACGCCATGACAATAATAATATACCTATTGTTATGCTTACGGCTAAAGGTGATGAGGTTGATAGAATTATAGGTTTAGAGCTTGGAGCAGATGACTATATACCAAAACCTTTTAACCCAAGAGAGTTATTAGCCCGAATTAAAGCGATACTACGCCGTCGTGTACAAGAGGCTCCAGGTGCACCTTCAAAAACAGAAAATATAATATCTTTTGGTGAGTACACACTCAACTTAGCAACAAGAGAGATGGTTAAAGGTGACGTTAATATGCCTTTAACGAGTGGTGAATTTGCAGTGCTTAAAGCGCTAATTACTCACCCAAGAGAGCCATTGTCGCGTGATAAATTGATGAACTTAGCTAGAGGCAGAGATTATTCTGCATTAGAGCGTAGTATTGATGTGCAAGTGTCACGTTTACGTAGAATGTTAGAAGTAGATCCTGCTAAACCTCGCTATCTACAAACAGTTTGGGGTTTGGGTTATGTGTTTGTACCTGATGGCGAGTTGACTGAGTAGAAATAATGAAAGTATTGCCCCGTAGTGCCTTTGGGCAAACTATTCTACTGATTGGCTTTTTGTTATTTATCAATCAGATTGTTTCTTATGTTTCTTTTGCTTTATATGTAATAGAACCAAATCAGCAACAGATAAATCAACTATTAGCCAAGCAAGTCCGCGTTGTTTTTATTGATATTAAAGATGCTAGAATTAGCCCTAAAATGGCTGAAGCCTTTCATCGAGAAACCGGTATTGGTGTTTATCGGGAAAGGAATGCATTAAAGCTTGGTTTAGCTAATGCTGTTTATTATCCCTATCGCTCAGAACAAATGTCTATACTACTCGGTGGCCCTGCAGAGGTGAGAATTTCTCAAGGAGATGAATACCTTTTTTGGATCAGACCACCACAAGCACCTAACTTATGGGTAAAAATACCTTTATTAGGTCTTGAAGAGTTAAACTTTTCACCTTTAATTTTCTTTTTGGTTATCATTGGCTTACTCAGTGTTGTTGGTGGTTGGCTATTTGTTCGACAACTTAATCGCCCTTTAAAAGCATTACAAAATGCGGCTGAAGAGGTTGGACAAGGTCACTTTCCTAAACCATTAATAGAGCATGGGACATCTGAAATTGTTGCTGTAACGCAGGCGTTTAATCATATGTCAAAAGGTATTAAACAGCTTGAAAATGATCGTAACTTGCTCATGGCAGGTATATCTCATGACTTACGAACACCATTAACACGTATTCGCTTAGCGAGTGAAATGATGAATGACAGTGATAGCTTTTTAAAAGAAGGTATTGAAGATGATATCGATGATATGAACAATATCATCGATCAATTTATTGATTATATTCGTCATGATAGTAAAGACAAAGCTGAAATAGATAACTTAAACAAGTTAATTGCAGAAACGCTTCATGTGGAAACGCCAGTAGATCGTAATATTCACTTTATTGCCGGTGAATGCCCTAAATTACCATTGCAGTATGTTGCGATGAAACGTGTAGTTGCAAACCTAATTCAAAATGCTTTACGTTATAGTGAAGATGATATTGATGTTGTTACCGGTGTTGATACGGCTAATAAGTGTGCTTATTTTAGTGTTATTGATAAGGGTGAAGGTATTTCTGGTTCAGATATTGAACGGCTGTTTGAACCTTTCACTCAAGGTGATACGGCAAGGGGTGCAGAAGGTAGTGGCTTAGGTCTAGCCATTGTGAAACGTATTGTTGACTCTCATGGTGGCCGTGTTGTTTTATCTAATCGATCAGAAGGTGGTTTAGAAGCGAAAGTGTATTTACCGTTAAATCTGTCGAAATAAGGTATTAAAAAGGCCTTAAGGTTTTCACCTTAAAGCCTTTGAAACATTATCACTTCTAACCGTTAATTTTAAAGTTGAGGCCCTGCTGAGACTAAAGACTTACCATTATCAGTATCAGTAAACTTATCAAAATTATTAACAAAGCGTTTAGCCAAGTCAAAGGCTTTACCTTGCCATTCACTTTGGTCTTGATATGTATTTCTAGGGTCAAGTATATCGCCTTCAACGCCTGTAACTGCATTTGGTACTGCTAAATTGAACATTGGAATAACCGTTGTTTGAGCATGATCAATTGAACCATCTAAAATCGCATCAATAATGGCACGAGTATCTTTAATTGAAATTCGCTTACCTGTACCATTCCAGCCAGTATTAACTAAATAGGCTTCAGCGCCAGATGCTTGCATACGTTTACGTAAAACTTCTGCATATTGTGTAGGGTGTAAACTTAAAAATGCAGCACCAAAACAACTTGAAAAAGTAGGTGTTGGTTCTGTAATGCCTCGTTCTGTCCCTGCTAGTTTAGCAGTAAAGCCTGATAAGAAATAATATTCTGTTTGTGCAGGAGTCAACTTAGCGACAGGAGGTAATACACCAAAAGCATCGGCTGTTAAGAAGATAACTTTTTTAGCATGGCCAGCACGAGAAATAGGTTTAACAATATTATCAATATGATGAATAGGGTATGAAACTCGTGTATTTTCTGTTTTAGAATTATCGTCAAAATCAACTTTACCGTTACTATCGACGGTTACATTTTCTAATAATGCGTCACGACGAATGGCATTATAGATATCAGGCTCATTCTCTTTACTTAATTTGATGGTTTTTGCATAACAGCCACCTTCAAAATTGAAAACGCCATTGTCATCCCAACCATGTTCATCATCACCAATTAACTGACGTTTAGGGTCTGTTGAAAGGGTTGTTTTACCTGTACCAGATAAACCAAAGAAAACGGCTACATTGCCATCTTGACATACGTTTGCACTACAATGCATAGAAGCGATGCCTTTTAACGGTAACAAGTAGTTCATCATTGAGAACATACCTTTTTTCATTTCGCCACCGTACCAAGTACCACCAATTAATTGAATGCGCTCAGTTAAATTAAAGGCAACAAAATTTTCAGAATTTAAACCTTGTTCTTTCCAGTTTGGATTTGTTGTTTTAGCACCATTCATTACAATAAAGTCAGGCTGATATGTTTTTAACTCTTCATCACTAGGACGAATGAACATATTTTTAACGAAATGTGCTTGCCAAGCTACTTCAGTAATAAAACGTACACTTAAACGCGTGTCTTCATTAGCACCACAATAGGTATCAACAACAAATAAACGTTTTTTAGAAAGTTGAGTTGTAACGAGTGTTTTGAGCTCAGACCATGTTTCTTGGCTCATTGCTTTATTGTCGTTCTTTCCTTGATCAGACCACCAAACAGTGTCACGGGTAACATCATCACGAACAATGTATTTGTCTTTAGGAGATCTGCCAGTAAAAATACCTGTATCTACATTTACAGCGCCAAGCTCTGTTTCAACACCTTTATCAAAACCATCTAGACCAGCTTTAGTTTCTTCAGTAAAAAGCAACTCGTAAGAAGGGTTGTAAATAATTTCTGCAACATCATTAATACCGTACTGTGACAAATCAATTGCGTTTTCTAAGGCGCTCATAGTAAGTTTACTCCTAAAAGATGATCAATTTAGTATTGGATTTATAAATAATTTGTAATAGAGGGTGAAAGTTTTCACTATTCTATAATTACGCTATTCTAGGTGAATAACACACAAAACGAAAGAAAAAAATCATCTATAATGAAAGTTTTCATTATAAGTACTGTGAATGATAAAAATAAAACAAGGTATTTAGCATGTATTCCTTATAAATAAGGCACCATGAAGAGTTGTGCTATTTATGTTTTTTCTGGTTGACCACAATTGTACGTATAATAAAAAGGTGTTTTTCATTGCAATCGAAACATAACTACTAACTTTTAACTTTTGAAGTGAAACTTTTTAGGTCGTCATTATAAAAATCATAGGTGGTTATGCAATAGTCACAGGTCATGGATATTTTACCTTGTTCTTTAAGAATATTGTTAATTTCACCTGGCTCAATTTGAGCAATAGCGGTAAGACACTTTTCTTTTGAACAACCACAGTGATAACTAATTTTTTGAGGTTCAAACAGTTGAACCCTTTCTTGATGATACAACCGATATAATAAAGCTTCAGCGTCAAGAGAAAATATTTCTTCACTTTTAATGGTGTTTGTTAGTTGGCATAAATGTTCAAAATCAGCTATTTGTGCCTCTTTATCATCAGAGTCTGGTAATAACTGAACTAAGCTTCCTGCAACTTGTTGTGTTTTGTCATCACTAAACAACCAAATCTTTGTTGGTATTTGTTCTGAAACATCAAAGTAATGTGCAAAACATTCAGCAAGTGATTTTTTTTCTAAAGCAACAACTCCCTGATAAGCCTCTCCTTTTTTAGGTTTTATAGTAATAACCATTGTTCCTTTACCAATCAATGCAGATAACCCATGTGCACTTGTCTCTTGTTTTAGCTTTACAATGCCACGCATCACTTGTTGATCATTTCCATTAACTGACATGTATCCAATAGGGCCATCGCCTTGTAGCTGTATGGTTATATCCCCTTCAAATTTTAATGTAGCGGTTAATAAGCAAGTTGCAGCCAATAGCTCACCCAATAATACTCGAACACCCGTTGGGTATTGGTGATTATTAATAATGCTTTGATAGGTTTTATTTAGCTGAACTAACTCACCACGCACATGTAAATTATTAAATAAATAACGATTTAAAATATCAGACTTACTCATTAAAACTAAATACCTTCTTTAAATTGTCGTAATTGTCGACGCTGTTTTTTATCGGGTTTGGTATCACTTGCAGGACTTAATAAAATACCTTGTTGTCTTGCAAGGGTATTTTTTTCGCGTGTTTGAATACTTTTTTGTGTTTCTTGATATAAGCTTTGAGCAAAGGTAGCATCACGCCGTTTATCTGCTAATGCCAAAATAATTACTTCTCTTGCATCAAAACCTTGACGAATTTTTATCGTATCGCCTATTGAAACTGATTTCCCAGACTTGCTACGTTGACCATTATAAAAAACTTTTCCACCATCGATCATTTGCTTAGCAATAGCACGGGTTTTATAAAACCTTGCAGCCCATAGCCATTTATCTAATCGTGTTGAAGTTTTTTCGTTTGTCATGATGCTAGTTTATCATTAGTTTTTACTTTTAGGGAGCGAGTAAAGAGCAAATATATTGATTAACACGGCTAATACTGAGTCAATGATCACAAATTGTTAATATTTAGTTGAAACTTAATGTTAACATTAGCCTCTAAAGACTTTAAACTGATCATTATAAAAATATAAAGTGCGTAAAGTGCTTAAATAAGAATAACAATACCGTATGCTATTACCAAATAATTTAACTTCATTGTCTACCCTATTTGCTCGATTACCTCAGCAAAAAATAGCACAATTTATTAGTGTGCTTCTCTTCGTTTATATCGCTTTTATCTTGGCTGAATTAACCTGGCTATTTGTGCCGAGTACCAATTCATCACAATTAACTTCTTCTAAGTCATACTCTGTAGCCACAAATCAAACAAATAGAAGTTTAAGCGTGGCGAGCATACAAAAACTGAATTTATTTGGTGTTTTTTCACAAGAGAACAAAACAGATAAAACCGTAATAATAGAAGATGCACCTGAAACTAGATTGAAACTTGTTTTATCTGGTTTAGTAGCAAGTGATGCTCCTGAAACATCAGCGGCTATTATTGAATACAAAGGCTCGCAGGAAACTTATGGCGTTGGTGATATTATAAAAGGCACACGTGCAACCCTTGAACAAGTGTTGATGGATAGAGTGTTAATTAAACAATCAGGTCGTATGGAAACACTTATGCTAGATGGTTTTGATTTTAATCAGCCCGCAAGAGGAATTGAGCAGAAAACAGCCTTAAAGCCAACTATAAAGTATGGGCCATTATCAGCAGATATTATTGACCAAAGAACAAATAAAAAGTTAACAAAAGTAGCTTCTACTTTGAGGTTTGATTTAAACTCTGATCCTAGTAAAATTACAGACTACTTAAGGATTAGCCCTAAACAAGTTAGTGGTAAAATAATTGGTTATACTGTACAACCGGGCAAAAAACCTGAATTCTTTAAATCATCAGGTTTAAAGTCTGGTGATGTTGTTGTTCAAATGAATGGTTATGATTTAACAGTAATTACAGAAGCAACCCAAGCTTTAACTGCATTAAAAACAGAAAGCAATGTATCTTTACTGGTAAAGCGTAGTGAAGAATTAATAGAAATACTGTTTAGTATTGATTGATATTTTAATCATAGTTAACCATCACATCAGGTTAGTTAACAAATAAAAATTTAGTAATGAGGGATTTTTCATGCGCAAAACCTTAGGGGCGCTTTTTAAGAGTAAATTTAACATCAAGCTAAAACAGTTAGGTGTTTTCTTTGGTTCAATATTGTTAATCAACGGTTTAATGTTTATAGGCCAAGCAAGTGCAGCACAATATTCTCCAAATTTTAAAGGCACTGAAATTACAGAGTTTGTGAATATTGTAGGTAAAAACTTGAAAAAAACCATGATTGTTGATCCTAACGTTCGCGGTAAGGTGAATGTTAGAAGCTATGATTTATTAACAGAAGAGCAATACTACCAATTCTTCCTTAATGTTCTTGAAGTTTATGGTTTTTCTGCGGTTAAAGTGGATAATAATATTATAAAAATTATCCGTAAAAAAAATACAAAAACATCGGCAATCCCCGTCATTGATGCTAACAGTCAATTAGTTGGTGATGAAATGGTCACTCGTATTGTTGAAGTGAAAAATGTAACCGTGCGAGAGTTAGTTCCTTTGTTACGTCAATTATCAGACCAAGCAGGTGGTGGTAATGTAACAAATTACGATCCTGCCAATGTCATTATGATTACTGGCACGGCAGCAAATGTAAATCGCTTAGTTCAAATTATAGAACGTGTCGATAAAGCAGGCGACCAAGATGTTGAAATTATTAAATTAAAATATGCTTCAGCAAGTGAAATGGTTCGCATTATTGAAGCGATGAATAAGCCTTCGGGTGGAAAAGCAGGAAAAGCGACATTTTTGATCCCTAAAATTGTTGCGGATGATCGCAGTAATAGTGTGATTGTAAGCGGTGAAGTACAAGCAAGAGAACGTGTAATACGGTTAGTTAAACGTTTAGATAGTGAATTAAAAACCAGTGGTAATACTCGTGTTTACTATTTGAAGTATTCCAAAGCAGAAGATTTGGTCAAAGTTTTAAAAGGCGTGAGTGAGTCTATATCTTCAGAATCTAAATCCAGTAAAACTAAAATACGCTCATCATCAAAACGAGATATTAGTATAGAAGCACATGAGTCAACTAATACATTAGTTATTACAGCGCAACCCGATATGTTACGTTCGCTGGAATCAGTTATTCGTCAACTTGATGTTCCTAGAGCGCAAGTTCATATAGAAGCAATTATTGTTGAAGTATTTGAAAGTGACGGTGTTCAATTGGGTGTGCAA
>Ga0209826_1002483_pt1 | contig 12074 bp, 10 predicted proteins | sample GOMGulsemesocosm_5_FD_184637 | JGI IMG/M metagenome (GOLD analysis project Ga0209826, IMG submission 184637) | Methane-oxidizing microbial communities from mesocosms in the Gulf of Mexico - GOM15C Gulf of Mexico (SPAdes) (version 2) | ecosystem: Environmental > Aquatic > Marine > Cold seeps...
CTCTACCATTGATATTATTAGTGGAATTACAGACAGTGGTATTATTTATGGTACGGGTACTGCGCCTTATTTGCCCATGGATCCCTTTACAGACAGTAATGACGATATTATCACTCACTTCTTACGTGATTTTGGGCAACATGGTTTTTTCTCTTACAATCAAGGCGTTGATGTTCACGCGGTTACTCCTCTTGAAACACGTTATGGCGGTGGTATATCTACGATTTTAGATGTTAGTGAAAACGGTGTAGCTGTTGGCTACATGAGTTATAAAATAAATGAAGCTACAGAAGAATTCATTAATAATGTAGATGGTGGGTGTGTTGATCCTGATAGGTTAGTCGATATCCCTCTTGAAATTTGTATTCAAAATTTACAAACATCTATGTATCACTCAATTGCATTTAAATCACAAGTTTCGGCTAATGGTGATGTTATTACTGAAACATTAGGGTTATTGATTACACCTCATGCTGATGATAAACGCATTCACTCTAGTTATGCTTTAGCTATTAATAGTAATGGTGTTGCCGTTGGTTATGCAGATGGCTGGGATGATGAAACAGTCACCGAACCAACAGATGCAGAGCGTCGTAATTATTCTTATGCTGTAGTTTATAAAAATGGTGATGTAATCGATTTTAATGGTGATCACACGGATGCCATTAATTCAAAAGCTTATGATATTAATGATGAAGGCATTGCTGTTGGTCATGTATTAAAGTTTGTTGACGGACGAAGTGTACAAAAATTCTTTTATGTTGATACGAATGTTGAAAACAGTGAAATGGCTTTTGTTAATCCGGATGATTTCTTTAATGGCTCTGACAGCACGGCTCGCGCAATCAATGAACGTGGTTTTATTGTTGGTGAAGGTGAAGTAGAAACACATAATGAAAGTGCTTCAAACCCACGTAGAACAGCTGCATTTATTTATGATATGAATAATGATGCCTTTACAAACGTAAACACTTTATTAAGTTGTAATAATATTTATAGTATTATTGAAGCTCGTGGAATAAATGATGATAATATTATTTCAGCAACAGCAATTGTTAAAGTAGATAGATACGATGCTAAAGGAGAACCTATGCTTGATAGCAATGGAAATCCGATACAAGAAGATGTTGTTCGAGCAGTAACATTACAGCCTATTGATGGCGAAATAGAAGACTGTAGTGAAGTTGAAGAAAAAGTAGAAAGGCAAGGTGCTGGTTTAGGATTTGGATCTTTATTCGCTTTATTTATAATTGGCTTTAGACGTAAGTTAAAGATATTCAGCTAGAACTGAACGTGAGACATTAGCAGTATAATTAGCTTTTGCTTGTATCCAATTATTATGGGTATATAACACCAATCAGACTAATTAAATGATCATCTTCAAATGGTATAAATTAAAAAACCTTATTAACTCGTTAATAAGGTTTTTTTGTATCGATGAAAACAGATTAAAAAGATGAGGTATCGGTAAATAAACCAACTTTTAAATCTTTGGCAGTATAAATTTCTTTACCATCAACGCTAACGCTACCATCAGCAACACCCATATATAACTTACGTTTTATTACGCGTTTAAAGTCGATTCTAAAAGTAACTTTCTCTGCTGTTGGTAGAATTTGTCCTTTAAATTTCACTTCACCAACACCTAAAGCACGACCACGACCTGGACCACCAGTCCAAGCAAGGAAAAACCCTACTAGTTGCCACATTGCATCTAAGCCTAAACAACCAGGCATTACTGGATCACCTTTGAAATGACAATCGAAAAACCATAAGTTAGGGTTAATGTCTAATTCAGCGACAATGTAACCTTTTCCATGTTCTCCGCCTTCTTCAGTAATGGTGAGAATACGATCCATCATTAACATATTGTCAGAAGGAAGTAGTGAGTTTCCTTCACCAAACATTTCACCAGTACCGGCTTTAATTAAATCGTCTTTATTATATGAGCTTTTCTGTGCCATTAGCATGGTATATACATCCATCGATAGATAAAAAATAGTAACGCATTCTAGCGTACACTTGTACACTAAACAACTCAGATGTGTTAAATAAAATTAATTTTAATGAATATTGAGTCATTAAAAAGTTATGCGTAACCGCAGAAGTGTTATAAAATATTAATCTGAATTAATCGCTATAGGGTAAAGTGCATGACAGACACAAAGCAAAAGCAGAAAAAAACAGCGATGACGAATGCAGAAAAACAAAAACGTTATCGGGAGCGACAAAAAGAACGTGGCAAACAAGAAATGCGCGGCTATTTATCACCAGAAGCCAAAGTATGCTATCAATTAATTTCAGAGCAAACAAAATGGTCTGACAGTGTAATTTTAAGTAATGCGGTACGTTTAACCTATGCTGCTTATAAAAATGGGCAAATTGGTCTGTTAAATAGTTGGTTGAAAAATAATGAGTTATAAGTAATATTTCATTGAATAAGTTACATTTTCCTTATATTCTTTTAAGTTCAAATTATATATCCGCTTCACGGGTGCTACATTTATTTTTCTTGCCTAAAAGTGTTTTTAATTCCAACTTGAACATATATTTTCAAGTGGAACGGGTTATAGTTAACATATTACTTATTAATATATTTGTAAAACACAAAAAATAGGGTTGCTTCCATTGATAAATGTTTTATTAGTTGATGACCATGAATTAATACGTACAGGTATTGGTAAAATTCTTGGTGAAGTCAAAGGTCTCAAAGTTATTGGCGAAGCTAGAACAGGTGAAGAAGCTGTTAAGTTTTGCCGTCAAACAGAGCCCGACGTTATTTTAATGGATATGGATATGCCTGGAATAGGTGGTTTAGAGGCAACAAAAAAAATACTTCGCTATTCCCCTGATATCAAAATCATTGTGTTAACCATACATACAGAAGAGCCTTTTCCTACTAAAGTTATGCAAATGGGAGCTGCGGGATATTTAACTAAAGGAGCGGGATCTAATGAAATGCTAAATGCAATTAGAGCAGTTCATAGTGGGCAACGTTACCTTACCCCTGAAATAGCACAACAAATGGCTCTAAGTACGTTTAAAACACCAAATGAAAACCCTTTTGCTGCATTATCTGAACGTGAATTACAAATTATGCTAATGATCACGCGTGGTGAAAAAGTATTAGATATTGCAGAGCAATTAATTCTGAATACTAAAACTGTCAATAGCTATCGTTATAGAATGTTTGAAAAGCTTAATATTAGTAATGATGTTGAATTGACACATTTAGCTATTCGTCATGGCATGTTAAAAACTGAAAAGTTATAATTTTGCCTGAATTACCTCAATCTCCAGAAGCTCCTTTTGAAAGTGATGCTTTTCTTGCCTCAGTTACTGAAAAACCTGGTGTTTATCGTATGTACAACTGTGAACAGGTTGTTATTTATGTCGGTAAAGCTAAACAATTAAAAAAAAGACTAACCAGTTATTTTCGAAAAGAAGTTGGCTCAATTAAAACTAAAGCCTTGGTTCGTCAAATTTATGCTATTGATGTAACGGTAACTCACACAGAAGGTGAGGCACTCATTCTTGAAAATAATTATATTAAAAAATACCAACCTAAATATAACATTCTATTACGAGATGATAAATCTTATCCATATTTACTAATAACTCATCATCAGCACCCTAAGCTAGGGCTACACCGCGGTGGCAAAAAAGTAAAAGGTGATTACTTTGGTCCATACCCTACAGTAGGTGCTGTATGGGAAAGCTTACGTTTAATGCAAAAAATATTTCCCATACGGCAATGTGAAGATAGTTATTACAGAGCCCGTTCACGCCCTTGTTTACAGTACCAATTAAATCGTTGCTCAGCACCTTGTGTTGATAAAATATCAAAAGAAGATTATCTTCAACAAGTTAATTTAGCCAAATATTTTTTAAAAGGTAAAAGCTCATTTGTTATAGAACAATTGGTTAAGCGTATGGAAAAAGCGAGTTTAGATTTACATTTTGAACAAGCAGCCAAATATCGTGATCAAATAACAACTTTACGTAAAGTTCAACAACAACAACATGTAAGTGGGATCGCCGCTGAAATGGATGTAGTAGGGCTGTATCGTTTTAAATCACAAGCATGTATTCATTTGTTATGTATACGTAATCATCAAATATTAGGTAGTAAAAGTTATTTTCCAACTGTTCCTGCAGAGACTTCTGATAATGAAATTATTCAAGCATTTATTTCACAACACTATTTAACAAATGAGCCACTACAAGGAAATATACCTAAAGAAATAATCATAAAAACACTTGATAACAAAGATGAAAAAGAACAAGTTGACATGCTTTCTTTAATATTAAGCCATCAAGCAGAGTATGATGTTAAAATATCATCAAATATCCGTAGTGAGCGAACGCAATACCTAAAATTAGCATGTACAAATGCACAAACAGCACTCGTAACACGTAATAGTCATAAAGAATCAATGCAAGCACGTTTTGCTGCTTTAAATGAAGTATTTGAGCTTCCAGAAGCTATTCAGCGTATTGAATGTTTTGATATTAGCCATACTATGGGGCAACAAACTATTGCATCTAATGTAGTCTTTAATCAAAGCGGTCCTCTAAAAAGTGATTATCGGCGCTATAATGTACATGGGATAACCCCAGGAGATGATTATGCAGCAATGGCTTTTGCCCTAAACAAACGTTACTCAAAATTAAAGTCATTTGATAATATGCCTGATATTATTTTTATTGATGGAGGCAAAGGGCAATTAGCGAAAGCGGAACATTTTTTTGCTGATTTGAACCTTGAAAAAACACCTTTACTGGTTGGTGTTGCAAAGGGTGAATCGAGAAAACCGGGATTAGAAACATTAATTATGGCCGGAAGTCATCAGTTAATCTCATTACCCGAAACATCATCTGCATTGCATTTAATACAGCATATTCGTGATGAATCACACCGTTTTGCAATTGCAGGGCATAGAGCTAAGCGACAAAAAGTAAGCAAAAAATCAGTTTTAGAAAATATTGAAGGTATTGGCGCTAAAAAACGCCAAGTACTGTTAACTTTTATGGGTGGGTTACAAGAAGTACAAAAAGCAGAGCTATCAGCACTTGAAAAAGTTCCTGGTATTAGTAAACTACTTGCTGAAAAAATTTATGATGCATTACATGACAAGTGACAAGCATCTTGTGTAGAATATAAAAAAAATGTGAAAAACTTATGTGGACTATTCCCAATCGAATAACTTTATTTAGGATCATTTTGATCCCCATTTTTATTGTTGTTTATTATTTGCCTCTTTCTTGGAGTCATTTTGGTGCTTTTGCTATTTTTTGGCTTGCATCTGTTAGTGATGCCTTAGATGGTTATTTAGCTCGTCGTTTAAACCAGTCATCTGCTTTTGGTGCTTTTCTTGATCCTGTTGCTGATAAACTAATGGTAGTAGCCGCTTTAGTTGTTATATCACAAGATTATCAAACTTGGTGGATAACCATCCCTGCTATTATTATGATTGCACGTGAAGTTTTTGTTAGTGCATTACGTGAGTTTATGGCTTCAAGAGGGAAAGGTAAAAATATTGCAGTATCTGATATGGGGAAATATAAAACATTTGCTCAAATGCTTTCACTACAAGGGTTAATTTGGCGACCTGATTATGATATTCCACTTGTTTTATTTGATTTTCCTCATGAAATTTTAATGGGACTAGCATATGCTTTCTTTTTTATTGCTACGGTTCTAACTTTATGGTCAATGGTTTCTTATTTCAAAGCCGCTTGGCCTGAGCTTAAAGGTAGTTAATTATATATAGGCTCCAACTGAATATATGCTGCACCAAAAATTAAAGGCGCATTTTAGGCAGTGCAATTAATATATGAGACTAAAAACAAGATAAAAGCTTTATAATGTAAAAAAAAACATCAAATCAGTCGATTTTTAAGCAGTTAAATGAAAAAAATAATTTAAATGTTGACTGAAACTTAATACGCTGTAAAATGCGTTTTCGTTGACAAGGAGTCGACAATGAAGCGGCTGTAGCTCAGCTGGTAGAGCATCACGTTGCCAACGTGAATGTCACGAGTTCGAGTCTCGTTAGCCGCTCCAAATTCATACTCATTATTTTATAATAGTATGGAAATTCAAGGATCACCTAACTCGGTGTTGATAAAATGGCGGGTTGGCAGACTGGTTATGCAGCGGATTGCAAATCCGTGGACCTCGGTTCGACTCCGGGACCCGCCTCCATGTTATGCCCGGGTGGTGGAATTGGTAGACACAAGGGATTTAAAATCCCTCGCCGAAAAGCGTGCCGGTTCAAGTCCGGCTCCGGGTACCATTTCATCAACAAAAAGTTAGGTTGATATAGAAAAAACTTTAAATGAAGCGGCTGGTGTCAGCTGGTAGAGCATCACGTTGCCAACGTGAATGTCACGACTTATGTTGATGAGAGTAGTCTCGTTAGCCGCTCCAAGTATTGTTTACGTTGAAATTTATTTCAACAAGAAAAAGCTCTAAATGAAGCGGCTGTAGCTCAGCTGGTAGAGCATCACGTTGCCAACGTGAATGTCACGAGTTCGAGTCTCGTTAGCCGCTCCAAATATTGTTAGGTTGAAATTTATTTCAGCAAGAAAAGTTTTAAATGAAGCGGCTGGTGTCAGCTGGTAGAACATCACGTTGCCAACGTGAATGTCACGACTTATGTTGATGAGAGTAGTCTCGTTAGCCGCTCCAAGTATTGTTAGGTTGAAATTTATTTCAGTAAGAAAAAGCTCTAAATGAAGCGGCTGTAGCTCAGCTGGTAGAGCATCACGTTGCCAACGTGAATGTCACGAGTTCGAGTCTCGTTAGCCGCTCCAATCTCTTATTTAATAAGAGTTAGTAGGGAACCAATCTCTACTTTAAAAAGTATTATCCGATGCCCGGGTGGTGGAATTGGTAGACACAAGGGATTTAAAATCCCTCGCCGAAAAGCGTGCCGGTTCAAGTCCGGCTCCGGGTACCATCTTTATTGTAACTCTCTTGCTATAGTAATCAACAAGTTACATCATAGAAGCATAGCTTTTATCGTCATTAAAAATAACCAACTTTTACCCTGATATTAATCATAACCACAGCATAACTAATGATACTATGCTCTTAATTCCTCTTGTTTTCTATTCTTGTTTTTCTAAATTATCTGCTTATCTGCGACATCATGTCACACCTAATTTAATCTGTTTTTATTTATACTATGGGCATTAAAACACCCCTTATTTAGATGATTTATAAAGGAATATCATGAAGTACTTTAAACGCTGTCAATTAGCATCTCTCATTATTGCTCTATGCTCTTACAATGCTGTTGCTGAAGAAGATTCAGAGAAAAAAGCTGAAAATAACCAGATTGAAAAAATTACTGTTTTAGGATCGGGTATTTTTCCTAATTCGAATGGAATTACCAGTGAAGTTCTAGATTCATTACGCGCTACTACATCAGATACTGCTAGCCTTTTTAAGAATATTCCAGGGCTTAACATTCAAAGCTCTGGTGGTGTTTCTGGTTTCCCTGTTATTCATGGAATGTCAGATGATCGAATTCGTATTAAAGTTGATGGTATGGATTTAATTTCTGCTTGTGGTAATCACATGAACCCACCACTTTCTTATATTGATCCAACAAATGTTGATAGTGCTACAATTTTTGCTGGGATCACACCTGTTAGTATGGGGGGCGATAGTGTTGGTAGTACAATTATTGTTAATTCTACAGAACTTGTTTTTTCAGACAGTGATAAATTATTTAAGAAAGGTCAAATAGGAACATCTTATCGTAGTAACGGTGATGTATTAAGTAGTAATGTTTCTGTAACAGCTGCTACAAAAGTGTTCAGTTTTAATTACAGTGGCTCCACTACAGAAGCCTCTAATTATCATGCTGGTGGTGATTTTAAAGAAGCAGGTTTAGCTGCCGCGGGTAGAAGTTGGTTAGATGGCGATGAAGTTGGTTCATCTATGTACAAATCAACCAATCATTCTATAACACTTGGTATGCAGTTTGATAATCATCTAATTGATTTTAAAGTTGGTATTCAAGATATACCTTATCAAGCATGGCCTAATCAACGCATGGATATGACAGGAAATGATAGTACGCAGCTTAACTTCCATTATGAAGGTCAATACCTTTGGGGTGTACTAGATGCCCGTTTATACAAAGAAAATACTGAACATAAAATGCAGTTTTTTGATGATAAATTATTTTGGTATGGAACTTCTCCAACTACTGATGGTGAAGTATGTACTCCAAGTGGTGGAAAACAAGGTTGTGCCGCCGGAATGCCTATGGATACTGAAGGTACAAATGTCGGCATGGTTGTTAAAGCAAATATATTACTTTCATCTTCTGAAACATTACGTTTCGGTTTTGAATCTCAAGATTATACTTTAGATGATTGGTGGGATCCATCAGGTAAAGGAATGTGGCCAAATACTTTTATTAATATTAACAATGGTGAGCGTAACCGATTAGCATTTTTTACTGAATGGGAAAATAAAGTTAATACCCAATGGTCACTACAACTTGGTATGCGCTATGAAAATGTTGACATGAATGCCGGTGAAGTTGCTGGTTATAGTCCTATGATGGCAAATTATGGTACTGAATCATCTGCATTTAATGCAGCAGAGCGTGAGAAAAGTGATGATAATATAGATTTAACAGCCTTGATGCGATATCAAATGGATACAGCTGATGCTGTAGAATTTGGTTATGCGAGAAAAACACGTTCACCTAATCTTTATGAACGCTATTCTTGGTCTACAGGAGGCATGGCTATGCGTATGATTAATATGACAGGCGATGGTAATGGCTATGTTGGTAATTTAGAATTAGAACCTGAGGTTGCTCATACGGTTAGTGCTACTTTTGATTGGCGTGGCACAAATGATAAGAAATGGGGTGTTACACTTGCTCCTTATTTTACTTATATTGATGATTATATTGATGTAAATCGTTGCGTATCTAAAAATATGAATTGTGGAGCAAGTAATCAAACCATTACAGATGGTTTTGTATATTTACAGTTTGTAAATGAATCAGCACATATATACGGTGTAGATTTATCTGGCTTTATTATGCTTGCTGAAAATACGGAATATGGCGATTTAACTGCAACAGCAATCGTTAATTATGTTAAAGGAGAAAATAAAACAACGGATGATCACCTTTTTAATATCATGCCGTTAAATGCAAAGTTCTCATTAAATCATAATAGGAATGATTGGACTAATACACTTGAATTAGAATTAGTAGAAAGTAAAACTAATGTAACCTCTGTTAGAAATGAAGTAGAAACAAGTGGCTATGGCTTAATACATTTACGAAGCAATTATCAATGGAATTCATTGCGTATTGATTTTGGCATTGAAAATATATTTGATAAATTTTATAACCACCCTATGTCTGGCGCTTACACTGGGCAAGGTAAAACTATGAGCAGTACCGGTGTTCCTTGGGGGCTTTCAGTTCCAGGAATGGGGCGCTCTATTTATACAGGAATAAACTATAAATTTTAGTTTGTTTGATTAATATAAATATACATTAAGATTTAATAATGAAATGCTGATCAATGATCAGCATTTTTTTTGAAAAAACATTATGTGAAGTAATCGTTTGTTCAATACCAATCAGATTAAGTAAGGGGTCAAAATTCAATGAGGATAAATATTCAAGTTCAAGGCGTGTGATTGAGTAATAACTGGTTATTGGGATTGAACACAACGCAGAAGTTGGATGTTTATACCATTTGAAGATGAACATTTAATTAGTCTGATTGGTATAACATATGTGCTACCATACTTTTTTAGATTACACGGAAAGTCATAAATTATTCAATAAGGCAATAAAGACCAATGATTTCGAGTAAATATCACAAAGTCGTTTTTTCATTTTTTATGGCATTACTTATGTCAGGTATTATGTCTTTTGTTATTAGTGTTTTTAACATAGGTTTAGTTAGTAATATTATTACAATATGGTTAAAAGCATGGAGTTTTGCTTTTATCGTCGCTTTTCCAACGATAATGATTATTGCTCCTATTGTGCATAAACTTGTTGCCTTTGTCTTGCATGAAGAATAAGTGTCAGCATTCAAATAAAGTATGCTGGTTGGCATTATAAACCCTAGACTTACAATTTTTTCATGGTATTTACTTCGATTTTTACAAGGTAGATTTTGCCGCTCGTACAAGCTCCATTGATACATTCTCATTAAACATTAAATTAAATCACTCCCCCTTTACATTACCTTACAATTTTCAAGTATGTTTGATGGTATTATAATTTTTTATTTATAATTTTGACTTAAGCTTATGCCATATACAAAAACCATTACTTACTTCTCGTTAACTAACGTAATGAAAATGTTAGTTCTTTTGTTTTCAATAACTTTGCTTATTGCTTGTAGTAGTTCTGGACCTGTTAAAAGCCAAGACTTTTTTCGAACAGAAATACGTGATGACCATTCAAAAATGTTTGCTTATACAATGATCGTTATTAAAGGCAATGCTAATAACGAACAAAGTAGCAATGACAGTCCTAAAGCTAAGAAGCAGCAGAAAAAAGGGCAAGGTAAAGGAAATGGCCAAGGTAAAGGGAAGGGCAAAAACAAACAAAATAAATCTGAACAATCACCTCAGACAAGTAAGCGTAAAAAGAAAAACACCAATAAAATGGTTGATTTGTTATTTGATGGATTAAATGAAAAACTAGCCATAAACCATTACTGTAGGAGTGGTTTTATAGAGCTTAAACGTGATATTAAACGAACAGTCATGACCTTACGTGGTGAATGCCAAGAAAGTGCAACTAAAGCTGATTTAAAACAATTTAAAGATACAATGTAATAAAAACAGAGTTCATATAAAACAGGGATAGTATTATGTTAATTGTGTAGTTAAAGTAGAAACTATTCAAACACATACAAGCGCTTATATTACATAGTAATCACTATATGTTTATGGCATTATTCAATTATAATTTTAGAAATCAAGTACTTCATATATGCAGTTAATCGATATTGATAAAATACGTTATAGAAAACATTTAAATATTGTTATTGTCAGCTTTATTGCTCTTATGCTTGTTTTATCCTTGGCCTTTGGAAGTTTGTTAATTTATTTTTTTTCAAATATAAATACGCCTGTTGCTGTGCAAGTTTTAGAAGAAGTAGTTGAACAAACTGAAGTCGTTTCAGAAAGTAATTTTAAATATAACTTATTAGGTGTCATATTTGCTTTGTTAGTTAGCTCTGCTATTTTACAAACATTAAAAACCAAAAATTACTTTATTGAGATTTATTATGTTTGGCAGTTAAAGCAGCTTCATAATTCAATTTTTAGAAAACTAAAGTCAATCAAAAAAGGGGCTGATAGCAATGATATTAATGCATTTATTATTTTAAACTTTTATTATCATAGCTTAAAACAGGTGTATTTATTAGATGATAATACATTAACTATTTCAACCGTTGATAAAAACATTAATGAATTGAATGAAACAATAAAAAGTAAAAACTTAACAATTAATGTAGAACAGTTTGATAAAAATTTATTAGTAGCTTATGGTTAAACAAGTTTTCAGAACATTTATAGTAAGGAATTAATCATGATAGGGTATGTTACGTTAGGTACAAATAATTTTGCTAAAGCCGTTGAGTTTTATGATCAATTATTTGCAACCATTAGCGCAGGACGATTTTTAGAGACAGAAGCATTTGTTGCGTGGACTACGGGTATGGATCAACCTGGGATTTCTATTACAAAACCTTTTAATGGTGAAACGGCAACACCTGGTAACGGAACGATGGTTGCTATTATGTTAGATTCAACAGATAAAGTAGATGCTTTTTATAAGAAAGCGATAGAACTAGGAGGAACTTGTGAAGGAGAACCAGGACCAAGAGGTGAAATGTCTGGTTTTTATGCTGGCTATTTCCGCGATTTAGATGGTAATAAGTTAAATGCTTTTCATATGGATATGCCAGTATAAATTAACTTTCTTTAGTTAGAGAAACAAGCAAAATAAACCAGCATAAATTGCTGGTTTATTATATCTGTAATATAAAGGTTATGA
>Ga0209826_1002484_pt1 | contig 12067 bp, 10 predicted proteins | sample GOMGulsemesocosm_5_FD_184637 | JGI IMG/M metagenome (GOLD analysis project Ga0209826, IMG submission 184637) | Methane-oxidizing microbial communities from mesocosms in the Gulf of Mexico - GOM15C Gulf of Mexico (SPAdes) (version 2) | ecosystem: Environmental > Aquatic > Marine > Cold seeps...
CTTGCTTGTTGTATATGACGCGAAAATCCATATCTTCGTCACCATAACGAATCGTTGTTGCCACCTCGCCATCAAAAACAACCCTTAATGTTGCCGCAACATCTGAGACGGTAAGTTTGCGCGCCGCTAATTTTTCATAATCTATATTAATTGCTGTTTGCGACTTACCGGCCTTATCATCACGTTCAATGTCTTTAACGCCAGCAATAGCCGTGAGTGTTTTGACAATATCAGCAGCGACGGCTGCCCTTTTTACATCATCGGTACCAACAACACGCAATAAAATGGGCTCTCCCGTTGACGGACCATCACCAACCACGGTGAACACTAAACTATTAAAGCCTTGCATCGTTTTAGATTTATTGCTCAATTCAGCCATTATTTGTTCTGCGGTACGGGTGCGTTTAGAAAAGGACGTTAAATTTATTGTCAATTCGGCGATATTCGTTTGTTCAACCTCAGGAAAGTCACTTTGCAGCCCAACCCGAGTGGTGAATGACTCCAATTCTTCTTTGGCAAGTGATGCCACTAATTGCTCAACCCCTTTAATTTTATCTGAACTTGCTTGCAGCGAGGTATTCGAGGGAAATTCAGCGGCAACTTTTATGATGCGAGCAGACTCAGCAGGAAACATGATCAAAATTAAATCATCTTTTACTTTCATTACCGTAAAGGTGGTTAGCACAATAAAACAACCAATAACCACATAACGCCAGCGCAGTAATTTACTGATCAACCATAAATATCCTTGTCGAACCTGACGAAAAACGCCTCCTTGTTGAGAGACTACTTTTTTGTCATCAATAATATGTGCTGGTAAGGCAATACTGACTTCTAACAACGAAATAAAGAGTGCCAAGCAAACCACCAAAGGAATCACAAAAATGAATTTACCAATAAGCCCATCCATGAAAAAAAGCGGCGAAAAAGCCAGTACGGTAGTGCACATAGTCGTTAAAACGGGCACGAAAACTTCTTGCAAACCGTCTACTGCCGCCTCAATGCCTGATTTACCCATTTCTTTATGACGATGGATGTTTTCTGCGACAATAATGGCATCGTCAACAACAATACCTAGCACTAGTATCATGCCAGCAAGTGCTAAAGAGTTAAGTGTTTGATCAAATACCGGCAATAGAAAAACAACCCCAAGCAAAGTCACCGGTATGCCAATACCCACCCATAATGCGGTTTTAAAATTAAGGAACAAACTAAGCACAATAAGCACTAAAATTAGCCCGGTGATACCATTTTTTGCGACCACGCCAATACGAGCATCTACCGCCAGAGACTCGTCTCCAGTGATGATTAAGTTGACTCCTGCCGGCAAGTATTGCATCTCTGCTTCCATCGCCGATTTAACGATATTAACCGTACGAATAATATCGGCATTATCTTGTTTTTGTACTAGTAGTGAAATTGCCGCCTGACCGTTTAAATGCGTTAAGGTAATCGGCTGTTCAAAGCTGTCTTCGATGACGGCGAGATCTCTAATACGCACACTTTCACCGTCAAAAACGGAGCGCACAATGACATCTTTTACCGCTAAAGGGTTTTTAAACTGTGATAGCGTTACCACATTACGCTCGTTAGTATAGGATTCAAAACTACCCGCGGTAGCTTGAATATTGCGTGCCCGAATGGCATCGAGGATCACGCCAACAGAAAGCTGATAAGCGTCGAGCTTGTTAGGGTCAATATTAATTAACACTTCGCGGGCTCGGTAACCGTATTTACGCACCTGCGCTACCCCTGGCAACTGATTTATTTTCTTTTCTAGTCGTTTGGCAATCGCGCGCATTTCGCGATAAGGAATATCCCCCGTTAAGCCTATTTCGACTATGGGTCGTAAGGTTGACTTAACTTCTGTCACCACAGGTAAGGAATCAAGTTCATCAGGTAAATCGGTAACACGATTCACCGCTTGCCTGATTTCATCCTTAACCGTTTTTTGATCGCTAATATCGGCATCAATCTGTACCTCAATGGTGGATAAATTTTCCATTGAGTATGACTGTATGGTGTCAATACCGCTGACTGACTTTAATTCGTCTTCAATTTTATTGGTGACGTTTATTTCAACATCTTCTGGTGCTGCCCCCGCAAAACGAGTTTTTATCACCATAGTCGATAAATCGGCTTGTGGTAAGTCTTCTCGTTGAATACTGGTGATTGCATAAACGCCCAGTAGTAACATAGATGCCGTAAATAATGTCGCAACCTTATTGCGATTGGCGAAAAAGAAAAATAATGCCTTCATAGTAAGATGCCCGCTCGACCAAGAAATTGATCTGTGATTGCTTGATATTGAAGAATAAGTTTTTGATAGTTCGCGGCATTATTGATGTAACTCAATTTTGTCGTTTGTTCATTGTCCATGGCTTGAATCACAAAAGTTGCATCACCCCGTCCTTGTTGGTAGCGTTTTTGCTCTTCCTCAGTACGCTTTTCTGCCGCTTGTATTTGCTTTTTATTGAGTTGCAGCAATTGCGTAAAAACCTGCAACTGAGCTGTGTATGAATGAACATTTGATAGCAAATTTCGTTGTTCCGCATGCCTATTATCTTTAAGTTGATATAGCTCTTCATTCACTTTAGCCAAATCAGCATGGGCACTGCGGTTACCTAATGGATAAGAAAATTCAATGCCGATACTCACATCTGAGCCTTCAAAGCCTGCCGCATCACCAAAGGAGTTAAAATAATTAGCATCATCGCCAGCAATAGATGCTTTTAGTACTAAATCAAGCTTTGGTTTTTTACCATCGCTTATGGCAACTTTTCGTCGCTTAACTTGTGACTCTTGTATTTGCAAAGACTTAAGCACTCGTGAACGAGTCAGTATCTGTTGTGAAGATTCAATAAAAGCAGGTACGGCTACCAGTTGATATAAGTCCATTTGAGGTTGGCTAGTTAAAATAGTCGCCATATCAGCATTACTGGCTAATAAGGCTTGCACCGCTTTTAAATCAGCTTGGCTTAGCAATAGCGACTGCTCCGCCGAACGTACGGCATCTTGTTGCAGCAAAACATCTATTTTTTCAACTAAAGCCGCATCAAACTTTTTCTGTGTTGATAATAAGTCTTGCTTGCTTAACTTTAAACGTTGTTCATTAACCAGCCATTGCTGATGAAGCGCCACCCAATCAACAAAAATCAGTGCTTGTTCAAGCAAAAAATTTTCTTTATTTTCAAAAGCATCTAGTTCAGTAGTATTAATATTTAATACCGCCAAGTCATAATCTAGCTTAGTTTGATTACCGGCAAAATTACGCAATAAAGGGTGTGAATAACTCGCGCTTAAGGTATTGCTGTTGTATTGATATATTTGACCTGATACTGAGGTAATTGGTGTTGTATCTTGGTTACTATGGCTATAGTCGACGCTAAAATCGCCCCCTGTCGACCAAATTTTCCGGCTCAGTCCCATCGTCGTTGTTAACGTGGTTGAGTTTTCAAATTGGGGATTAATACGGTCTTTTTGCTCGTTGTAACTGGCATCACTTTTAATTGATGATTGCCAATCTTGGCCACCCGCGACACTGTCCCTATTTAATTTTTCTATCGCTGAAGAGCGTGTTTGGGCTAGCATATACGGATGCGCAGCTAACATGGATAAAAAGTTTGCTAAGGTAACCCGCTGTGCATAAGCTTGCGCATCAACACTTAACGTCGCACAAGTTACCACCAATAAAAGACCGATTAATTTAATCATGTAAAACCTATTTATATAATTAACCTGTTGACTAGTGTAGACCACAGGTGCAACAGCGAATAAAAACGGTATAAATACCCTAGCGTTGATCTAGAGTATTCATCAGTTCAGCGTTAAATGTTGACCAATCATCAACTTCTGCTGTCGCCACATCGACAGAGATCATTGCCAGCTTTTTACCGACTAAAATGGCATACAGAGTTTTCTTTGTTGGCACCTTATCGACTAAATAAACAAACTCATACACCAGTAACGGTTGCTCATTGTTTTTCAATAGCTCTTCACGATGCCATGTTGCTTGCGGAAATCGGTTATGAAGCTTGTCTGACAATTTATCTTTAACATAGCTAAACTGCCAAGCTCTCACTGACTTATCGGTTAACGTAAACGCCACGGCTGCCGCGCTGTTTTTACTCAAGTAGGTTTCTTTAGGTTGTTTTTCTGCCAAGTACTTTGCTTGCGCAAGACTTCCTTGAGCGCGCTCAAACGTGCTCGGTATTGACAATGTAATTTCATTGTCAAAAAATGAGCGAGTGACCAATTCGGTTGCGCTCAAAGGTAAGGTAAAAAGTGTCAATAATAATAATTTTTTCATGGTTTTAGCCTATTTAAAAAGGTAAAAATGATTAATAACGATGCCATTAAAGAAAAAGGCTTATTCTTTTTCTTGTTGATTATCTTGCTTAACATCGGATTTTTTTTTGAGGTTATATTCAAATTTATAAATACAACAAACTAACAAGGTAAACAGGATAATTATCAAGATAAAGGTAATGAGCAGAAAGGAATTCATCAGAAAAACATCCCGTATTTATAAGTCAGCGTAGACTGTAAATGAGTTATCGGGGATTAACTACAGACGAGTTGATGAGTGGTACTAATTGCTACTTGAGTGGTACACCAGTAGCAATTAATGGCAGTGATTCACATGGTATTTAGCAGTATTAACAGAATAATTATAAGCTTTGCCAACGCTGTTTGATTAACACTGAATTACGTCGTGACACGGGTAAGTCAAGCCTTGGAAAATCGCTTAACTTAATGAACATACGCCTAGCTTGAATAAAGTAAGCCTTTATTTGTCTGCTGTTAACGATATAAGAACGATGAACACGCAAAAAGTTATCATCGTCGAGTTGCGACAATATTGACTCAAGGGTAACATCTGAAATCAAGGTATCAATTTGTTGCTTATTTTGCCCTTCTTCGGTAAGTAAAATACGCGTATAACCACCTATCGCTTCAACGTAAGCAATATGATTATTGTCTATAATAACCGTAACATCGCCACGTTTTACCGCGATGGTTTTTGACACTTCTTTTGATTGTAATACCTCAGCTAATTGTTGCAATTGCGCATCGGGTATTCGTGCTTGTAGGCCATGAACTTTCTCAAGACTTTGCTGTAACCGTTTAGCGCTAACGGGTTTTAATAAGTAATCAACCGCATGTGTTTCAAAAGCTTGTATAGCAAAATGTTCAAAAGCCGTTACAAAAACCAGATGATATTTGTCTAACCGCGTCGCTAAAGCAACCTCAATGCCTGACATCACTGGCATTTGAATGTCGAGAAAAACAAGTTCAGGTTGAAACTCAACAATCATGCTAACCGCTTCTTCACCATCACTTGCCTCAAAAACCTGTTCAATATCACAAAACATCGGCAGCATTTTTTGCAGTTTCCTACGTGCCGCAGGCTCATCATCAACCAGTAAAACTTTTTTATAGCGATATTTTTTTTCTATCATCAGATCTCTACTACAACGAAATGGGCAAGTTCAGCGTCACAGTAGTGCCCTTGCCTATGTGTGATTCAATTAACAGGGTTTCATTGTCGGCATACAATAAATCTAGCGTATCACGAGCAATATTAACACCATAGCCTTGAACCGCTGTCTCACTGTCAAAACCATCGCCATTATCAACTATTTTGATGATGATTTTATGCTCTCGCCGAACCATGGTAATGTTGATAAGCCCTGCCGCCTTTTTACCTGCAAAACCATGGACGATACAGTTTTCAACAAAAGGCTGCAAGATCATGGTAGGCACCAACACCTCCAGACAGTTTTCGTCAACGTTTATCTGGTAATTAAGTCGCTCTTCGAAACGCATTTTTTGAATAAAGAGATAATGTTCAGTTAATTTTATTTCTTCGGATATAGGTTGTAACACTTGCCCCGAGCCTTTTAACACGCCACGAAGTAATTCAGACAATTCGTCTAAAATGCGTTCGGCATTATCAGGATTATGACTGATTTCTGAGGAAATTAAATTAAGGGTATTAAACAACATGTGCGGGTTTAATTGTGCTTTCAAGGCCCGAAACTGCACTTGCTTAAAGTTATTTTCTAAAATCAAATGGCGCTGATTTTGGTAGAAAATAAAACGTAAAGCAGAAATAAGCATGACTTCGATTAACACGATCATCAGCGGTACAATGGGTGCTTCTGGTTGCCCTGATGCGGGCACAAAACCAGACCAGATAATAATCTGAAAACCGCACATACCCGCTATAATGGCACAAATGGTATATTTGATAATAAATGCTAATGTAGAACCTTGAGCATGGCGAACAATGAGTTCATAAATTTTAGCAAATAACAAACATAACACCGAGGAGCTCCATATAAACAGAGCTAATGTGATACTGAACTTTTCGGTAAACAGCTCAACATTATTAAACCGGCTCGAGTTAATCACCGCCAAAGCAAAAAAAATATAATTAAACAGTGGCACATAGAGCACCAGTATCATAGCCCGAGAAAGCAAAATAGATTGCGAAAAATGTACTCTCATAAAAGGCATCACCTTGTTGATAACATGGAATAATTAGTGAAATTTTAGCCATTATAGCTTGAAGCTAAAGCTGGTGATTATACGGCAATTTTGTCAATTTGGCTAAATCAGTGGTTGACAATTAACGCTATCCATAAGACCATGTAGCCATCTAAACGTCTACACTGCAATTTAATAAAATGAGCACTTTAAATAAACACTCTGAACTTCAAGCAAGATATAACGATATAAATAGAGGCGTGTACTTTATTGGCACCACACCACCAAAAAGCGATATTGCACTAGATGCCGTTGAAACTATTGCAGAAAAACTGCTAGAGCGCGTGAGTGATATTGATATTGATGGTTTGGTTGTTTATGACATTCAAGATGAAGACTCTCGTACCAAAATGTCTAGGCCTTTTCCGTTTAAATCAACACACGACACCAGACTTTATTCTTCGTTACTTAATAAAAAGTCCAACCGACCGGTAATTACTTATAAAAGTGTTATTCAATCGAATAGTGCTGATTTTGAGCAATGGGCCAACGAAGCCTGGGAAGAGTATGGCGTTAAAGATGTTGTACTGGTGGGCAGCCCATCTAAAAATAATACTATTTCATTACCCTTGTCAGATGCTTATAAAACGCTTGTCGAAAACAAACATGATTTCTTTATTGGTGGCGTTACCATAGCAGAGCGCCATGCAAGTAAAGGTAATGAACACCAACGCTTGATTGAGAAATATCACCAAGGCTGTAATTTCTTTATTACTCAGGCCATTTATAACCCTCAAGCAACAATAGACATGCTGACGCGTTACGCTATTGAATGCCAGCAACAAGGGTTAAAACCGCAAAGATTAATTTTAACCTTTTCTCCTTGTGGCAGTAAAAAAACCTTAGAGTTTATTGAGTGGTTAGGGGTGAGTGTTCCTGAAGCCACCAGTTTACGTATTTTAAATTCTGAAAGTCCTTTGCATGAGTCGATACGCATTTGCGCCAACAGCTTGCAACAAATTTTAGATGCGGTAATACCTTACAATTTACCCTTGGGTTTAAACATCGAAAGTTTAACCAATCGAAAAGAAGAAATTGATGGCTCGATTTTGCTGTATAAATTATTGCGCTCATCAATGGACAGTTTTCTGGCTAAAAAAGAATTAAATAAGTTAATTAGCAATGGCTAACTCTTTAAGGGGTTTTGTGCCCATATAGATAGCTAAATATATAATCAAGATTTATAGAATTATAATTGGAATGACATTACCAAAGCCCTTCAAACCGGCTACCTGCTATTCTTGTGTAGTGAACTGTATGTTTTGGATCTCGATGTCCTAAGTAATCCTGAATAAGTCGAAGATCTGATCCCTTGTTTGCCAAGTAATATCCACAGGAATGCCGTAACGTATGAGGATGCACATTGACTAACTGACAGCGCTTGGCCGCACATTTGATGATGTAGTTGACAGCTTGCCTAGTTAAAGGTTGTTCTCGCTCACTGATAAATAACCAGGGTAAATTATCAGTCCGCATATTTAGATATCGTTTGATCGCTCGAAGTTCATCTCCTGCGATTGGCTGTTCGACTGAAGTGGTCAAGTAATATTGGCCATATTGAAAAGCTGCTTCAGCATAATATTAATGTGGTGGTATTAGCTTGTGAAAAAAGCACATATACCAATAAAATTAAGAGGAAATTAACATAAGCAGGTGTTGAGGTACGATTTCTTAAACTACCTAAAGATTTAGATGTTAATCAATGTTTATTGTCCTCCTATACTCGTAAAGAGTTGATGAAAACGTTAAGCAGCAATCAAATACAACATGACTTCGGTGAAAAGCCTGATGAAAGTATTTATCACTAACAAGAGTAACTTTGCGCTGTGCATAGCTTTCTTCTTAGATGATTCGTTAGCGCGAGATCAAAGCGATGCAACAGTGAACTCAAAACGGCTATTGCTCGCTCAATTTGAAACGTGGTGCTTAAGTGAAGGGGTACATTACCTGCAAAAATAAATACCGAATACCTAGAAGGTTATCGACGTTATTTGTATCATTACCGTAAGGCTCAAGGTGGAACGCCTTTATCTCTGTCTACTCAAGTACAACGATTAATTGCTGTGACTACCTTCTTGAAAAGGCTTTATTACTTCAATGTCATCAAATCGAACTTCCTTGAGTACTTTAAACTGCCGAGATTACCTAGACGTCTACCAATGGATGTCCCTGATGGTGACGAACTAGAGGTTGTTATGACTCAAGCCTTAACAGGTGGGCAGTTAATGATAAGAAATCGAGCGTTGCTTGAGGTCTACAATGCTACTGGTATTAGACGATGTGAATTAACCGAACTTGACATTGGTGATATTGATTTTAAATACAGATTACTCAACATCAGAAAAGGCAAAGGTGATCATGATATACACTCATGTTACCGTTGATGAGCTAAGTGAAACGTATATGAAAACGCACCCTGCGGCTAAAAATATAGAGGATGAATAACGTTTTTTTTGCAGCTTATTTGATTTTATCATAACGAAGAGTATAATTAATTATGTACTTAATTGAGTACGATATTTATTATGTAAAGATGAGGTGATTTATGGCTGTTCAATCTATATTGGCTGAAAAGACAGTTTCAGTAACAGAGCTGAGAAAGAAGCCGTGTGACTATTTTATGGATGAGCCAGTTGCCGTGCTGTCTAACAATAAGACCGCTGGTTATATGGTTAGTGCTGAGTTGTATGAGCAAATGGTAGAGCTTATTGGATTACAGTCTAAAACATCTCGCTTTAGGCCGTCACATGCTCGATTAACGCAAATTGCTGAGCATGGTAGTAAAAGTTTACTTGCTGCTTCAGAAGATGAATTGGGCGATTTTGCCGAGTGATACGAGTATTTAAAAGCAGCATCATTCGTCAAATTATGAAAGACGAAGAGCTTGATGCGCTAGTCGGTGATTTTAAAAGCTATAAACTTACGGGAACTGCGCCTGATAATTTTGGGCGAGATGTACCTTATGACCACCCTAATAATTTGCCAATCGTATTAGCTGAACAAATTCAACACATTCATTTAGGTAGTGAAGATAAGCCTCTCCCTTTAAAGAAAATTCAATTCTATCAAACCAGTGATATTCATCTTGTTTATTGCCAAGGTGCATTAAATGAAAATTGCTATTTACTCATGACAGTTTTATCACCTGATGGACATGAGCAAGCAAAATCTAGAGAAGTAATGTTTAAGCTCGGGGTTATGGCTGAAAAGTTTAGAAATCAGTTCTAGACGGGGTAATGATTATTAAACCAAAGTTCGTTTAATAACCGATATCTTAGTCTAGAGCAGTCAGTATTTGAGCTTAACAATGTTTACTGATAAATTGCTAAAAACAATAAATATAACCAAGTTAATTAAAATTGTTGACAGTTCAATTCGAAATGTACACTAATACATTTTTATGTATTAAATATGGTTCAGAGGACGGTTCTAAATAATATGGAAGATAAAGCTCAGGTTGTCGAAGAGAATGCGGAAAAAAGCATCGTCGAACATGATAACAAAAAAGATAAATCTCACGTTAAAAATAAAAACTGGTTATCCATCGCGGCACTTTTTGCTAGCTTTGTTGCCCTTATATTTTCTTGGTTAAATAATGAATTATCAGTTGAAGGAGTTCGTCCTGTACTCAGTATTCATAACTTTATTGCAACATACGATAAAGATAATGTGTACCTTAAATATAAAATTAACAATACAGGTAAGTCTACAGCTGTAATTGATAAGTTTGAAATAGTTTTAATACAGCTTGGGAATGGAAAATATTCTAAAAAAATTATAGACAACGATGCCACTAATAAAATTCTCTATATCGATGGTGAATATGAAGGGGAAATAGAACTCCCAAGGTATATTGAGGACTCTAATTCAAATATGAAGTTAGATATCGCTAACGCTAATCCTAGCGGGTTTGTTTTTGGGCTAAAATATTTTATTAGAGGAAAACCATATTTTCCTTTTAAAGAGCACTCAGTTTTAACTGAGTCAACATGGAAATAGTACAAACAAGCCGTTCAAAAGAACTAAAAAGCAGCTGGTTGCTGCTCACTCCTTTCTAGCTTCTGCCTTGTGGTTAAAAAGGCCACGAATCATGCTATAAAGGCGTAGTGACAGTTTACAACTACTTTAGGGATTACGACCCAGAACTGGGATCCTGTAACAAGGATCGTCACGGTTAAAATTTGAATCCAAAGCCTCGCAAGGGGCTATATTAGCAGGCTATATCTAAAGTTATATTTTTCAAAAGCCATCGATAACTGGCTTTGATAATTTTGAATGTGGTTATTAACTTAACAACCACAATAGTGGCATAAGTAAACCAAGTTCATGCAGTATTGCTAATAATGTTCCAAATCAATACCCTACAGAGACTTCATAAAGCAATTCTTTTACCATGATATTTTCTTAAAGTTAGTGTAATTCTAACTCATGAAGTAATGCAATAAGACAAGAGCTTTCATCTCTCTAAATAAATAAAGACACTACTGCACAACAACACTTTGCCCTTCCTTCAATCTTTCAGCACCACGAATGGCAATGTTATCGCCGCGTTGTAAATCTCCGACAATAGTGACGCGATCGAAACTGCCTTTACCCACTTTCACTAGTAAACGGTGTGCTTTGTTTTCGGCATCAACCTTGACCACAAAAGTCCCCTCTTTACGAACAATTAACGCATCGCGGCTAACCGTTAAACTAAGCTGTGTGTCTTGAACAGGCACAGTCACTTTAACCAATTGCCCTGCGGTCCAAAACTCGTTTAAATGCTCAGGTATCTGAATACGCACTTCAAATGTTTGTGAGCGCGGATCGGTGCTAGGGATCACCGAAGTCACTTGCGTTGATATTGCTTGTCCTATGGCTTGTAAATTCAGTTCAAGGCCTTTGCGCACATACGCTAAATATTTAACCGGTACGTATAAGCGTACTTCTAAATGTTCGGTATCAAGTAACTTTAACAAGACCTCGCTACGATTGATATCGGTGCCTGCACGTACAACACGCTCGGTCACTACACCATCAAATGGGGCTTTGACGGTAGCTCTGCGCAGTTCATCTTCAATTTGCTTTAATTTTAATGTGGCAATTTCACTATCCGCTTGTGCTAATTCATATTGAGATTTAGTTTGATCTAATTGAAATTGTGAGGTTGAGTTGGTTTTTCTTAACTTCTGCAAACGTTGTAATTCATTATTAAAATAACGAGCGTTGATGCTAGCACGCTTAATTTGCGCTTTTTGCTCGGCCTGTTTCAATTGCAACGGCAGTAAGTCCATTTTAGCTAACACATCTCCTTGGCGCACCATAATGCCCGGCTCTTGTAACCATTCTAATCGGCCATCAACACCCGCGGTAATATTGACATAAGAGCGGCTATGCAATGTTCCCATTAGATCAGCGGTGGCCGCTAAAGAAACTTCCGTCACCTTGTCTATTTTTACTGGGCTTGCGGGTGCCTCGGCCGCATGCGACCAAGAACTCGCCAATAATAAACAGCTAACTGAACTGATCACTG
>Ga0209826_1002485_pt1 | contig 12062 bp, 11 predicted proteins | sample GOMGulsemesocosm_5_FD_184637 | JGI IMG/M metagenome (GOLD analysis project Ga0209826, IMG submission 184637) | Methane-oxidizing microbial communities from mesocosms in the Gulf of Mexico - GOM15C Gulf of Mexico (SPAdes) (version 2) | ecosystem: Environmental > Aquatic > Marine > Cold seeps...
TGAGTGTCCAAAACAAGGAACATTAAATCCATACTTTTTACCTATTTTATAAATACCTGCTAGAGCTTCAGGGAGTTTACTTCGTGGAACTGAAATATCTTCATTTAATTTTTTGGTTCCATAAATGGTCACTGCTGGAGAGGCATTTTTTCTGGCAAACCAAAGTTGGGCTGCTTCTTCATCATTTTGTGCGGTGACAAAATCAATTGAACCATTTTCTTTAAAAGATTCTTCCAAAATATTTAGTTGGGTATCTAAATCATCTTCCATATTACCATCCACATCACCAATTAAAATGGCACCTGCTTTTTCTGGTAGATCTATATTAAACTTTTCTCGTACAGCTTTAATAACTAAAGCATCTAAAAATTCCATTGCAACTGGATTTGCTCCTGAAGCCAGAGATTTAAATACGGCATTCATAGCATTTTCAACATTAGGAAATATTCCCATATAGGTTTTTTTATGTTTTGGTTTGGGAATAAGTTTTAGTGTAATTTCAGTAATAACAGCTAAGGCACCTTCACTTCCAGTTAAAATTCCTGCAATATTAAACCCAGCGACATCTTTAATGGTTTTTTTACCTGCAACAATGATTTCACCACTTGGCAGTACTGCACGAAGAGCAACTACATAGTCTTTTGTAATCCCATATTTAGCAGCTCTCATTCCACCTGCATTTTCCGCAACATTTCCACCCAAAGTAGAAAAAGCTTCGCTAGCTGGATCGGGAGGATAAAACAATCCCACTTCTTCAACTGCTTTTTGAAAATCCATATTCACTAGTCCTGGTTGAACTATTCCCAACATATTTTCCATATCTATTTCTAGAAGTTGATCCATATGTCTATCTAGTGATAAGACTATTCCACCATTTGCAGGTAGCGCACCACCTGTAAATCCGGAACCATAACCACGAGGTACAATTACAATTTTGTGTTCATTACAATATTTTAAAACTTTAGAAATATCATCTTCACTTCTAGGAAAAATAACTGCATCTGGTTCATATCTTGTTCTGGTTGCATCATAACAATAGGCAATTAGGTGTGCTTTGTCACTTTTTATGTTTTCAGGAGTTACTATGTTTGCAAAAGCTTCTATATGGTTTTGTTCAATCATTTATAGGCCTAAAAGTTTTTTATAATACTGGGTGTAGTCAATGCTAGGGTCTTTTACTTTATCAGTAGATAAATCTCCATAAATAATTTCATCTTCGCTTCTTGTATCATCGCCTAAATATTTTTTTGCAAGATCAAGCCATTTTGTGTAATCTTGAGTAAAAACTGAGTTTTTAATCCCCTCAACTCTCGTGTAAAAGGGCATTTGTGTATCTCCTTGCAAATAGTTGATAGATCGTTTATCTAAGATAGTAAATGTTCTTGTGTCAAGAATATATAAGTTTGATTCTAAAACTATAAATACAGTCCCCATATTTTGAGAGAGCGCAAAATCTTGGATAATTTCTTTTGTTGGTAGTGGTCGATAAATAAACTTTAAATAAGATCCAAATACATCTGAGTGTAAAAATGCATTGCTTCTAAATTTTTTTCTTACCAGTTTAAAACTCTCATTATTAGGAGCAATTAGTAATGAGAAATCATATAAGTAGTTCAATAAAAACTTATCACCATTTTCAACGATTCTATTTGAAGTAGGAATTGCATTTTGTTTTAAGTCTAAAAAAGGGATAAATTTTATTTTTGAAGATTTAGAACCAGATTCCATAACATAAGCACTTGAAACAATGATTTGATTTCCATCTTTGTATGTATGCTCAATGATACCACTTTGTCCAATTTTTAAATTTCCCACATTAATCATTGCTGTGTCTTGTGTTACTTGAGAAATTTTCAACAAAGTATGATTCAAGTCAATTTTTTCAAGTTTCATATTATTTGCAACTTGTTCTTTTTTTATTGATATTGGATTAACATCAGTTAAATAATAAATATAATCTAATCCTTGACCGGAAGTATTGATTTTTATATCTTTTACAAACCAACCCTTATTTTTCATTTGATTAAGAGAAAAGGTTCCTTCACATTTTCCACCATCTAAAGAAATTGATTCAATTGTTGAAGGCTTGGTCCACTCTTTTTTATGACAAATAGTTGTTTGAGCAAATAAACTTTGTGTCATAAATATTGAGAAGCATATTAGTAGTAGTTTGAATTTCTTTGTAGATAAGAGAGGTGTCATTTTCATTATTTTTATCCTTATTATTTTGCTTGATAATTTTTTTGTAATTTTGATAGAGTTTCTTTTACTTCATCTACATGTAGAGTTTCAGTAACAACTCCTTGGGCTTTTTTCTTTTTTCTTACACTTACTTTATCCCAAACAGCAGCAATATTTCCGTCTGGATCAATAATAAAAGTAGATCTAACGACTCCCATATATTCTTTACCCATAAACTTTTTAAGTTGCCAAACTCCGTAATCGTTACAAACAGTAGTGTCAACATCAGCTAATAATGTAATCCCAAGTTCTTTTTTCTCAATGAAACTTCTATGTTTTTTAGTAGAATCAGGACTTACACCAAAAATAAATGCATCCAAATGATCAAATTGAGGAAGTGCAGTAGTGAAATCGCATGCTTGTGTTGTACAACCTGGTGTATTATCCTTTGGGTAAAAATACAATACAATCCATTTTCCAATAATATCTCTTAAACATATTTCCACATCATCTTGGTTTGGTATGCAAAATGATGGTGCTTTATTTCCAATTTCTAACAAAATTATTTCCTCTTATTTAATTTTTTTTGGCTATAAATGTTGCAAAGTTAACCCACTTAAAAAGTGTTTCACACGTTTTAAATCCAGCATCTAGTAACATTTTTTTATTTTCTTCTTCTGTATAGGGAATAAGTACGTTTTCTAAAGCTTCTCTTTTTTGAGAGATTTCAAACTCACTATACCCTTGCTTAATTTTAAACTTGTAGTATTCATCAATTAGTTGTTTATTTAAACTTTTGTCATTTGAAATGATTTTTTCACTAAATATAAAAACTCCATCATCATTAAGAGAATTAAATATTTTTTGTATTAATTTTTCCCTTTGCAGAGGCCGTATAAATTGCAAAGTGTAATTTGAAATCATTACTTGAGAAGTTTTAAAGTTGACATCATGTATATCTCCACATAAAAAGTCAATTTCTAAGCCATAAGCCTTACATTTATTCATGGCACGATTTAACATAGCCTGAGAATTATCAACTCCAATTAGTTGTAGAGGGAAATGACTTTTTTTATTTAATTCTATTAATGTGGAAGCAGTTGAACAACCTAAATCATAAACGATATCATTTGGATTTAAGTATTCTAAAGCAAAGTTAGTAGTTAGCGATAACATTTCTTTGTAAAAAGGAACTGACCTGTCTAACATATCGTCAAAAACAGAAGCTACCTCTTCATCAAATTCAAATTGTTTGGTTATGGATTTTTCAAAAACTTTATCTATCATACTTAAGATTATATCCAATTGTTAATTAATTATTAGATATTGATTTTTCTGATTTGAAATATGTTTTTGTTTTATCAATATCCAGTAGAATTTGTGTTTTTAAATCATCAAAGTTGTCAAACTTTTCATTGTTTCTAATTTTTTCAACAAATGATATTTCTACATTTTGGCTCTCTTGTTCAGTATAAGGTTCAAGTATATGGGTTTCAACTGCAAAGGAGTTATCTGTTGTAACTCGATGTCCTAAAAAACTCACCGATTGGTATTCTTTTGTATTAATGATAGTTGTAGTTATGTACACACCTTCATTAGGAAGTAAATACTCATCAACCTTTACATTTATAGTTGGGACAAAACTTTTAGCACCTAATCCTTGACCTTGAATATGAGCACCTTTAATTTTGTACTTTTTTCCTAATAATAAATTTGAAGTTTGAATATCACCTATTTTTAAAAAATCACGTATGATTCTTGAGTGAACAGATATGTTATTAATTGATACTTCATCCACAACTATTACTTCATGATCAAAAAGTTTTTTTAAATCCTGCGTTGAATATTTTCGATTTGAACCAAAACAAAAATCATATCCAACCACTATTCTTTTTAATTTTGGAAAATCTGTTGAGAGATGTTTTATAAATTCTTTGGCATTTAAATGTTTTATTTCATGAAGAGGGTAGTAAAATACAGGAAAATGTGTATATTCTTGTCGAATTGACTTAGGCGTTAGAGTGGAATAACCAGCATCAATAACCAATATGGCTCCATTATCATCTAGATTATTAAAAAGTTCCTGATGTGCTTTGTGCATACCATCAAAACCACCAATTGTAATTGAAGTAATTTCGGATTTATTTTTTAAAGTAGAATAACTCTTCATTGTTACCATCTTTCCCTTGTAATTTACTCATTGAATTGGATTCTAACTTCCAATGTAATTTGCTGGTTGCTTCTAAAAAAGTATCTCTTGCTATATTAATAGCTTTTTTATCTAAGACAACACCTTTTTTATCTCTTTTGACGTTAATTCCCACTTCAAACTGTGGTTTAAATAGTATAATTATTATGTCATCTGATAGTACATCAATGCTGTTTATAATATTATGAATACTAATAAATGAAACATCACAAGTTACCACTTCAAACGTTTTTTTAGTTGAAAAGTTTCGGATATCACAATTTTCATAAAAGGTGATGTTTTCTTCGTCCCTTAATGACGGATGCAATTGATTTGAACCCACATCAACACAAGTGACATTTTTAACTTTTTCATTTAGCAATATTTGTGTAAATCCACCCGTTGAGCTACCAATATCTAAAGCAAATTTATCTTTTAAATTAAGTTGAATTTCTTCTAAAAAATACTTTAGTTTATAAGCTGCTCGACTAACGTAAAAATCTTCTTCTAATAATTCAATGATATCATTTTCTTCTATTTTGTAAGAAGGTTTTGTAATAATTTTATTATTTATACGCACTTTGTGCGCTTTTATTAATTCATGCGCTTTATTTCTACTTTGAATGTCATAGTTTTTGGCTAAATATATGTCTAATCTCATGATGAAATTATAGTTGAATTATCTTAAACCTGCTTTATTGTATAATTCTATATGAAATTTGTAACAGAAAAATATACGACAATAATAGAAATCAAAAAATCAAAGTTCATCGCTTCACTTTTTCCTTATGAGAATTTTAATGAAATGATGAAAGAACTTAAAATTGAACATCCCAAAGCCAGACATCATGTATATGCATATAGGTATTTAAATGAGTTTGATCAAATCGTTGAAAACTGTAGTGATGATGGAGAACCAAGAGGTACCAGTGGAAGACCATCATTAAAAGTACTTGAGGGGCAAGGTCTTATTAATAGTGCGGTTATAATTGTGCGTTATTTTGGAGGTGTGAAGCTTGGAACTGGTGGATTGGTTAGGGCGTATAGTGATGCTGTTAACGAGGTGATAACAGAAGCCTCTTTGAATAACTATTTAAAACTAGAATCAAAAAAAATATCATTTTCCTATAATCAGTTATCTCAAATTGAATATTTGATTAATAAACTAAATATAAAAATTTCTAAAAAATCTTTTGAATCAAATGTTATTTTAGATTTGGAAGCAAGTATTGAGCAACTTGATGATTTAGAAAAAAAATTACCCCTTGGCGTTGATCTAAAGTAATCATATTAAAATTGCCATAAAAAATCAGAATTAATATTATCATAAGTAAGTAATTGTAATAATAACTTTACAATTGTAAAGGTTATCAGTGAATCCACTTATTTATAAATTACTTCTGATTTGTATGTGTACTATATCATTTGCTAATGAACGTAATATAAATATTAATTTTAACGATTTAAGTATTTCTCAACTCATAAATATCACATCAAAAATCACTAAACGAAATATATTAATTGCTGAGCAAGTTGAAGGTAAAGTTGATTTTATTTCTAACTCTCCATTGAATAAAGAAGAACTGTTGGCTTTATTAATAAAAGTGTTAAATGCAAAAAATTTCACTTTGGTAGAAGAGGGCAGATTATTAAAAGTTATACCTCTTCCCAAAAAGAAGAGTATGATAAGTAATAACAAAAAAGATTCTTTAAATAAGATTAATAAAATAATAAAATTAAGGAATATTGAAACTAAAACGCTTCTGCCTATTTTAAATAAGCTTGTATCTTATTATAAAAGTAAACCTTTCGTTTCTTATGAACATGAATCAAACTTTGTTATCTTAATGGGTGAAAAAGTAGTTGTGAATGAGATATCTCAAATCATTAAAAAAATAGATGTTAAAAAAACTCAAATTTATGTAGAAGCTCGGATTATAGAGATTAGTGAAGTGAAAACAAAAAATTTGGGTTTAAAATATGGATTAGGTAAAGGGAAACTTAGTGGTTCCTCATTATATACTTTTGCTTCATCTTTAAATGAAGGCAATGCAATAGTTTTGGATGAGTCAATTAGGAAGTTTACTCCTTTAGTTGGATCTTCAGTATTGGCTTTAGGGGCGACTATTAATTTATTAAAAGAGAATTTAGCTTTGGAAATCATATCTGAACCCTCTCTTTTATGTGTTGATAATCAAACATCATCTATATATGTGGGTGAAACTAGAAGTATAAAAGTTGGATCAACTATTACAGGTGGTGGCAATATAAGTGACAGTTTTTCAAGAGAAGATATTGGATTAAAATTAAGCGTTAGGCCCAGGGTAATGGGAGATGAAATCTTATTAAATATTCAAACGATTCTAGAAGATATTAAACAAGCAAAAACGTCAAGTGGAAATCCAGTTACTTTAAAAAAAGAAATAAAAACAGTGGCAATTGTAAAAAATGGTGAAAGCGTCATCCTTGGTGGATTAATTAAAAATAAAATGGACAAAGCTATAAATGAGATACCTTTCTTAAGTGATATTCCAATACTGGGGAATTTATTTAAAAACACTACAGATATCAAAGATAAAATTAATTTGGTGATAATCATCACACCCTACATTATTAAGGAAAACGAATCGTTGACATATATTAGAAAAAAACTATCAGAATTTAAATTACTAGAAAATACATATACCCAAGCTTTAAAGAGTGCGCTGGAAAGTAGAAAACCTCAATTAAAAAGAGAATAGCAAGATTTATTTTATTTACTTGTAACTTTGCTCATCAGGAATTCTGTAATGTTTAAATATTTCATTGTTTTTCCTAAGTTATCAGAATTTAAAATTCTATAGCAATCATTACAAACTGATAGTAAGTTTTCGAAATGGTATGTGCCACCATTTTTGATATTTTTTATTAAATAAAGTTGAGAGTCATTTAGAGATGTTTTTAAGCCACATCTTGTGCATTGGCATTTGTCTCTTTTCCATGTCGTATCTTTTCTTCTTAACCAGTCTTTTGGAAGTTTTTCTTTTTTTGGAATTGAATCATTTTCATATGTTTGCCAAATCTGATCTTTTTCTACAGTGTTTTGTGTAGTAATTAACATTTCAAACTCTGCAAATTGTGATAACATATCTTCAACTATCAAAACTTGCCTCGTTTTAGGATTGTTTTCGTCTTTTGATTTAGAAACGATCATAAAATCAAAAGGTATGAATGGATAACTCGCAAGTAAAACTTTTTTTAATTCAGTTAAAAAACTTTCAAAGTCTGATGATTTATATAAAAATTTAAAAATTTTTTCGCGATAAACATAAAGTGGAACCAATGCAGATAAGCTTATAAGAGAGTAAATAATAAAATCAAAACCTAAGTTCATTTAAATCAACTCCGGATTAATGATATGTTTTTCTAGTGTTTCTTTTACCAACTTATGTTCTCCAATGGCTAGTTTCTCTAATTCATTTATGTGAATTATAGGAAGTAGTATTTCTCGTCCTGATATTTTTTGTAATTCAGCTCTATTGTAATCAAGTAAATAAAATATCTCATCATTATCTACTATTAATAAGTCTGCACTGTTATCATATGCATCCAGCAATATATTTGCTGCAATTTTATAAGTAAAATTTGGATTTAGATGAAAGGTTTCTAATGCCAGGTCAAGTTTCAATGAATGTAAATCTAGCTTTTTTGCGTCTAATTTATTCAATAACCCTATTGTATTTTTGCAAGGGGTAGAACCTGAGTAATAAGCAAGATTAAAACCATTAAAATCATGTTTGATTTCACTGGAGTCTCCGAAGTTTTTAAAATCAATAATATAGGTATTGTTGATTCTAAATACTTGATCTTTTTTATGTTTACAAACATTTAATTCTTTTTGTAAGTTAAGAATAATTTTCTCAATAGACAAGTCATATTTATAAATTCTATGGGTCAAATTGGTGTGAAAAGTAATGCCTTTTTCACAGTTATTAATAACATTAAGTATTTTATCTTTGCTGGCTTTATGTTTTTCAATAAGACTATTTGCCAGTAATAATATTGCATCACCAATATAGTGATCCTCAATAGTTAATGTGTTAGATGCATAATATAAGTTCTTGTATGAATAGTATTCTTTTTTATCCTCTTCATCTATAATGAAGTTTAATATTTTGAGTTTGTTTTCAAAATCTTTAGAATTAATTAGTAAGTCGTTACAAGCTCTTTTAATACTTAAAGGCTCAATAACCAAATCTGTTCCAAAGTCTTTTTTAATATCAGAAATACTAAGTGATAAGTCTACATACAGACCATTGACAACTACACCAAAATTTAAATCATCTTCATAAGAAAATTCATCTTCTTTATTCATAGTTTTAAAGATATCTAAGAGTGTTTGTTCATTTTGGGTTTTTAAAAAGTATTTTTTGTAATAGGGTAAATAATCTGATTTACTATCAAATTTAAATAGTGAAATTTCTAGTTTCATTTATTTCTCCCTTTTAGGTGATGTATTAGAAATAATTATATTTAACTTTAACTTAAATCTTTTCTCATTAAGAGAAAGGATTTAAGGTACAAACTATGAGCGATTATGCTTTATTCATTAAATCTTTGAATATCCGCACCAAGCTTGGCTAACTTTCCTTCTAGATTTTCATAACCTCTATCTAGATGGTATATTCTATGTATTTTTGTTTCACCTCGTGCAACCAGACCTGCTAAAACCAAAGCTGAACTTGCTCTCAAATCTGTGGCCATAACATCTGTTCCATTTAAAGTATTTGGTTTTCCATTAACTGTGGCAGTATTTCCACTTAATGAGATATCTGCACCCATACGAAGAAGTTCACTCACATGCATATATCTGTTTTCAAATAATCTTTCATCAATGATTGTAACACCATTGGCTTGAGTTGCAAGTGCCATAAATTGAGCTTGCATATCTGTTGGGAAACCAGGGTATTCTGTAGTAACTATATGTGCAGGTTTAATTTCTTTAGCCGGAAGTATAGTAACGCTGTTTTCATTTTTTTGTATAGGAAATCCCATTTCTTGAAATTTTGATAACACTGCATCTAAATGCATAGGAATTACATTATCTATAGTTAATTGGGTATTAGTGATCGCTCCTGCACATAGATACGTTCCAGCTTCTATTCTATCTGGAATGATATCGAATTCTTTAAAGTTAAGAAGTTCTTTATTTGTTCCTTCAATAGCCAAGGTATCTGTACCAATTCCTTTGATATCAAGTCCTGCATCTCTAAGTACTTCACATAACTGAACTACTTCTGGCTCTTTTGCGGCATTAATAATAATAGTGGTACCACGTGCAAGCGCTGCAGCCATGACAATATTTTCAGTTCCAGTTACGGTAACTTTATCAAATACAATGGTGCTTCCTTTTAATCCATCTGGACAAGTTGCAAGGATATAACCATTTTTTATTTCAATGGTGGCTCCCATTTGCTCTAAGGCTTTTAGATGCAAATCTACAGGACGTTGTCCAATTGCACAACCACCTGGAAGAGATACTTCACAATGACCAAATCTAGCCAATAAAGGGCCAAGGACCAAAATAGATGCTCTCATGGTTTTTACAATATCATAGGTTGCTTTAGTTTCGTTAATTTGACTGGTGTTTATTTTAACGTGATTATTGTATCTCTCATATGAAGCGCCCAGTTTCCCCAAAAGTTTTAAAAGAGTATTGATATCAACAACATCAGGAACATTTCCAATATTTATTTCATTTTTGCATAGAATAGTTGAGGCTAAAAGTGGTAAAGCAGCATTTTTTGCACCGCTGATTTTAACACTTCCTTCGATTTGCTTTTGACCTTTTATATTTAAGTAATTCATTGATGTCCTGTAAGTTTATAATTTATAATTGAAAAATTATGTGAGTTTAACAAAAAAGTGATTAAAATTCGTTTTGAATAAAAGGGCGCGAATAGTGTTCTAAAGGAATGGAATGGAAGATACGACAAAAAGAGGCATACAGTATATGTTATTTGCTTCTTTATTATTCGCTTTTATGGGTGCATTGGCAAAAGATTTAAGTACAAATATGAGTTCTGTAGAAGTGGTTTTTTTTAGAAATGTTTTTGGGGTATTTATTATATTGTATTCCATTTACAAAAAACCGCTTACTCAAAAAGGTGGAAAACCATTTTTACTATTTTTTAGGGGAATGATAGGTTTTTTATCCTTATTAATGTTTTTTTATATTATCTCTAAAATATCCCTAGCTGAAGCTATGACTTTTTCTAAAACATCAACTATCTTCACAGCTGTATTTGCTTATCTTTTCGTCAAGGAAAAGCTTGGATTCAGAGGTTGGGTAGGAATCTTTGTCGGATTTATTGGTATTCTTTTCATTACAGGTTTTGATGGCTCTCAATTAGAAAAAACGGATTGGTTAGGAATATTAACAGGAGTTGGAGCTGGACTTGCTTATACTTCCATCCGAGATTTGAGAAAATACTATGATAGCAGAAGTATTGTATTGTCTTTTATGGGGCTTGGAACGATAGGACCTATTATACTAATGGCAATGGCTCCGTATTATTCAGGAGACACCTTTGATTTTATGATTGCACCTTTTGTAATGCCTAAGCAAGACGAATGGATTATTATTTTATTATTAGGCATTGTTGCTACGTTTGCTCAAATATACATGACCAAGGCGTATTCTTCTGCAAAAGCTGGGATAATTGGCACTATTAGTTATTCCAATATTGTTTTTTCGATAATATTAGGAATTATTTTAGGGGATTCTTTCCCTGATATTTGGATTTTATTAGGTATAATGTTGATAGTTATTAGTGGGTTATTAGTTTCTTCAAAAAAGGATTAACCATGGATTTAAGTTTTAGTATGATATCTCTTCTTCTTTTTGTGATAGTGATGGTTATATGGTTTATACATGACAAGTATGTACAAAGACGACATCAACTTTTGGTTAATTATCCAATTATTGGTAGACTCAGATATGTCTTTGAAGAGTTGAGAGAACCCTTTCGCCAATATTTTGGTGATGAAAAGTTCTATGAATCAAAAGACAAATTAGACTGGGTATATAAAGCGGCAAAAGATTTGCCAAATTATGCCTCTTTTTCTCCTGCTCAACCACTCCCAAAACCAAAATTTATGCTAAGACATGCCACCATTGTTTTAAATGATGATGAGGTTGAAAATGACTTTAGCGTAACCTTTGGACCCAATAGAGGGAAACCTTTTGTAACAAAATCTGTCATTTCCCGATCTGCCATGAGTGATGGATCTATTTCCCCTGAGGGTACTAGAGCTTTTGTTCGAGGCGCTTATATGGGAAATTTTAGTATCAATACGGGTGAGGGTGGATTAACAAGTAACTTTTTCACCACACATATTAAATATAATGAATCATATATGACCATACATGAGGGTACAGATAGACAAAAGTTCATGAAAAAAATTATAAGAAAATTATTTAATGGTAATATGGCTGCAAATATGTATCTTAAAATGATTCTCAAAGATGATCCAGAGCTAGAAACGTATACCTTTGATGAAAAAACCAAAAGAATTCATAGGGTCAACTGGGATGCTCCTTTAGAAGCTTTTCCAAAAGAAGTGCCATCTGATTTACCTGATATCACTTTTCAAATGGGTTCTGGGCTTTATGGTGCAAGAGATCATGATGGAAACTTTGATCCCGTGCGGT
>Ga0209826_1002488_pt1 | contig 12056 bp, 10 predicted proteins | sample GOMGulsemesocosm_5_FD_184637 | JGI IMG/M metagenome (GOLD analysis project Ga0209826, IMG submission 184637) | Methane-oxidizing microbial communities from mesocosms in the Gulf of Mexico - GOM15C Gulf of Mexico (SPAdes) (version 2) | ecosystem: Environmental > Aquatic > Marine > Cold seeps...
TAATACATTAAGTTTTAATTTTGTCTGCCGATAATAAATATGGGGGTATTAGAACCTTCACATTTGGAGATAAATATGAGTCTAAGCAGTGTCGGTGCAGTTCTTACCGCTGAAACAAATCGGCAAACACTTGAAAAAGTGAATGTAAGTTTGTTAAAACAGTCACATGATCAACAGGCAGACATTACCAATCAGCTTTTGCAATCGGTAGCTCCTGTTCAAGCATCTAGCTCAGATTCAAATCTGGGTCAACACGTAGATATCACGGTTTAATTTAGTTAATTAAATTTATCGTAGTAGTGAAATAGCCCGTAAGGGCTATTTTTTTGAGTTTAATTTGAGTATAAATAGGGTAATTAAAGATGTGAGTCAATTAAATGACATTCTAGTGTCAATTATTTGTTGCCTATTTTGAACTAATTGTTAGAATCATTAATAGCTTTAATCTAATAGATATAATTAACAGTTGCTTATGAATTCAACACATCATCTTCAAGGTCACAAACAAATTCTTATTATTGATAATGATGTAAGCAGAACTCATCAAATGGCAACGGTATTGTCTTTTGTTGGTGAGCATTTTATTCAATGCACACAAGAACAAGCAGCAGAAGCTTTTAAAGAAAGTGAACACTTGCTAACGGTTATACTATCAGGAACGCTGACTTCTGCTACTGCATTACTTGTTAAAAGTAATCCTAAAATACCTTTTTTACTTCATGATGTTGTTGATGCTAATGCGTTAAATGGTTATGTAAATGTCATTGCTAGTTTAAGTACGCCATTAAATTACGCACAATTAACTGAGTTAGTTCATCATTGTCATCAATATCATAATAAGTTGCCACGCACTAATAGCAAACTAAGCTCTAGTGCTTTATTTCGTTCTTTAGTTGGAACGAGTAAACCAATGAATGATGTACGATTTTTGATAGAGCAAGTAGCGAAAACACCTGCTACCGTACTAGTGCTTGGCGAATCAGGCACGGGTAAAGAAGTTGTAGCTCGTAATATTCATAATCTGTCAGAACGAGCTAAAGGCACTTTTGTTCCCGTAAACTGTGGTGCTATACCTGCGGAACTATTAGAAAGTGAATTATTTGGACACGAAAAGGGGGCGTTTACAGGAGCAATTTCTACCCGTAAAGGTCGTTTTGAATTAGCTGAAGGAGGTACTTTATTTTTAGATGAAATTGGTGATATGCCACAGCCAATGCAAGTTAAACTTTTACGCGTATTACAAGAGCGTACTTTTGAGCGTGTTGGCGGCAGCAAAAGTTTGAAAGCTGACGTACGTATAATTGCGGCTACTCATCAAAATTTAGAAGATATGATCAAAGAAGGAAGTTTTCGAGAAGATTTATTCTATCGCTTAAATGTTTTCCCAATAGAAACACCTTCTCTACGTGAGAGAAAAGAAGATATTCCTTTATTACTAAAAGAATTACTAACACGTTTTGAGCACGAACAAGATAGAACCGTGCGTTTTACCGAAAAAGCAATAGAGTCATTAATGGAACACCCGTGGGCGGGTAATGTGCGTGAATTATCGAATCTTATTGAACGTATGTTGATTATGTACGGTGATCAAATTGTAGATGTAGCTGAGTTACCATATAAATATCAACATATAGAAGTAGCAGAATATACTCCTGAATACCCTGAAGAACTGCAAGAGAAAGATGCCATTAATGAGTTGTTTTCGGGGTTTGATTATGATGATGAAGATGACAACAATACCGATGACAGTGATGACTCAACCATAGATGAGTCAAACGCTATCCCAAATACTAGTGTATTACCTACTGAAGGTTTGAATTTAAAAGAGCATTTGGCGACATTAGAAATTTCACTTATTACGCAATCCTTAACCAAGCATGACTATGTAGTAGCACGAGCGGCAGAAACCTTAGGTATGCGTAGAACCACTTTAGTTGAAAAAATGCGGAAGTATGACTTACAAAAACCGACGACGGCATAGTTGAAAGCTATAAAAGCTTCGAGTTGCGAGCCAAAGAAGCTTTGAAGATAAAAGTATAAAAACAGCGAAAAGCTCAAATACTCGGGCAAAATGTATCCTAACTCTTTGTTTGGCGCCTTCGTAACTCGCAACGATAAACTTGTAACTTAATGCCAATAGTTTGACAGTAAGTGCCCGCCTTTAAACCCCCTTAACCAACTGAAAACAAACAATAAAAACTATGGCATGTAAAATGCTTTAATCAATGTGAAATAAACTTTATTTGGACGTTGATTTTATGGTACTAGCACAGCATTTTATTGCTCATAATGGTTTTAATCCTGTTAATATTCCTTTAGCGACTAATTCTTTGGTAGAGGACGATTCATCATTAGCAAAAGAAGCTTTCCCTGGTGAATTAGCTTCTTTGCGTGCTCAATTATCACAACAAAAACGATCAAAAAAACAATCGGCTACGCATTTGTTCTTTCAAGATCAAGTGCAATTAACACAGCATAAACCGCCTCAATTAAAACAAACGCAAATGGCAGATCAGCTTATTGAAATGATGCCTACAGGTTTAGTTATGCTTGATGGTGATGGTGTAGTCGTAAAAATAAATAAAGTTGCAAGAGGTTTGTTAGATGAGCCTATTTTAGGTCAACTTTGGTTTAATGTTATTGCACGCTCATTTAAGCCTAGAGAAGATGATTGGCATGAAGTGTCATTAAAAGATGGTCGCCGAGTAAAATTAGAAATTGCTAGTTTAGGTGAACAGCCAGGGCAGTTAATCATGATTACCGATTTAACAGAAACCCGTTTGTTACAAGACAAAGTAGGCCAAATGCAACGACTTTCTTCATTAGGTCGTATGGTGTCGACATTAGCTCATCAAATTCGTACTCCACTTTCAGCCGCTATGTTATACAGTGCTAATTTATCAAATCGTAAATTATCAGATAGTGCTCGTGGTACTTTTCAAGAAAAACTCAGTTCACGATTACGTGATTTAGAACAACAAGTAAATGACATGCTGCTATTTTCAAAAAGTGGTAATGAGCAGGTTGTTAAATCATTGTCAGTGAATACATTAATTAATGAGTCAGTACAGACGATGGACGCATTAATTACCAAAGCTAAAGCAAAAGTTAATCTGCATTTAGCTAGAAATGATTACACTATACTCGCTAATAAAAACGCTCTAATAGGAGCAATACAAAACTTAATTCATAATGCTTTACAAGCGACTGCTTCATTAAAAGACCAACAAGCCGTTATTAACATTCAAGTATATGGTCAAAAAGATGCGGTTTATATTAGTGTAAAAGATAACGGTCCAGGTATTTGTAATGAAAATATTGATAAGATATTTGAACCTTTTTATACCTCTAATAGTAAAGGTACGGGGCTTGGTCTGGCAGTTGTTAAATCAGTTGTTGAAGCTCACCAAGGCAAAGTGAGTTACCTAAGCCAATTAGGAGAAAGTGCGCATTTTTGTCTAAAACTACCCTTGTTAGAACAGGCTGGATCAAAGCTAAGCAAAACGGCTAATAAAGCAACTAATAAAGCAAGCGAACAGGAGAAATAGCATGAGTCATCATAAAATACTTGTCGTTGAAGATGATGCCGGATTACGAGAGGCATTAATTGATACACTAAGCTTGGCACACTATCAGTGCGTAGAAGCAGACTCTGCTGAAGCGGCGCTATTATTATTGAAAAACCACCGTGTAGATATAGTTGTCAGTGATGTACAAATGGGTGGTATGTCAGGATTATCATTATTAAAAAACATTAAAAATCAATTGCCAAACTTACCTGTCTTATTAATGACAGCCTACGGTACCATTGACGATGCAGTACAAGCGATGAAAGACGGAGCTTGTAATTATATTGCCAAACCATTTGCGCCTGAAGTGTTATTGAATATGATCAGCCGTTATATTCCACCTTCTGAAGTGAATAAAAACACGCCAATAGTGGCGGATAAAAACAGTATTGAATTACTAAGCTTAGCGCGTAAAGTAGCAACAACAGAAGCTTCTGTTATGGTGCTTGGCCCTAGTGGCTCAGGTAAAGAAGTTTTAGCGCAATATGTACATAATAACTCGCCACGAGCAAAAAAACCTTTTGTTGCTATTAACTGTGCAGCTATTCCTGAAAACATGCTTGAAGCAACCTTATTTGGTTACGAAAAAGGTGCTTTTACTGGTGCAATTCAAGCTTGCCCAGGTAAATTTGAACAAGCACAAGGGGGAACTATTCTTCTTGATGAAATAACTGAAATGGATTTAGGGCTTCAAGCTAAAATTCTGCGAGTTTTGCAAGAGCGAGAAGTTGAGCGTTTAGGCGGTAGAAAAACAATTAACTTAGATGTACGGGTTATTGCTACCAGTAACCGTAACCTTAAAGATGCTGTTAGCAAGGGAGATTTTAGAGAAGATTTATATTATCGTTTAAATGTATTTCCATTAACTTGGTTACCTTTGGCTCAGCGTGTTGATGATATATTGCCATTAGCCACGCATTTAGTTGCTAGTTATTGTCAAAAAAATGGCGAACAAATTGCTGAGTTCACTCCTTCTGCTCGTAGTAAATTAAAGGCTTATACCTGGCCAGGAAATGTGCGTGAACTAGATAATGTTATACAGCGTGCGTTAATTTTACATTCAAATCAAATGATTGATGCTAGTGATTTGATGATTGAAAACTTTGATACGGCTAGCGTGAATGAAGTTGAACCAGTCGTGGCAACGGATGATAAATTAGGCAGTGAATTAAAGTTGCAAGAACATCAAATAATACTTGATACCCTACAAGCCTGTCATGGTAGTCGAAAAGCGGTTGCTGAGCGCTTAGGTATTAGTCCACGTACACTGCGCTATAAAATAGCTAGAATGCGCGATTCAGGTATTCAAATACCAGCCTAAAAAACGTTTCGAGCTTAATAGTTACGAGTCGCTAATTAAAGCATATTAATTGATAATATTATGCCAGAGTTGATTTAAGTCACCTTTGGCTTTTGCTGTTCTTCGTAACCCGAAACGTCCCTCTCTCATAACTTTTCTTGGTTGGCACCATGTTTGCAATATCACCTGTTATAGATAATTTTAATTGCGGTTTTTAATAAAACCAGCAAAAAATTGACACAAGTGAGCACATCATGGATATCAAAACAAATTCTTTATTTGCACAAATGCAGAATATGTCATTACAAGCAGCAGGTAACCAATTACCAACTGTTGGCGGTGATATACCAGGTATGTCAGGTGTCAATCCAGTAGGAAAAACCAACACATCAAGTAATGATTTTGGTAACTTACTTACCGACGCATTAAAAACTGTTAATGAATTACAACAAGACACTGGCGCTAAAAAAATGGCATTTGAAATGGGTGATCGCAGCGTAACGTTAGCTGAAGTTATGGTGGCGTCATCTAAATCTGGTGTTGCGCTAGACGCTGCAGTGCAAGTTCGTAATAAATTTGTTGAAGCATATAAAGAAATAATGAGTATGCCAGTTTAATAAAGTTAAAGTTACGAGTACAAGACGTTTCGAAAAACAAACCAAAATTAAGAAGTAGTAAACGGAGAAGTTAAGTGGCTGATACAAACTCAATGGTAGCAACGGACGGTGGTAGCGAAATGATTGCTAGTGACTCTGGTAATGATAATGCTATGGAAGAAAAAAAGTCAGGCTTTTCAGCGTCACTAGGAAATTCTGATGTACTTCGTCAAATAACGTTAGTTGTTGCGTTATCTATTTGTTTAGCGATTGCAGTTTTCGTTATTATTTTTGCTAATGAACCCGAATATCGTATTTTAGCCAAACAGCCAACCGAACAACTTATTAAAACATTAGATTTTCTTGAAGCCAATCAAGTGGACTTCCGTCAAGAAAATAACACTATTTCAGTGCCAGCAGATGAATATCAAAATATAAAATTACTTTTAGCTCGAGAAGGTTTAAGCAACGAACCATCGCAGGGTGACGATATTGTAATGAAAGATATGGGCTTTGGTGTTAGCCAACGTTTAGAACGTGAACGATTAAAATATGGAAGAGAGCAACGTTTAGCTAAAACTATTGAGCAACTACAAAGCATTTCAAGAGCTAGAGTGTTACTTGCTATTCCCCGTGAAAATATTTTTGCCCGTCGTGAAAAAAGTCCTTCTGCTACTGTGGTCTTGACTATGCAAAGAGGCAGACTACTGTCAGCAGAAGAAGTTGATGCAGTGGTTGATATTGTTGCTTCAGCAGTACAAGGAATGAGTCCAAACAGGGTTACTGTTACTGATCAAAATGGCCGTTTATTGAACTCAGGTAGCCAAAATTCTATTTCTGCGCGTTCACGAAATGAACTTGATATTGAACAAAAGCGTGAACAAGAATATATGAATAAAATTGATAATATTCTTATACCTGTTGTTGGTCTTGGTCATTATACGGCACAAGTTGATGTCACTATGGACTTTACCAATGTAGAAGAAACCGCACGTCGTTATAATTCAGACTTACCTGCACTTCGTAGTGAAATGAAAGTAGAAGATAATAGTTTTGGTGGCGCATTAGGCGGTATTCCAGGCGCCTTATCTAACCAACCACCACTTGAATCTAGTATCCCTGAAAATGCAACAGGGGGAGGATTAACCAAAGCGATACCGAGTAGAAAACATAGTGAATCAACCAAAAACTATGAGCTTGATGAAGCTATTAGCCACACTAAGCAGCAAACAGGTGTTATTCGTCGAGTAAGTGTTTCTGTGGCATTAGATTATGTAGAAGGTACAGCCCCACTACCTGCAACAACGGAAGGTGATGATGAAGAAGTCTCAACAGTAGCAGCAGTTGCAAAAGAGCCTAGAAGTATAAGTGAAATAGCCTCTATTCGCCGTTTATTGCAGGGCAGTATAGGTTTTGATTTACAACGAGGTGATGTGCTAGAAGTTGTTACTATTCCCTTTGCGCGTTCTGATTTTGCTCCAGTAGCAGAAACGCCTATGTGGGAACAGCCATGGTTTATGAAAGTATTGAAATTGGTAATGGGCGCATTAGTTATTATTGTACTTATTTTAGCTGTCGTTCGCCCAATGCTGAAACGTTTAATTTACCCAGATCAAACACCAGAAGATTACGGTGATAAATCCCTTGATAGTCATATTGATCTTGGCGATGAAACGATGGACATGTTAACGTCAGATTTTGATGCTGGAAATGTAGGGTTTGCAGCTGATGGTAGCTTACAATTACCTGATCTTCATCGTGATGAAGATGTTTTAAAAGCGGTTCGAGCGTTAGTTGCTAATGAGCCAGAATTATCGTCGCAAGTAGTTAAAAGTTGGTTGAACGAAGATGAGTGATGAACAACAAGTAGGCGGAGAACTTGCCGCAGCACCAGCAGGCTTTGATGTAAATAAGCTAGAAGGAGCAGAAAAAGCAGCTATTTTATTATTGAGCTTATCAGAAGAAGATGCAGCGCAAATATTAAAACATCTAGAGCCAAAACAAGTGCAGCAAGTAGGTACTGTTATGGCGGCTATGGAAGACTTCACTCAAGAAAAGATCACCGCTGTTCATAAACAATTTATTCATGAAATTCAAAACTTCTCAACGATTGGTTTTCAAAGTGAAGATTTTGTTCGTAAAGCGCTAACGGCGGCTTTAGGTGAAGATAAAGCGGGTAATTTGATTGACCAAATTGTTATGGGGGGCGCTTCAAAAGGTCTAGACTCATTGAAATGGATGGACTCTAAACAAGTGGCTAATATCATCCTAAATGAACATCCACAAATTCAAACTATTGTACTTTCCTATTTAGAGCCTGAACAATCAGCTGAGATCATGAGTCAGTTTACCGATAAAGTTCGTCTTGATTTAATGATGCGTATAGCCAATTTAGAAGAAGTTCAACCAGCCGCATTACAAGAACTGAATGAAATTATGGAGAAACAGTTTGCTGGGCAAGCGGGTGCTCAAGCGGCTAAAATGGGTGGCTTGAAAGCAGCAGCCGATATAATGAACTACCTTGATACTAACGTTGAAGGTATGTTGATGGACTCTATGCGTGAAAGTGATGAAGAGATGAGCCAGCAAATTCAAGACTTGATGTTTGTCTTTGAAAACTTAGCTGATGTAGATGACCGTGGCATGCAAGCTATTTTACGTGACGTAGAGCAAGATGCCTTAATGAAAGCCATTAAAGGTGCTGATGAAGCACTGAAAGAAAAATTCCTTGGTAATATGTCTAAACGTGCGGCAGAAATGTTAGCCGATGATCTTGAAGCGATGGGCCCTGTTCGCATTAGTGAAGTAGAAGTAGCCCAAAAAGAAATTCTTGCTGTTGCTCGTCGATTATCTGACGCAGGAGAAATTATGCTTGGTGGTGGTGGCGGTGATGAGTTCTTGTAACATGTCCAGCAACTTAAAAAAGCACGTTACTTACTTTGAATTAAGCAAGGTTTAAATAAATGAATAAATCACAAGTGCGCATTATTAAAGCTGACACACAAGAAGAACTAGATGTTTGGGCTTTACCTAATGTGCAAGCAAAAATTACTGATGAACAAGAAAATAAAACTAACGCATTAGGCAAAAAAAACACTTGGCGCTATGAGCCCCCAGAAGAAGAAATAGTTGAGCCTGAGCCTTTAACGGCAGAACAAATTGAAGAGATCAGACAAGCTGCGCATGACGAAGGCTTTGGTCAAGGTAAAGAAGAAGGTTTTACTAAAGGTTATGAAGAGGGCAAAGCTCAAGGAATAGAAGAAGGTACAACTCAAGGAATAGAAGAGGGTAAAGCACAAGGTTTAGAGCAAGGTAAAGAAACGATTGATACGTTAAGTGAAAACTGGCAAAACTTAATAGAACAACTACATAAACCACTTGCAAGTGTTGAAAAAAATGTAGAAGAACAGCTATTGAATTTAGTGGTACAACTAACTGAAGCGGTGGTTTTACAAGAAGCTAAAACCAACCCCGATATTTTAATGGCGGCTATTAATACGGGTATTAAGTCTTTGCCGAGCAATGAAACTAACACTCAAATTTATCTGAATCCTGATGATATTAAGCAAGTTGAACAGCAATTTGGTGAGCAATATATCAAAGAAAGCGGTTGGAAGTTATTACCTGCTCCGCAATTAAGTCCTGGCAGTTGCCAAATAGAAAATAGCACATCGAATATAGACTTGCAGATGAAATCTCGCCTGAAGCAAGTGTTGGAATCCTTCTTGCAAGATGCTTTACATCAATAAACAATAGTTTCTAGTAGCGAGTCATAGACGTTTCGAACACAAGAGATTGAGAGATCTTACTTCGTAACTCGCCACTTTTTTACTCGTAATTCAAGCAATAGGGTGAACATGGTAGATAGCCTACGCATTAGCGACCGATTAAAAAATAGTCAAAGCTTTATTCATTCGTTTAAAGAGTCTGTAGCCGGGCGCTTAGTGCGTGTTGTTGGTTTAACACTTGAAGCGGTAGGTGTTAAAGCGCACATTGGAAGTCAATGTTTAGTTGAAACAGCTCATGGTGATTTACTGGCTGAAGTCGTAGGCTTTTCTCAAGAAGTCACTTACTTAATGCCCGAAGAAAGTTTACGTGGCGTTCTGCCAGGGGCAAGAGTTTTACCAATATCTACCAAACAAAATTTACCGTTATCTATGAACTTACTTGGCAGAGTTATCAATGGTGTAGGCAAACCTATTGACGGTAAAGGACCTATTAGTACGGATGAAGAATATAAAATAGATAACAGACCTATTAACCCTCTATCACGTCGCGCAATAACAGAGCCATTGGATGTAGGTGTACGCTCTATTAATAGCTTTATGACAGTTGGAAAAGGTCAGAGAATGGGCCTGTTTGCTGGCTCTGGTGTTGGTAAAAGTGTCTTAATGGGCATGATGACCCGTGGAACTACCGCTGATGTAATTGTGGTGGGTTTAGTTGGAGAGCGTGGTCGAGAAGTAAAAGAATTTATCGAAGAAATATTAGGTGATGAGGGGCGCGCTCGTTCGGTTGTTGTTGCAGCTCCTGCTGATAACTCACCATTAATGCGGTTAAAAGGTTGTGAAAGTGCAGTACAAATTAGTGAATACTTTCGTGATAAAGGTTTAAATGTTTTATTGCTTTTAGATTCATTAACGCGATATGCACAAGCACAGCGGGAAATAGCGTTGGCTGTAGGCGAGCCGCCTGCCACCAAAGGTTACCCGCCGTCAGTATTTTCAAAATTACCACAGCTTGTTGAACGTGCAGGTAATGGTGGTGAAGGACAAGGCTCAATTACCGCTTTCTACACCGTATTAACCGAAGGGGATGATCTTCAAGATCCTATTGCAGATGCTTCTAGGGCTATTTTAGATGGTCATATCGTTTTATCACGAGAATTAGCTGATTCAGGACACTATCCCGCAGTAGATATTGAAAGCTCTATTTCTAGAGTTATGCCAATGGTGACCAGTATGGAGCATCAAAACCTTGCTCGACAGCTCAAGCAAATTTATGCACTTTATCAGCAAAATAAAGATTTAATATCAATTGGTGCTTATACCAAAGGTAATGATCCTAGAATTGATCAAGCTATCAACGTACTTCCAGTGATTAACTTTTTTTTACAGCAACAAATTCAAGAAGTTATACCTTACGAACAAAGTATACAACAGTTACAAGAAATTATTGCTGCGGCAACGGCTAATAGTCAGGCAAATGCTAACCAGAATGTTCCAGCCTAGCTAGGCGGATATTATTTTATAAGCGTGAAGGAAACTTATTATGGCTATAAATAATAGCAAACAACTTGAAACATTATTAAAGTTTGAACAGGGCAAAGAAGAGCAAGCTGCCAGTACTTTGCGTCATGCCGAAAATGACTATCAGCAAAACTTAATTCGTTTACAAAGTGTTTCTGATTATCGATTAGAGTATATGTCTCGATTAAATCAACGCTCAGTGCTTGGTTTAGATAGTGCTACTTACAATCACTACCATGCTTTTATCAGCAAGCTTGATTATGCGTCTGAGCAAGTGAAAATTGCTATGCATCAAGCTAAAGCGCTAGTTAAACAAAGTAAAAGCCAGTGGCTTAAACAGAGACAAAAAGTGCAAGCAGTCAAAATGTTAGCGGATAAACGTCATCTTGCCTTAGCAAAAATAGCGGATAAAAAAGAGCAAAGTATGTTTGATGAAATTGCTACTCAACAGTTTTTACGTCGCAAAGCGAGCCATTAATTGTAAACTGGAATGTTTATTGCTTGCTTTCAACTAACAGAAGAAGCTTCTTCTAAAAATATTTGAATTTTTTATAGATTTTAACGATTGGGATTATTATGCAACAACTCAATGTTTTACCCATTAGCGCGTCAAAAAATGTCGAAAAAAAAGATGAATCATCTGCGTTTATCTCGACATCATCAAAAGATGAATTTTCACAACATATTGACCTGCATCTAGCTAAAAATAAGGATGTTAGTAGCGATAGGAAAAGAGACGTTGCCGATAAACCGGATGAAAATAACATTAAAACGCTCGATGAAAACTCAACCGTTAAATCTGATGAAATAACTCAGAAAAATGCGGATAACTATCACGCAGTAGTTGATGAAACCAACTCGGCAACGAGTGTCCAAGACGTTGCCGCCTCGGGCAAAAAATCTGAAAATGCGTTAGATAAAGAAAAGTCTGAAATTCAACCGCTGGAAGAATCAGAGCTGTTAATGTCTTTTTTAAATAAAGCAGATAAAACCTTAATTGATACAAATCCTGTTGGCAATATAAGTACGGGTGACGCGTCAGCTGCTCAAAAAGCATTGAAGCTGAACTTAGAGAACGGTTCAGACAAAGCTAGCGAGCAAGCACCAGTAGTAACATCTAAAGGTAATAAGGCAAATCAAATTGATGAAAATACTTTGGTTGAGTTAGATGAGTTAGAGAGTAAAGCCAGTAATAACTTAAAAGATAAAAGCTTAATCCAAGAAAGTGTAGATAAACCTCATGTAAGTATTAATAATAAAAGGGCTACCGCTGATTTATTATCAAATGATAAAAACATTTCAATGCAACAACTCAATACAGCTAAATCAGCAGAAGAAAGCG
>Ga0209826_1002489_pt1 | contig 12055 bp, 11 predicted proteins | sample GOMGulsemesocosm_5_FD_184637 | JGI IMG/M metagenome (GOLD analysis project Ga0209826, IMG submission 184637) | Methane-oxidizing microbial communities from mesocosms in the Gulf of Mexico - GOM15C Gulf of Mexico (SPAdes) (version 2) | ecosystem: Environmental > Aquatic > Marine > Cold seeps...
AACACATGTTCTCTCCCTAGATCTACCGCTTAAAGGCTCCTGTTCAAGGGCCTTTTTTTGCCCGATTTTCTCCGAAGGACTGAGAAAAGAAGCTGGCGTGCGCGAAAGGGAGCGACGGTTAGGATTTACTCTGTGGTGGCGCGCAGGAATCGCGCGACACCAGTTCGCAGCGAAAGGCTTGGCTTTGTTCATCGGAGGCCTTGCCGCTGACCTTGGCGATTAAAAACTGCGCGGCCAGTTTCACCATCTGCTGGGTGGGCTGGCGAATGGTGGTCAAGGCTGGCCAGCTCTGCGCGGCGATGGGCACGTCATCAAAGCCTGCCACTGACAACTCCCCGGGTATTTTAATACCGCGATTGTGCGCCACCACGAGTACACCGCTGGCCATGTAATCATTGCTGGCAAAGATGGCGGTGGGACGCGGAGTTTGGTCGAGCAGTTGTTCGGCGCAGGCCTTGCCCGAGTCGAAGTCAAACAGACCTTGAACTACTAGCTGCGGCTGGTAGTTCAAGCCGCGCTTGCTCAGTGCTGACCGGTAACCCTGCAGGCGCTTTTCACTGGCGTTGTGCTCCGGGTGACCGGCAATAAAACCTATCTGCTTGTGGCCCATCTGCAGTAGGTGTTCGGTCATGGTCGCGGCGGCGTGTTCATCGTCACAGAGTACGTTGGGAATTGACGGGTTATGGGTGAGTTCATCTTCGGCGCTGACCGAGACATAATCAATATTGTGTTCTTGAAGGCAGTCGAGCAGGGCGTGGTTATCGGTCAGAGGCGGCGTGAGGATCAGGCCGTCGAGTCGCGACTTGCGCACCAGCTGTGCTATTTCTTCGGGTAGCTGTTCATTGTTGTTATCACAGGGGTGTATCAGCAGGCCGAAATTGTGTTTACGGCAGGCCTCTAGGGCGCCGGTTTGAGCATTGATGATGTAGCTGGGTGCCGGGTTGGCGTAGAGCAGACCGACGAGAAACGAACGTTTGGCGGCCAGACTGCGGGCGGATTGGTTGGGTTGGTAATGCAGGCGCTCGATGGCCTGCATGACTTTGGTTTTGGTCTTCTCGCGCACGTTGGGTTCGTTATTCACAACCCGTGAGACGGTTTTTATGGAAACCCCCGCCTCACTGGCAACGTCACTGATGGTGGCCTGACTCAAGAATGTACCTGCTCTGTTTGTGTGGCTGCGTCTTGTGTGTCAGCGCCAATAAACGTCAGTTTACGCTAATGCGAGCCAGTACCTCCAGTCTTTAGCTTCGCGTAAGGCTGGAGGCCTGACGGGCGAGTTCTTCAATCTCTTGCCACTGCTTATTTTTGATCAGTGCCGCCGGCACCATCCAGGAGCCGCCGACACAGACGACGTTTTTGAGTGCCAGGTATTGCTCGGCGTTGTTCAGATTAATGCCGCCCGTAGGGCAGAAGCTAAGCTGCGGCACTGGTCCGCCAATTGACTTGAGCATGGCGGCGCCGCCAGCGGCTTCTGCCGGGAAAAATTTAAGCGTGCTGAAGCCCAGTTCATACAGTGCCAGAGCTTCGGAAGGTGTACTCACACCTGGCAGTACCGGCAGCTCACAGCGGGACAAAGCTTCAAGCAGCGCTGGGCTGGTGCCCGGTGTGACAATAAAGCTGGCGCCAGCATCGGTGGCCGCCTGTAAATCTTTGGGGCTGAGAATCGTGCCAGCGCCAACCATGGCATCGGGCAGCGCCTGTTTAATGGCTTTGATAGCGTCGAGGGCAACGGGGGTGCGCAGGGTAATTTCCAGGGCGAGCAGTCCGCCTTTTATCAGCGCTTGGGCTAACGGTACCGCATCCTCGAGGCGTTCAATGACCATAACGGGTACGACGGGTGATGCACTGGTGATCTGTTCGAGAGTTAATGACATGAGCTGTTTTCCGTATATTTAGTCTGTACAGGCTGGGCAAGGTTAAGGTGTCGCCCAGTCGGTTTCAATTTTTATTTATAAGCCAAGCCGCCGCACCCAGCAGTGCGGGTGTTTCTTTGATGATGAGCTTTACGGCGATATTTTTTACGTATTCGGATTGCTTGCCTTTGTTGTTAAACCGCTGAAGAAAATCGCTGGCAATGAGGAAGTCTTGAATCTTGGGCGGGATGCCGCCGCCGAGATAGAGGCCGGCGCGTGCGCCAAAGGTGAGGGCGGTGTCGCCACAAATACTGCCAAGCTGGGCGCAGAAAATACTCAGTGCCTGCTGGGCAAGTTCACAGCGGCCGCTGGTGGCGTCGGCTGCAATTTCGTGAGGCTGGCGTGGCACTAACGGTTTGTCATAAACACTGTGCAGGCCCTGATAAATATTTTGCAGTCCGCTGCCGGATATAAACTGTTCGACACATGCGTAGTTTGTGTTGCTGCGCACTGTTTTATAGAGTGCCATTTCCAAGTCAGTTTCTGGGGAAAATGATCGGTGGCCACCTTCACTGGCCAATGGCGCCCAGCTATTTTCTTGCTTCATTAAAGCCGCGACACCCAATCCTGTGCCCGGTCCAACGACGGCTTTCACCGCGTGTTTTTCCTCGGTGTAATCTTCAGCGCCCGCTTGTAAGACAATAACATCTTCAGTACTCAAGTAGGGAATAGCGCTCGCCAATGCGGCAAAATCGTTCACTACTTCCACCTGCTTTAAATCGTAATCGCGTCGCAGAGCTTGAGGGCACAGGGACCACTTAACATTCGTCAGCTCGGTAACCGATTGGCCAACCGCACCGGCCACCGCAAAGCAGGCGGCCGTTGGTTGTTGATCGCCGTCGTCGAGATTCAGCTGGTCGAGGTACTGGCTTAAGCATTCAGCAAAGGTGTTGAATTCGGCTGTTGAAAACTCACGCGTGTGGCTCAGGCCTTGCGCGCTTCCAAGTTTGGCGCGGTGGGCGAGCGCAAAGCGCGCGTTGGTACCACCGATATCGGCAACAATGATTGTGTTCATGCTGTCATCCATTTTCTTACCTGTCAGTGTGCGACATTGTCATGTTGTGAGCAGTGTGTTGGGCCGACTCACTCACCGTCGGCGAGGCTTGAGACACACGAAGCGCCGGTTTCCGCTGAGCTGGTGGCTTGGCGAAACACGGAGAAGAGTTCGCGGCCCATGCCTCGATGAGCAATCTCTGGGTTTTTGTGGGTAACAATACGCTGGGCTAAAAGCTCGGCGCTCACATCCACCTCAAGGCTGCCGGTGGTCGCATCGAGGCGTATCAGGTCGCCATTTTGCACCTTCGCCAACATGCCGCCGTCGCAACATTCTGGGGACAGGTGAATGGCAGCGGGCACCTTGCCCGAGGCGCCGGACAGGCGTCCGTCTGTGACCAGTGCGACTTTAAAACCGCGATCTTGCAGTGCACCCAGTGGTGTCATCAATTTATGCAGCTCGGGCATGCCACAACTTTTTGGCCCCTGGAAAGGCACGACGGCGATAAAGTCGCACTCCAGTTCACCGGCGACAAAGGCTGCGTTTAAGGCCGCTTGATTGGCAAAGACTCGGGCAGGTGCCTCGATGATTTGGCGGTCGGCTTTAATGGCTGAGACCTTAATAATGCCGCGACCCAGATTGCCGTGAATGGTTTTAAGGCCACCGTTGGGGCTAAAGGGTTTGGTCGCCGTGCTCAGCACACTCGTGTCGAGCGGCTCGCTCGGTGCCTGGCGCCATGCCAAATTTTGGCCGTCGAGGAAAGGTTCAACGCCGTAGTGATTCAACCCCGCCTTGTCGGCGACACCGGTGACATCACCGTGCAATAGACCGGCATCGAGCAGGTTGCGCATTAGGCAGCCCATGCCGCCGGCGGCCTGAAAATGGTTGATGTCGGCCAAACCATTGGGGTAGATCTTGGTCATGGACGGAATCACCTCCGACAGTTCGGAGAAGTCATCCCAGCGCAGGCAGATGCCGGCGGCCTTGGCAATCGCGATCAAGTGAATGGTGTGGTTGGTTGAGCCACCGGTGGCCAGCAGACCGATGATGCCATTAACGATGGCTTTTTCATTGATCAGTTTGCCGATGGGGCGATAGTCGTCGCCACTGGAGGTAAACTTTAACACCTGTTGGCTGGCGGCGCGGGTCAGGGCGTCGCGCAGGGGCGTGTTTGGATTGATAAATGAGGCGCCCGGCAGGTGTAACCCCATGATCTCCATGAGCATTTGGTTGCTGTTGGCTGTGCCGTAGAAGGTGCAGGTGCCGGGGCTGTGGTAGGAGGCGGACTCGGCCTCAAGCAGGGCATGGCGATCAATCTTGCCTTCGGCGTACTGCTGTCTTGCCAGTGCCTTTTCGTTGTTTGTCAGGCCAGATTCCATCGGCCCAGCCGGTACAAAAACAGCGGGAAGGTGACCAAAAGACAGGGCGCCAATCAGCAGGCCCGGCACGATCTTGTCACAGACGCCGAGGTAAAGCGCGGCATCAAACATGTCGTGGGATAGGGCCACGGCGCTGCTCATGGCAATGAGATCGCGACTGAACAGCGACAAATCCATACCGGGCATGCCCTGGGTAACACCGTCACACATGGCCGGTACGCCGCCGGCAAACTGCGCCACGCCGCCCGCTTGTCGCGCGGCGGCTTTGATTTGCTCGGGCATCTTTTCAAAGGGCTGGTGCGCTGAGAGCATGTCGTTATAAGCCGACACTATGGCGATGTTGGCTTTGGGGCCCTGTTTTAAATCCTCTTTGTCATCACTACCACAGGCGGCAAAGCCGTGGGCCAGATTGCCACAGGGCAATCCGGCGCGGCGTGGCCCAAGGCTTGCGGCCTGCTCAATGCGTTCGAGATAGCGTCCACGACTGAGCTTACTGCGCTCAATAATCTTGTTGGTCACGGTCATCACGGTAGCGTGCATGGGATTGTCTCTTTTTAAATTGAATTAGGGGCAGTAGTAAACGTCGAGCGAGTCGTGCTGCAACAGCGCACTGACGGGCAGGCTGATCGAGTCGTCACTGGCGGCGGCCAGTTGATAAACCTTGAGCTTGTCAGCGCCGCTGATGATTAATATTCGCTTGTCGCTTTTTAAAATGCCTTTGAGGCTTAAGCTCATGCGCTCGGTGTTGCTGCCGGTGACGTCACTGGCCTTGGCATGGATCACTGAACATAGGGGCGCGTGTTGCAGATCAAGCGCTTCGCTGAGTCCTTGCGCGGCGGGAAACAGTGAGGCGAAGTGACCGTCTGGGCCCATGCCGATCAAACACAGGCTCCAGGGGCCGCGAATATTGGCGTAGTGCTCATTGCATAAAGAGGCGCCTTCAAGGGCCGAGCTGGCTGAGTTTTTCATGCCCACAAAGCTGGCCGCCGCGGCCCGCCCTTGTAGTAAGTGCTTACCAATAAAGGCGGCGTTGCTGAACTCGCTGCTTTCATCGACCCAGCGCTCGTCGACCAGGGCAACGGTCACCTTGCTCCACTCAAGCTCACACTGTGACAGGGCTTGATAGAGCGCGGCTGGCGAGCGCCCACCCGAGACAAACAGCGTGGCACGGCCGTGTTCGGTGATGTCGGCTTGTAAGGTCTCGACACAGGCGCTGAGCAGCGCGGCTTGCATGTGCGTCTGCTCTTGAAAGAATTTTTCTGCGGGCATGGTGTGCTCCTTATCCTTGTCGGCTTACAAAAACCAGCGGTGATCATTTTTGGCGAGCAGTTGATCGGCTGATTCAGGCCCCCAACTGCCAGCCGCGTATGGCTCGGGTGGCTGTTCGCTTGCAGCCCAGGATTGCATGATGGGGTCGAGCCAGGTCCAGGCCTGCTCGACTTCGTCCCTGTGTGCGAACAGGGAGGAGTTGCCGTCACTGACGTCCATTAACAAACGTTTATAAGCGTCGGGTATAAAGTCTTCGTAACCCTGGCTGTAGTCGAGGTTGAGCGACACGGGTTTGAGCTCGAATTTGTTGTTGTGCAGCACCTTGGTCATCAAGGTCAGCTCGATGCTCTCTTCTGGCTGCAGTCGAATAATCAGGCGGTTGGGGGCCAGATCGCCTGCGGTTTTGGGGTAGGCTCGGTGAGAAACCGGTTTGAACTCGATGACAATCTCGGCAAATCGTTCCTGCATACGTTTGCCGGTACGCAGGTAAAAGGGCACACCCGCCCATCGCCAGTTGTCTATGTGCGCGCGAATAGCAACGTAGGTTTCTGTGTGGCTTTGGTTATTGCCCAGCTCGTCCAGGTAACCTGGCACCACGTTGCCCGCCATCTCACCCGAGTGATATTGTCCGCGCACCACACACTTCTCAACATCAGCGTCGGTGATGGGGCGCAGCGCCTGCATGACTTTTAGTTTTTCATTGCGAATGTTGTCGGCGGTCATTTCATTGGGCGGATCCATGGCAATGAAACTGAGCAGCTGCAACAGGTGGTTCTGAACCATATCGCGCAGGGCACCGGCCCGGTCGTAAAAGGCCGCACGGGATTCAAGGCCGACTGTCTCCGACAGAGTAATCTGCACATTGTCGATGGCTTTGTTATCCCACAGGTGCTCGAACAGCACATTGGTAAAGCGCAGCGCCAATAGGTTTTGTACCGTTTCCTTGCCGAGGTAATGATCGATTCGGTAGATGTTCTCTTCGGCGAAGTACTGGGCGACCTGGCTGTTAATCTCCCTAGCGGACAGCACGTCATAGCCAATCGGCTTTTCTAAAATGACGCGGGATGCCGGTGTGATCAGTTGTGCGCTGTTCAAGTATTCACAGGCCCGGCCATAAAGCGACGGCGGAATGGCCATGTAAAACATGCGCGGAAAATTGGGCTGTTGGTTGAGCTGGGCACTGAACGCCTTCCAGCGCTCATCAAATACGGATAGATCCAACGGCGACAGGTTGATTCTGGCGGTAAATGCCTGCCAGTGGCCAGCTTCCAGCTCAGCTGGGTCGAGGTAAGATTCGACCTTGGCCAATAGCGTCGGCAGGGCTTCTTTGCTTGCCGTTTGCTGCTGTGTGGTGAGGAAAATACGCCCCTCGGCGGACAGCTGCCCCTCGCGCTCACAGCGATACAGAGCCGGTAACAGCTTGCGCAGGGCGAGGTCGCCGTCGCCGCCAAATATTACAATGTCGAAGTTATCTCTCATGTTACAACCACAGCTTTTGCCGTCTTAATGAGTCAGGGTAGGCGGGATGGTGCATTGGGCCGCCATCCTAGGATGATGTAATAAGATTACGCCCAATTGACAGCGCTGTCAATTGGGCGTAATCTGCTCTTAGTGTCTTGGTAGCCACGCTTGAATTGCGCTACCTAGACTGATCGTTGTAGATCAACACCCATAATAAGAGAGGTTATTCAATGGCCATGCAGAGTCCTACAGCAATATCCGCCACCGCCCAGCCATCGGAGCGCAGCGGCAGTCTCAGTGAAGGCGTTGCCCTGACGGCGCTGACCTCGCTGTTTTTTATGTGGGGTTTTATCACCTGCCTCAATGATATTTTGATTCCGCACCTCAAGGGTGTTTTCTCGCTGACCTACACCCAGGCGATGCTGATCCAATTTTGTTTTTTTGGTGCTTACTTTCTGGTTTCTATACCGGCCGGTGAACTGGTTAAGCGTATTGGTTACCAGCGCGGAATCGTCGTCGGCCTCGTGGTGGCCAGCCTGGGTTGCTTGATGTTTTATCCGGCCGCGGCCTACCAGACCTACGGTTTCTTCCTAGCGGCTTTATTTGTATTGGCATCGGGTATCACCGTTTTGCAGGTTTCGGCCAACCCTTACGTGGCCGCGCTGGGCAAACCTGAAACAGCGTCCAGTCGCTTAACCCTGACCCAAGCCTTTAACTCACTGGGCACCACCATTGCGCCTTTCTTTGGCGCCTTCTTGATTCTATCGGCAGGCGCGGTGGCCATCGATGAGGTGGCAAACAAGGTCCAGGACGCAGACAGCGTTAAGGTGCCCTATTTAATTTTAGCCGCGGCGCTGGCCAGCTTGGCGTTGTTCTTTTCACGCATTAAGTTGCCGGTACTGGCATTGGAAAATGATGCATTGGCGAGCAGTGCTCCGCCAATGAATATGTGGGCGCAGCGTCATCTGGTGTTTGGTGTAGTGGCCATGTTTTTGTATGTGGGCGCGGAAGTTGCGATCGGCAGTTTTCTGGTGAGCTTTCTCGGTGAAGCGCATATTGCTGGCCTGCAGGAAGAACAGGCTGCGCACCTAATTGCCTACTATTGGGGCGGGGCCATGGTTGGTCGTTTCTTGGGGGCAGCGTTGATGCGCATCATTCGCCCCGGACGCCTGCTGGCTCTGTGTGCCTGCGGTGCTTCTACCCTGTTGCTGGTGGCCGTGTTGGGGCAGGGCAAGTTGGCCATGTGGGCAATATTGTCGGTAGGCCTGTGTAACTCCATTATGTTCCCGACTATTTTCAGTCTGGCCATCCAAGGCTTGGGTGTGCAAACCAGCCGTGGTTCGGGTCTTTTGTGTTTAGCCATTGTCGGCGGGGCGATTGTGCCCTTGTTGCAGGGTGTACTGGCCGACCAGTTGAGTGTGCAACTTGCCTTCTTGTTGCCGGCGGTTTGTTATATCTATATTGCTTTTTTTGGTGAGTGGGGCTCGAAGCCGACAACCGCTGCCAGCCATTAAGATAGATGTGTAAATAGAGAGTTGTGTAAAAGAGTTCTGTAGTTCGGCTGCTCTGCAGTCGTTGCGCCAGGTAAGGATTCCTTACCTGGCTTTTTTTTGCTTTGTTTTTACGTCTTTAACTGAGTCTTTTGTTCATGCGACAACAGTGTGGTTTCATTGGCCATACTAGCGTCATGAAGGAGGCATGGGTTGAGTGCCAGTAGCGGTAGGTAGCAGTGGGGGTTCGGGCTAGATATTGGCGAAAGCAGACACTCAGTTATTTGGTGAATCAATGAGCCGTGAGAGACCGAACCTAACGATTTGAAGGCATGCCGAATGGAAACTGAGCACAACAACTACAGGCGCGACCTCAATCAAAAAATAACCTACCTGTTAATGGATTGGTATAATCATCATGAGGCCGCACCAGTAACATACCAGTATAATGCCTTCCAGGGCAGCTCCAGTAATCAGAGGTGCCCTAGAAAAGCATTAATGTCAGAGCATGCGAGACGCTAGCACCTCTTCAAAAAAATCAACATCCAACTTTAAGGCTTGGAGGACGCAAGCCTCTTAGGCGCTCAGCTAGCTTTACCACCAAGTCTTTATGCCGCTTGTGCATGTAGATATAGGTATCCACCTCTTGGATGACTTCGGTGACCGGCACCAGCTTTATCCCCTGTGTTCGCTCCATAAAATCGGCGTGTATGCTTGGCATAAAGAGAACGTCTACACGCCCACTGCGCAGGATTTTGATAGGCTTTGCCGAGGTTTGTATAAGGTAGTGCTCATTGACAGGCCAGTAGGCACGGGCAAGTTTTATTGAAGGCTTCCATTGATAGAAAGTACCCACTCTCCATTTATTGGATTCAGGTAATGTTCGTTCAGGCCACTTGTACCCCCGGTAACATAAGCGGACGAAAGGCTCAGGCACAGAAATTAGATTGTGTTTGTTTGCGACTGCCAATTGAGAGCTAGATAAATTTCCGTCGAGCAGGCCGTCATTTAACTGTTTGAGGTGTCGTTCCTTAGGTAGCCACACCACCTCGATGCGATAGCCTAATGACTCCAGTGACCGGCTCAGCCAGTGGTAGTGTGGGCCTTCATTATAAGATTCTTTGAAAGTCGAGTAATGACCGAAACGAAGGGGCGTTAGCTGGCCCTCCTGATTCTCTTGAGCTGAGGTGAGGGCTGTGTATAGCAAACTAACAATAAGCAAATGATAGGTCATGAGCGAGTATGAACGCTAACAAGGATTGTCTAATTGTAGACCATTTATGCTTGCCCCCTGAGGTGATAAGCCCGAATGAGTATTTCCTCCTAGTGGGAATACTCATTAAAAATGAATCAAGGATGAAATACTCAGTAATAGAGTTTTCATCGGGGAGCTAGCGCTGACAGAACTTGCGGCCCTACAATATAATCAGGCAATTACCCACACGGAGGAATGCGATGTGTTGGAGATTATTATCCATTGCTGAAATTCGTTGGGGAATACGCAGAACGGCTGGACGATTGGTGCCGTGGCGTCCCTACTCGCGTTTATTATTACCTTAGTGCTTGCCCCTGCTGATCGTTGAGCGTCAGTAGCGGTCGGTGGGTAGCAGCGGGGTTTAGACTAGGTATTGGCCAAAGCAGACATTAGAGATGGAGCGGGGTACGAGATTCGAACTCGCGACATTCAGCTTGGGAAGCTGACACTCTACCAACTGAGTTAACCCCGCATCTAAGTTTTGACGGATAGTACTTTATAACGCTGAACTCAAACACGAACCCAGTGGATCGATTTGGAGCGTATTGTTATGAATTGGTACCTGACCATAACCAGATTCTCCTATACGAGTGCCAACACAAAACCTGAGCCTTACCCTATCGCAGCAAGACCGACGATAAGTACGATAACAATAAAGATTCCAACGAAAAAGCAATTTTCCTTAAACTTCCACCATGGCTGCTCAAGTAGCTTCTTTCTCGCTTCTCTCTCTTTTTTACTGCCTTTCTTCTTACGTGCCATTATTAACCTCTCGTATAGCCAAATTTAACTATAGATGGTCTCCACTTATCGTGGATAACACCCGGATCATGGGCCAGTAGGTTTGGGATGCTCGCGGCCCAGACCTGCTTGCTCTGGTGTCTTAGTTATGTCCTTTATTTAACAACCGACGGTAATCCCCCCATTTTTAATCGACACCAAAAGTAGAGGGTTAAGCGGCTAGCTCCAACTTCATGATCGGAGTTATTCCGCCGAGAGCCATGTTAGGCCTTTCGTTGTTGTAAAACCACAGCCAACTGGTCGCGCGATCCTGTACCTCCTCGATGCTACTGAACAAGTATTGGCCCAGCCAGTCGTATCTTACGGTTCGGTTGTAACGCTCAACATATGCATTCTGCTGAGGGTTACCCGGCTGGATAAACTTGAGCTCAATGCCCTGGCTTTCTGCCCAAGTTGCCAGTAAGCCACTGATGTATTCTGGTCCGTTGTCGCAGCGAATCTGTTTCGGCTTACCTCTCCAAGCAATGACCTGATCCAGCGCTCTTTTAACTCTGACTGCCGGTAGAGAAAAATCCACTTCAATGACCAGACCTTCGCGATTAAAATCATCAATCACATTGAAGAGTCGGTAGCTTCGCCCGTCACTAAGCTGATCGTGCATAAAGTCCATGGACCAGCACTCGTTAATCGCTACCGGAACACTCAGGGGCTCGGGCTGCTCTCGTACCAACCGCTTCTTGGGCTTGATGCGAAGATTAAGTTCTAGCTCTCGGTAGATCCGGTACACCCGCTTGTGGTTCCAGCCAAAGCCTTTGACGTTGCGCAGGTACAAAAAGCACAACCCAAAGCCCCAATTGCGCTGATTGTGCGTCAGCCGTATCAACCAGTCTGCTATCTCGGCGTTCTCGCTGTTGAGCCTGGGCTGGTAGCGATAGCAGGTCTCACTGATACCTACGGCCCGACAGGCCAAGCGCACGCTTAAGCCTCTTTGATTGACCGCCTCCTGCGCCACCTCTTTGAGCCGAGATGGCTTCACCACTTTTTTGCTAAGGCCTCCTGCACAATCTCGGCTTTTAACCGCTCCTCAGCGTACATCTTCTTGAGGCGGCGATTTTCATCTTCAAGCTCTTTGAGACGAGCCATCATCGAGGCGTCCATGCCGCCGTACTTGCTACGCCACTTATAGAAGCTCGCACTGCTCATACCGTGTTCACGGCACAATTCGGGCACGGGACTACCGGCTTCGGCTTGTTTAAGAATGGCCATGATCTGGCTGTCTGAATATTTGGACTTTTTCATGCAGAATCTCCTGCGTGTAGATTACGAGAAAATTCTACTTATGACCTCGATTAGTTTTCGGGGGGATTACCTAAGGGCTTTCCAAGTAGTGTGCATGAGTGGAAAGCCCTGTATCAAGATTTATATCAAAACCTACTTTTAGATTTTCAAGATTACCACGTTCAAGAAACCTAGATGATGAGTGTTGATGGAGGCTTGATATTGAGCATCGTAATATTGAAATTCATAGGGAGCTTTGTAGAAGCTGAATGCCA